>Ga0105092_10000431_pt1 | contig 21756 bp, 16 predicted proteins | sample PPLLak2March2015_FD_87021 | JGI IMG/M metagenome (GOLD analysis project Ga0105092, IMG submission 87021) | Freshwater sediment microbial communities from Prairie Pothole Lake near Jamestown, North Dakota, USA - PPLs Lake P7 Core (1) Depth... | ecosystem: Environmental > Aquatic > Freshwater >... | reverse complement strand
TAAGTCTGCAATTTTGGGATTGTATGAATAACGTTTTGGCCCTTTCGATTACAGCGAACATTCTGGTGGTAGTAGGCGTCCTGGTACTCCTGCGCCACAGCCTCGCGCCGTAGAGGGTCGACCGGAAAACGGATCTGACAACCCCCGCCGGCGCGAGTCGGACGGGGGTTTTTTTTTGGTTGGAGAAATCATGATGGGAATCATGCCAAGGAGGAAAATCCGATGCAATTGAGCGGTGCGGAGATCATCGTGAAACTTCTGGAACGCCAGGGAATCACGCAAATCAGTGGGATCCCGGGTGGAGCCAATCTGCCCCTCTACGATGCTTTGAAATTGAGCTCGATCCGGCACATCCTGGCCCGACACGAGCAGGGGGCAGGGTTTATCGCCCAGGGGATGGCGCGCGCGTCCGGGCGAACCTCGGTATGTTTCGCCACGTCCGGGCCGGGAGCAACCAACCTCCTGACCGCCATAGCGGATGCCCGCCTGGATTCGGTCCCGGTCGTTGCCATTACCGGTCAGGTTCCGCTGCCGCTGATCGGCACAGATGCTTTTCAGGAAATCGATACCTATGGGCTCACGCTGCCGATTACCAAGCACAACTACCTGGTGCGGTCGGTCGAGGAGCTTTTGTGGGTTATTCCTACCGCCTTTCAGGTTGCCGCCTCGGGTCGTCCTGGACCGGTCGTGATCGATGTCCCCAAGGACGTTCAACTGCGCAAGATCGAGGTGACGAAATGGCCGGAGCCCGGCGGCCGGTTAGCCTCTCCTGAACCGGATGCCGGGGCCATCGATCAGGTCGTCGAAATCATTAACCAGGCCAAACGCCCGATGTTCTATATCGGAGGGGGGATCATCCACGCGAGGGCAGCCGAGACGGTTCGCCGGATTGCAGAAAAAGCGAGTATCCCGACCACGGCCACGCTTATGGGTCTGGGCGCAGTCCCGACGAATCACCCGCTTTTTATGGGAATGCTCGGAATGCACGCCGCACGATTCACGAACATGGCGCTGGACGAATGCGACCTGCTGATTGCCGCCGGCGTTCGCTTTGATGACCGGGCGACCGGGAAGGTTGCGCAGTTCTGCTCGCACGCCCGGATCATTCATATTGACGTTGATCCGAGCGAGCTCGGTAAGATCAAGATGCCTTTCGTCGGTGTGGAAGGCGACGTGGGTAAGGTGCTCGGCGCCGCCGAAGATCGAATTCAGGCGGTTGATCGCTCAGCCTGGCTGAACCGGGTCTGCGAACTGAAAGCCGCGCATCCGCTCATCATGTCCGGTTCTGATGATCCCCTTTCACCCTATGGGCTGGTGCTGCAGGCCGCTGCCTCGGCGGAACCGGACGCCATCATTACCACCGATGTCGGCCCGCACCAGATGTGGGTCGCCCAGTCGTTCCCCTTCTCTTGCCCGCGCCAACTCCTGACCTCCGGCGGGCTCGGGACCATGGGTTTCGGTGTCCCGGCCGCAATTGGCGCCGCTCTCGCCTATCCCAATCGCCAAATCATCTGCTTCAGCGGGGACGGAAGCCTCCTCATGAACATTCAGGAATTGGCCACCGCCGCCGAAGAGCGGGTCAACATCAAGGTCGTCGTGATGAATAACTCGCATCTGGGTTTGGTTCGCCAGCAGCAGGAACTGTTCTACGGTTCCCGGTTCTCGGCTTCGCGGTTCCACACCGAAACCGACTTCCCTGCCATCGCCCGCGGCTTTGGCATCGAAGCGGTTGACCTCGGCCAGTCCGATGACCCGAAGAAAGCTCTGAAGCACGCGCTCGAACACCGTGGCCCCTGTTTGATCAATGTGCCGATTCCGGCTGAGGACAAGGTCTTCCCGATGGTTCCTCCCGGAGCCGCTAACCGCGATATGATCGGAGGTGAAAATCATGTCGACTCCAACTAATCACGAAAAAGCCCGCTCTGTCCTGGAGCTCGAGGTCAATAACCACCCGGGAGTCATGTCGCACGTCTGCGGCCTGTTCTCCCGCCGCGCCTTCAACGTTGAAGGAATTCTCTGCATGCCGATCGGCGACGGCCGCCGCAGCCGTATCTGGCTGCTCGTCAACGAGGATGAACGGCTCGACAACATGGTCAAACAACTCCACAAGCTCGAAGACGTCCTGGAGGTCTCGCGCCACGGGACCGAGCACCGCGTCTTTACGCAGTTGGAGGAATACTTCCGAGCTTAGAGGACTCAGTGTGCAACGAACGGCGGATAACGCGCCCCTCCGCGTTATCCGTGACTGCAATGGTTCGACCTCTGCAAAATCGGAGTCCGATTTTGCAGAGGTCGAACCATTGCTCGATTTTTTCTCGCACCTTCTCTCACCGCACTCCAGGAGCCCTTGCCTGCACCGTCGACCCGGTTTAGCCTGACCCTTGATTCGCCGCCGTTCGGCATCTGATCGGCCACTCTGACCCGGCAGACGAGGCCCACAAACACATACAGCTCAAAAAACTATTGCGCGCAAGACGGAAAAGCGTTACTTCTCCCCTGTCTGACGGCATTTGCAGACGGCCTGGGGAGGGGAGGAGGTCGATGAGGGGCAGGAGCCGCCGAAAACCATCGGCAGTCGTCCTTTGGTTGTTCGTCACTTTCTCCTCCGCTGCGTACTCGAACGACCGCGAGTCTCTAACCCGCGTGGAAGGATTCCATAAATTCTCTCCCGGTGACAATCCTGCGTGGGCCTCGCCCCAGTATGACGACTCGCGGTGGCAGAGGATTCGAATCCCGGGCAGTTGGCAATCGCAGAAACTTGAGTCCGAAAACGGGATGGGCTGGTACAGGATCCGATTCCAGTTAGGGAATCTTCGCCGGGAAGGACTTGGAATTCTTCTGGGAAGAATAGGCGACGCTGACGAGACTTTCCTGAACGGCCGGAAAATAGGCGGGGAAGGACTTATAGGCAGACGCTTTGTGGAGGCCCCCTTGGTGGAACGGCTGTACCCGGTTCCTGATTCCATGGTCCTCACTCGCGGTGACAACCTAATTGCCGTGAGAGTGATGAACAGCTATCTCCAGGGGGGAATTTTTGATCACGCCATTCTCGTCGGCGACTACAACCGACTGCTGATAGAGAAGACGAAGAGGGAAAGCCGGGTCATCGCCGTCAGCCTCATCCTTCTGACGTTCCTTTCCATATTCGTCCTGTTTTGTTTCCTCATATATCTGTCCGGTGTCCACGAGAGGGAATATCTTTCCTTCGCAGTCTTCGTGCTTCTGTACACGGCGATCTACCTTTTCGACAGTGTGGTGTTCTACCATCTCGGGCTAAAAACACCCCTGGTTCAGAAGGCTATACTTTCCCTTACTGCCCTGTTGCCCGCGAGTCTGCTCTTTTTCCTCGCCTCCGCATACCGAGACAGGCTCACCTTCGTAATTAAATCAATCATTTTGCTGTGCTGCGTATTGGCGCTCGCGTTCATGTTTACTCTGACCGTCGCAGCCTGCAGGTTGCTCTATTACGTCTGGATGGTCTTGGCGGTCATCACCGCATCGCACGCGCTTCTATCGTCAGTCCGCGCGCTGAAGAGAAGGGCTGGGCAATCGGGAGCCTTTTTGACTGGAGTAATCTTGGTTTGCGCCGCCGTGCTGAGCTGGATTCTGGAGATGCTCGGTATCTTGCCGACGGTGGACCTGCACGGACATGCTGCTTCCGAATTAGCCGTCCCATTCACCATACTCTGCTTTGTATACGCAGTCGGTCTCAGGTTCTCCTTTACCCTCCGCAGCATAACGAGCTTTTCCGAGCGGATACTCGTCGCGCATGAAGAAGAACGGAAGCGGCTCGCAAGGGAACTCCACGACGGGCTCGGCCAATCCCTGTTAACCGCCAAGTTAAACCTGCAGAGGATGGATCGGGAGGAAATGGACCTCGAGAAGCAGAAACGGCTGGTTGAAGGCTCCATCGAAGAGTTGGCGGGAAGTATCGAGGAACTTCGCGACATATCGGCCGGACTGAGGCCGCCCTTCCTCGAAGAGATGGGCCTCGCTGTCGCACTCCGGATGTACGGTCAGAAAGTCTCCGCGAAGACCGGTGTCCGAGTGGAAGTGACTGCGGATCTCGACTCGCGTCCCGCGCCCGTTGTAGAAGACAACCTGTTCAGGATCTTTCAGGAAGCGCTGACCAACGCATCCAAACACTCCCAGGCACGGCTCGTCAGAATCTTGCTCACCCTTTCAAAAAATAAGATGATCATGCAGATCACGGACGACGGGGTAGGATTTGATCACCGACAGATGCATTTGCAGGGCCGTGGTATCGGATTGAAGACCATGGAGGAGCGGGTCAATCTGATGGGGGGGACCCTGCATTTGAGGAGCAGTAGAGGAAAAGGAACGACAATCAAAGTGGAGGCGCCGTTAAGATGACGACTGTAATGGTTGTGGATGACCACACGATGTTCCGGCAAGGAGTCGTGAATGCGTTGAATGGTGTCGAAGGTTACGAGGTTGTTGCTGAGGCCTCCTCTGGTGCGGCGGCGGTTAGATTGGCCAAGGATCTCCGGCCGGACGTCGTTGTCATGGATATTTCCATGCCTGATATCGATGGCATCGAGGCGGCAAGACGGATAAGAGGAGCGAGCATTGAGTCGCGGATCATCCTTCTCACCATGCTCAGAGGCTCCGAGTTTCTGGACATGGCGGAGAGTGCCGGAATTCAGGGATACCTCCTGAAAGATGACGCGCTGAGCGACTTGGTGTATGCGATCAAGGCGGTGTGCAGGGGCGAGAAATTCACGAGCGCTTCCCTGGTACGCGAAATGGCTTCGCAGTCACGCGAGCGTTCCGCTCCGTCCGGTCTCAGCAAGAGGGAGAGGGAAGTCATTACGCTGGTTGTGAAAGGCCTGAGCAGCAAAGAGATTGCCGACCACCTGTTCATCAGCGTGAAGACCGTTGAGAGCCACCGAGCCAGGATCATGGAGAAGACGGGAGCCAAAAACCTGCCTGAGCTCGTCAGATACGCGATCCGGGCAGGCCTGATACAGGCATAGCCTTGCCTGTCGGCCAGGGACAGGCCTGGAAAACTGCAAAGTCGGCTGGCCTTTCGCCGAGGAGCAAGGCGCAGACAAACCGCGCCGGCGCACTCGAGACTGACCCGTCGGATAGGAACGCCCCGTTTCGTCCGGCGGCCTCTCAGCGAGCTCCTCGGACCGGAGGCAACACCCCGCACCCGCCAGTAGATACCCTGAAAAAAATACAGAATCTCCCCAATTCAAAACGAGCCGCAATTGCAGCTAATGTCTCGCTCTGAAATGGGGCGAGTCGGCGCTGTCCGCATCCTCGTCGTCGATGATCACCGGGGCTTCAGGGAGAGCTTTGTCTCTTTCCTCAAGCAGATCCCAGCTGTCGAAATCGCCGGCCAGGCAGCAGATGGTCAGGAGGCTGAGGAGATGGCAATCAAGCTCAGCCCGGACCTTGTCATCATGGAAATAAAGATGCCGCGCTGCGACGGAGTCGTGGCCGCCAGGCGCATCAAACACCGCCGCCCTTCAGTGCGCGTCATCCTCTACTCGATGTACGATCCCGGCGTTGCCGAGTGCCCCGCCCTCAAAGTCGACAGGTTTATTCCAAAACAGAGGCTGTGTGAAGAAATCCTCCCCGAGTTGCAGGGAAAGAGCGGTGAACCAGTTTCATATGAGGACCGACGAAAATGAACAGATCTCGAACAGTCATGCTCCTGGCAGTTCTGTCCTTCCTGGTCGTTACGACTTTGGTCTCGGCCGGCACCGTGCGGTACATCTACGACGATGCCGGGCGGCTGATTGAGGTGCAGTACGGCCAGACGGCGAGCATCCGCTACGAATACGACCCCATGGGGAACCTCACGAAGGTAACCACCCAGGGCCAGGCTTGCCAGGTTACCTTCCCTGATGTTCCGCCCGGCTACTGGGCTTTTGACCACATCTCGGCCATCGCCTGTGCCGGATATGTCCCGACCACCGGGAACTTCGGTCCCTCGCAATTGGTCACGCGGGGCGACATGGCGGCTTACCTGATGCGCGCCCGCTACGGTGAAAATTTTACTTTTCCTGCCACTCCTTATTTCACGGACGTACCGGCCACCCATCCCTACTTCAAATACGTGCAACGGCTGAAAGCTGACGGTTTAACCGTGCTGGAGGGGGTGTACCGTGTGGATGAGGTGGTGTCGAGGGCGGTAGCAGCCATCTTCATCGTACGGACTCTTTACACGGATGAATTCGCGTATTCCTCGAGCCCGTACTTCTCGGATGTGCCCCCGACTCATTCGGCATTTAAGTGGATCCAAAAACTGAAGGATACCAACCTCACCCGGGCGACCGGGACTTTTAATCACGCGGTTGGGATTCCACGGGACCAGACTGCGGTGATACTCGCGCGCGCTTTTCTCGGCTTGACCAACTAGAGAAATCAAAAACGAACGGAGCTGGGTATGAAACTCAAAAATTGGTTATGCAGAAACTGCTTCGCCAACCTCACACTGGCGGCCGCTGTCCTGCTCGTTCTAAGCAATGCAGATCCCTTGCATGCGGATACACCCACGAGTTGCGGACCAGGGAGGACGACCCAGGGGCTCAAAGGCGGCGACCCCGTGTTTACCAACTCCGGCGCCTTTGGCTTCAGCATCCCTCTACTGCGGCTTGCCGGCCCCCTGCCCCTGGATGTTGATTTGCATTACCGGACCGACAACTACAACTGGCTGGGCCTCGGCGCGCCGACTAGTTGGCAGCCGGAGCAGCCGGCCCATTTCCAGCACAGCTTCCTTCCTTCCATGGAGGGAAACCCAAACGCCGAGTTTCTGCCGGAGCTTGCCGCCGAAACCACGCGGTCGGGCGAGTTGGTCACGTTTGACATCAATAACGGGATCCCGGTCCTCAGGGAGCCGTCACCCACCAGGTACGTCGCAAAGTACACCGCCCGGTTCCTCTACCTGATGGATCCGATTCGAGGGCATGTCTATGTTTTCCAGCGCCTCGGTTCATGGGATAACCGCACCATTGCCCTGATGGATCGAAACAGCAACCGGTGGCTCTACTCTTTCCTGGCGGGAACCGACAGGTACCCTACCGGCGTCTCCGACGGCCTCGGTCGCTCGCTGGCTTTCACCTTTGTCAATCGAGACCTGACGACGGTGACCGATCAGAACAACCGGTCGATAGTCTACGCGGTCAACGTGGACCCCAATAACCGATGCTACAACTCGGTGACGGACCCGATGGGCCAGGTGACGACCTTCAAAAACGCCGGAGCCTGCCTGATCACCGGGGTGCAACGCCCCTTGGGAAACACCCCGTACACGCAGGTCTACGGCCAGGCTATGCTGAACGCGAAGACGGAGCAGCGGGTCGCCTCTCAGTCCGATGCTTACCAAAACAAAACCACCTTTGTCTACGACCCAACCAAGAACCGGGTCACCATGACGGCTCCCGATGGCACCGTCACTGTCTTCGGTCATTTCGGCAACGATGGCCCGCCACAGTCTTTTACCGACCCGACCGGGAAAGCCGGCGCTTTCACCCGGACAGCCCAGGACCAAATCAATGGGTTCACCGACCGGCTGGGTGACACCACGGCCATCACGTATCACGCCCCGACGGGCAAGATCGCGTCGGTCACCGACGCCAAGGGCCAAACCAGGACATACACCTACACCGCGCAGGACCAGGAGTTTACCAACCCGGCCGACCCGAGCGACCAGGTGACCTTCACTTTCTACAATCTTACTCGGATCGACCACCCGGACGGCACGAACCAGCAGTTCACATACGACTCCCGCGGCAACCTGCTCACGCACGTCGACCAGGCGGGGCACACCTGGACCTTCACTTACAACGCGAGGGGACAAGTGCTGACGGAAACAAACCCCGCCGGCGGAGTCGTGACAAACACCTATAACGCGGACGCCACTCTGGCCACGACCACCGACTCGGATGGAGTGACTCGCACCTTCACTTACGATGCTTACAAGCGGCTTCAGAAGATCACCCACCCGGACACAACCTTCACGGAGATTACTTACAACCTGAACGACCAGATCACCTCGATCCGGGATGAAAACGGCCATGTCTACACCTACGCTTACGACGCGAACGGTAACGGCACTGCCGTGACCGATCCCCGGGGAAACCAGACACAGTACGCCTACGATCTGATAGACCGGGTCACACAGATGACGGACCGCCTGGGCAGGAACACGATCGTGACCTATGACAATATGGGGAGGACCGCATCGACAACCGACCGGAACGGGCTTGCCTATACCTTCGGGTACGATCAAAGAGGATGGCAAAACCGCCTGACTCGCGGCGGACAGACGGTGCAAGCCGGTCATGACGACGAGGCGGTGCTGGCCTCCGGCACCACCCCCCTTGGTCATGTCGCGACCTACCAAAGCGACAAACTCGGAAACCGGACCGGCGTGATTAACCCTCTCGGGCAGGCGACAACCTTCAGCTATGATTCGCTGAGCCGGCCTACAGGTATCACCGATCCGCTCAGTCGGACAACCACGTTCAGCTACGATCCCCGGGGACTCCTGTCCGCCGTCAACACACCGGGGATCGGAACGGCGACCTACGCCCGGAACAACCTCGGCCAGGTGAACAATATCACCGATCTGAACGGTCAGAACTGGACCTTCGGCCATACGGGAATGGGAAGGGCTTCATCGCTGACCGACCCTCTGGGGAACACCACAAACTTCACCTATGACACGCGGGGGAGGCAGACTCAATGGGTCTTCCCGGACGGCACAACCAGCGCCTTGACATATGACTCCTCGGACAACGTGCTCCGGGAACAATACTCGGGCGGGCTCGATCTGCAGTTCACATATAGCGCACTGGACCAGATGCTCAGTGCCAACGGCATCGGGTTCACCCGAGATCCGGAGGGCCGGATTACTTCCACAGACAACCCGGGGACCGTGTTCGGCGCCACCTACGACAACGGAGGAAGGCTGGCAACGGCCACCTACAACAATGGGGCCTTCACCGTTACCTATGCATATGACCCAGCCAACGGGCTGCTCAGCCGTGTCACCGACAACCTGACCAATGCGCAGTTAGATTTCACCTATGACGCGGACGAACGCCTTGCGGGTGTCACCCGCTCGAACGGCGTGGACACCACCTACACCTACGACAACGCAGACCGGCTGAACCGCATTCAGGACGGCGCGATTATCGATCTCAAGTACACTCGGGACGCAGCAGGACAGGTCACAGAGGCTGACGTTACGATCCCGCTGGATCCCGCCACCCTTCTCAGTACCGGGACGCAGACGTTCACGTATGGCGCAGCCTCTCAGATTTCGACCGCGGGATACGCCTATGACCCGAGGGGCAGACAGACCGATTCGCCCGGCCGCACTTATGGATGGGATGGCGCCTCCCGCCTGACCTCGATCGGGGCGGCAGCTCTGACCTATAACGGCCTGGGGGATCTCGTTACTCGGAGCTCGGGACAGATCACGACTCACTTCTACTACAATTACGCGCTCGCCCTGAATCCGATCGTGGCCGAGAAGAACGAGACGACCGGCGATTTCCTGAGGTACTACGTATGGGCGCCGGACGGGGCCCTGCTTTACATGATCGACGGCTCGGATGGGAACAAGGTTTACTTTTACCATTTCGACCGGACAGGGTCGACCCTGGCGCTGACGAATTCCGCGGGCGCGGTGACGGATTCCTATGCCTATACCCCGTACGGAAAGGTTCTTGGACACACGGGCGCCAGCACTCAGCCGTTTACCTTCGTCGGGCAGTGGGGAGTAAGGGAGGAGGGCGCCGTGGCGTCCTTCTACCAGATGAGGGCCAGGTATTACGACGCGCAGACGGCCCGATTCCTGAGCCGAGACCCGGTTTGGCCTCGTCTCTCAAGCCCAGGAGAGTTGAATCCTTATCAGTACGCCCTCGGCGATCCCGCTGCCATGATAGACCCGACCGGCACAGTTCCCTCATCAACCCAAAGCGACGCCTTTCTGGCGTTTTTTACCGGCAGCATTTTCACTCATCCCGACCAGACGCTGGATTGGCTGGGCGCTTCTGCATTCAGCCCACAGTGGGATGCGGGCAACTGGGAGTCAACGCTGGTAATCACCAACCGGCAGGTGCTTCCACAGACGACGTGCGGCCGAACCACGACGTGCAAGCCCGTCAGATTGACGCAAAGCAGCGAACATTCGACAGGGGACTATCTCAAGGGTGGGAAAAAACTGGTTGACGTGGCCACCGGCGTCACACTTCTGAAAGGGAATAAGACACTACTAGAGAAAGGCTTCGCCACGGGCGCTGGAAAGATCATAAAGGAGACGGCCAAGAAATCACCCGCGCTGGCTGGCAAGCTGATTTCCGTCGGCGGAAAAATCGGCCCCGTGGTTAAAGCGGCCGGTCCTGTGGGAATTGCCATTTCGGGGATGACCTCGTCCCATGAGATCGGGACATGGATTGGAGAGGGCATCTTGCACGGACCGGACGCAGCCGCGGCAAAAGCCATGGAAAACAGCATAACTGCAGACGTCGTTGGGGCGCTGGGGGACAGGAAGTATGTCGGGATTCCCATAAGAGCCATAGGGTCTGTGGTGAGCTGGCTCTGTGGCGATTGAAAAATGGTGACCCGCGCCGAATCCTGGTTTTTTCGAAGTCGGGGCAACCAGCCGCGGCGCGGGGGCTCGATACAGTCCGCCACGCGCCCCGGCGGCGCCCGGTGACGCATGAAAAATCTGACCTGTACGGCAGTGAGCAAATGGCATTCGACGAGGCGCCAGCACAGATAGCCCGCAAATAGTTGCGGCTGAACCGATGGGAGACTCAACGAAATAATTCCGGCTTAACCCGACGATTGGAGTCTCCGACCTCGCTGCTCCGGCCCGGAGCAGCGAGGTTGACTCTAGTGCCCGCCCCATTCTTTCTGAATTCCCTGGAATCCGACCTTCGACAAGCCACGGGCCCGGAGCCCTGATCCAGGCAGAGTCGGGACTCCGCATATACCGCTTGACACCCCGGTAAATTTCCTACTAAACTTAGGATTAAACAGGAAGAAACAGGAAAAATCTGGGCAGCCAGTGACTGTTGAACGAGGGGGATGGTGAAATTCCGGGGCAATATTCCCGCAAAAATTGACTCCCAGGGTCGCCTCAAGATCCCTACCGAGCACAAAGAGCTCATAGACGAGATCTACCAATCCGACGCCCTCTACATCACCTCCTTCAACGGCGATCGCATCCTCATCTATCCTCTCAAAGAATGGGAGGCCGTGGAAGCAAAAGTCGAGCAAATGCCGTCCAGCGAGGCCAGAGACAAGTTCATCGAGTACTCCGGCTATTGGGGCAAGGAGGCAACCATCGACAAACAGGGCCGGGTTCTCATTCAGCAGCACCTGCGCAAAGCGGCCGAAGTCGTCGAGGGGATCGATGTCGCTGTCATATGGAACCGCAATCACTTCGCGGTGTGGAACGACGACAAGATGCGGGCCAGCATAACCAGTGAGCCGTTGACAAAGAAAGAGATCGAACAGCTCGGTATTTAGGATTTGACATGTTAAGCAACTCGGTAGAACACACCCCGGTTCTGCTAAACGAAGCCATGACGCTGCTCAACGTCCGGCCCGGCGGCCTGTACATTGACTGCACGGTCGGGCTGGGGGGACATACCGAGGCGCTGCTGGAGAAGCTGGGAGGACACGGGAGGGTCATTGGAACCGACCGCGACCGCCAGGCCATTGAAAAAGCGAGGCAGAGACTCAGCCGATTTCCGAACTTCGAGCTTTACCACTCGAATTTCAAAAACCTGCCCCTGATCCTGAGCCGTCTCTCGCTGCAGGCGATCGACGGCTGCCTGGTGGACCTCGGTGTTTCATCGATGCAGCTGACCAGCGCTGAACGCGGCTTCAGCTTTCGTGAAACCGGTCCGCTCGATATGCGGATGGACAGGGAACAGAAGACGTCAGCCGCGCAACTGGTCCACGAACTGACCGAGGACCAGTTGGCCGATATCTTCCGGCGCTTCGGCGAAGAACCGGCCGCACGAAAGATCGCGGCCACCATCGTGACTGAAAGACGCACGAAGCGGGTGCGCACCACCACAGAGCTGGCCGAACTGGTGGAACGGGTGAAGGGACGGAGACCAGGCTCTCGAATCCATCCCGCGACTCAGGTTTTCCAGGCTCTCCGGATTGCGGTCAACCAGGAGTTGGAAGGTTTGGAGGAGTTCCTGGACGCTGTGATCGAGCGGTTACGTCCGGGCGGAAGGCTGGTGGTGATTTCCTTCCAGAGCCTGGAAGACCGGGTCGTCAAGCAGCTTTTTCAGAAGAAGGCGGGCCGATGCATTTGCTTCCGGCCGGGGGACGCCTGTATTTGTCCACGACAGGAACTGGTGCAAATCCTGACCAAGAAACCGGTCGTTCCCTCCGCTGAGGAGACGGCCGCCAATCCCCGCTCGCGGAGCGCGAAGCTGCGCGCAGTGGAGAAGATTGGCGATTGATGATGGTTGGTTGTTGATTGACTGGGATTGTCTGACTGGCGACTGATCGGATGACGAACGACAAGGGTTGTTCAATCGTCAATCATCAATCGCCAATAATTAATTGAAGGGGTGCATTATGGTTGACTTTCAGTGCCAACAACTGAGGAACCGGCCAACATGCAGTGACGACAGATCACCCATGAGTGAAATCACATGGTGGTGCTGTTTTGGTTGTCTGCTCCTGGGGCTTGTTCTCGCCTACGCCTGGTTCCACAACCAGATCATCGACGTGAACTACCAGGTCGAGAAGCTGCAAAGCGAGAACGCTCGTTTGCGCGAGACCAATACCGAGCTCAGAGCTGAGCAAGCGGCACTGATGGCGCCGGAACGGATCGACCAACTGGCCCGCAAGCTCGGACTGGTCACACCCGATGAGGGACAGGTGCGAATTCTCCATGCCCAGTATCTCCAGGTTCCCTCTGAGGCGGTCGTGGCGGAAGCCGTGTATCCCCGGAAGCCGTTACATGAATGAACAAGCTCGCGAATTCACCGACAACGAGCAACTCGATAAGAGTTCACCGACTGGTTTCGATCTATGCCTTGGTGCTGCTGTGGGTCCTGGGCATCGGAGCACGTCTTGTCTACCTGCAGGTAGGGCAGGTCGACAAGTACCGGACGCTGGCCAATGAGCAGAAATCGGGCTATATCGAAGTCAGTTCCCGGCGAGGGGAGATCCGCGACCGACATCTTGAGGATCTGGCTATCAGTATCAGGGCTGATTCTCTCTATGCGGAGCCGCCGAGGATCAAGAAGATCCTCCAGACTGCGGACCTCCTCGCTCCGATCCTCGAGGCGGAGGGGGGCGCAATCCACAAGAAGCTGCTTTCCGCACGCGACTTTGTCTACCTCGGCCGAAGACTGAACCCCGATCAGGCACAGGCCGTTAGGCAGTTGAACCTCCCAGGCCTCGGCCTTCAAAAAGAAAGCAAACGTATTTACCCCGGCGGCCAACTGGCCTGCCATGTCGTCGGGTTTGTCGGCGTTGATGACGAAGGATTGAGCGGGCTCGAGTACCTGTACGACGGTCTCCTGAAGGGCACCAAAACCAAGGTGCCCGTCAGCCTCAACGCACGCCGCGAGACTTTCGCACGCCTGTCTGACATCCGCCTGTCGGACGGCCACATGCTCGTCCTGAACCTGGACCGGTCTATTCAGTTCGCGGCGGAACAGGTATTGAGGGACACGGTCGAGAAGTGCCAGGCACTCAACGGATCGGCGATCGTCATGGACCCGAACAACGGGGAAATACTGGCGATGGCTTCCTGCCCGGTCTACGATCCCAATGCCTTCCGAAAGTCCGAGGAGCGGGCACGCCGCAACTGCGGGATCTTGGAGATTTATGAGCCGGGGTCAACTTTCAAGATCATTACGCTGTCGGCGGTGCTGAACGAAGGACTGGCGGAACCTGAAGAGGAAATCGACTGCCGCGTGGGAACCTTGCGCCTGGCCGGTAAAGTGTATCGCGAAGCGCACAACAGTTACGGAACTCTGACCTTCAACCAGGTCATCGCGAAGTCGAGCAACGTCGGCACGATCAAATTGGGGCTTCGGCTCGGGAACGACCGTTTCTACAGTTACATTCAGCGTTTCGGCTTCGGCGCCAAGACCGGGATTGAGCTGCCGGGAGAACAGTCGGGCCTTTTGCGCCCGCCCTCGGAATGGTCAAAGATCTCGATCGGGGCGCTTTCTATCGGACAGGAAATCGGCGTCACGCCAATTCAGATGCTTCGAGCGGTAGCGGCGATCGGGAACGGAGGGTATCTGGTTGAACCACGCCTCGTCCGGCAGATCCTGACCGGGTCGGGCGAGAACCACTATCGGCCTGAGCTGAAGCGGGTGCGTATACTGAACGAAAGCACCGCGGCGCGGATGAAAGAGGCTTTAGCCATGGTGGTGAATGTGGGGACCGGGCGGAGCGCCAGCCTCGACGGCTATTCTTCGGCCGGGAAGACTGGCACCGCACAGAAGTACATCAATGGCCGCTACTCTCACGACAAATTCGTCGCCTCGTATGTTGGGTTCGCGCCTCTGCTGCAACCTCGACTGGCTGCTATCGTAGTGATCAACGAACCTAAAGGGCAGTATTACGGCGGTCAGGTGGCAGCCCCGGCCTTCGGCCGGATCATGGAACGCGCGCTGATGTACTTGAACATCCCCCAGGATCGCCCCCTGCCTTCAGATGAGAAAGGACCGGCCAACAAGGCTGACCGGCCGGCAAACGAGACCGCTCGGCCCGGCATGGATCTTGTCCAGGCCGAGGAGCCAAGCTGGAGTGAGGAAGGCGAGGTCCCGGACAATCTGGAAGCGACCGTTTTAAGTCTGATCGGAGACGCATCGGGCAGTTCCGAGGTTCCGAATCTGGTGACCGTCAGCACGGACCTGCTCCAACTCCCCGATTTCACCGGTTGGAACCTGCGCGATGTCGCCGGCGAGGGGGCGCGACTGGGCCTGCGGATGCGTATTTCCGGGGCCGGAACCGCCGTCGCGCAACGGCCGCCGGCCGGAAGCCGAGTGGCCCGGCAGGCGGTATGCGAAGTTTACTTTTCGACCGACACGAGAAGAGCGAATGGACTTGCAGACACTCATCTCGCAGGTTCCGGTAAAGACGCTAAGAAGCGGAAACCGCGCGAGAAAATATCCTGACATCGCTTCCCTTGCCTATGACCGGCAAGTGACCGACGGCTCTCTTTTCTTTGCCATCGAAGTCGCGAAGGAGTTTTTGTGATCACGTTAGGTATCGAAGAAGCCGCCCGAGCCATGGGCGCCGCGACATCGCAGGTCAGCGGTCAGCCGTCAGCGTTTCCGTCGGTCTCGACCGATACGCGGACGCTCCAACCCGGTCAGTGTTTCTTCTGCCTCAAGGGCCCGAAGTTCAACGCGCACGAATTCATTGGGAAGGCACTGGAGAAGGGGGCAGAGGTCATCGTGCACTCCGAGCCGGTCGACACGGGGAACGGCGGGAAAGCGGCCTTCTTACAGGTGACCGACACTCTTGCCGCGCTCCAGACGCTGTCTCACTACGTGCGCATAAAGTGGGGAGGACTGGTGGTCGGAGTTACGGGAAGTGCCGGCAAAACGACGACACGGAGCTTTACGGCGGCGCTTCTCAGCCAGGCCTATCGCGTGCTTGAATCAAAGGGGAATCTGAATAACGACATCGGGGTTCCCCTGTCTTTGCTTAACATCGAAGACACGCATCAGGCGGCCGTGATCGAGATGGGAATGAATCACGCCGGCGAAATACGGGCTCTGGCTCGATTGGCGCAACCCCGGGCGGCCGTTTTTACGAACATTGCCCCGGTACACCTGGAGTTCTTTTCCAACCTTGATGAGATCGCCGAGGCCAAGGGAGAGATACTCGAACAGATCCCGTCTGACGGCCTGATCGTTTACAACGCCGACGATCCCCGGCTGGTGAAGCTGGTCCGCGATCACGACGCCCGCAAAGCCTCATACGGCTTGGATAAAGAAGCGGACGTCAGGGTTATGAACTATCGTTATTACGGGCTGGAGGAGATGGATTTCGAGGTGCAGACTCCAGGCGGGCGCTTTTCGCTGCGCGTCCCGTTTGTCGGCAAGCATTTTCTGTACAACCTCGCTGCCGCCATCGCGGCGGCTTGGAATTCCGGACTGACACAAGACAGAATTCATGACGCGGTTAAGAGCCTCAAACCGCTGGCCATGCGCGGTCAGGTATTGAGGTTCAGTGAAGGGCCGTTTTCCGGCTGCACCGTCTGGGACGATTCCTACAACGCCAACCCATACGCGGTCGCCAGCGTTCTAGAGACGATTTCTGGACTGACTGGTTTTCGGCGCAAGATTGTCGCCTTGGGAGACATGCTCGAGTTGGGCGAAAGCAGTCCCGATTGGCATCGCGACGTGGGCCAGCGGGCCGGTGCAATCGGGCTGGACCTGCTCGTGGCAGTCGGAAAACACGCGGCCGAGGTGTGTCAGGGCGCACAGTCGGCCGGTATGCCGTCTGCGAGAATGCAGCGTTTTTCGGATTCCCGGCAGGCGGCGGACTACCTGGCAACAGAACTGAAAGACGGAGACTTCCTTCTGGTCAAGGGGTCAAGAGGCATTGGTATGGACCAGGTGGTGGCGAGGATCAAGAAAGGATAGGGTTCGGGGTTCAGGGTTAAGGGTTCAGGGTTCAGGGTTCGGGTTCGGGGTTCTCGGTTCTCCAGTAGCACGGTCGTGCGGGAAAGCTGGATCACTGAGAACCGGATGACCCGGAACCGGGTAACCGAGAACCGGATAACCGCGAGGCCCGGAGGAGCGAGCGTGCTCTACCATCTGCTTTACGCGTTACATGATCAGTTCTCGGTTCTGAACGTCATTCGTTACATCACCTTCAGGACCGCCTACGCGTCGATGACCGCGCTGCTCATCAGCCTGCTCCTCGGTCCCTGGCTTATCGCCCGTTTGAAGCAATTCCAGATCGGTCAGTTTATCCGGGAGGAAGGGCCGACCACGCATCAAGCCAAGGCGGGAACGCCGACAATGGGCGGGCTCCTGATCATCATCAGTGTTCTTGTACCCACACTCCTTTGGGGCGACCTTACCAACTACTACATCTGGATCGCCCTCGGTTCGATGACCCTTTTTGGAGCCGTCGGATTCATCGACGATTACCGCAAGACAATCCGCAAGCGGTCGTTGGGTCTCACAGCCAGGGAAAAGATCGCGTTTCAATTCGGCATCGCGCTTCTGATCGTCATCATTCTCATCATCCTGAATCGCTACGGGCTTTATGACATCCACTTAAGCGTTCCCTTCTTCAAGCGATTCACACCCAGCCTGAACTTGGTGATTCTGGGCTATTCCACCTACCTGCCACTGATCATCTTCGGCCTCATAGTCCTCGTGGGAAGCAGCAATACAGTGAATTTGTCGGATGGGCTGGACGGACTGGCAGCAGGCCTGGTCTTGGTCGCCGCGTCTGCCCTGACTGTCCTGACCTACGTCACCAGCCATGCGACGTTCGCTGAGTACCTCGACATAATCAAGAACACATACGCCGCGGAATTGACGATTTTTTGCGGAGCGATGGTCGGAGCCACGCTGGGATTCCTCTGGTACAACAGTTATCCGGCCCAGGTTTTCATGGGCGATGTCGGGGCGATGTCATTAGGCGGAGCGATCGGCACCGTCGCACTGCTGATCAAGCACGAGCTCCTTCTGATCTCGATCGGCGGGATCTTTATCATCGAAGGCCTCTCGGTGATCCTCCAGGTTGGCTCTTACAAGCTGTTCGGCAAGAGAGTATTCCGAATGGCGCCGATTCATCATCATTTCGAGCTGATGGGTTGGAAAGAGCCGAAAGTGGTCATCCGGTTTTGGATACTGGCTCTGATTTTCGCGTTGTTCAGCCTTACGACACTGAAGTTGAGGTGACCCACGGAATGACGCGGAAATCGCGAAATAGGAGAAGATTGGGGAGATGAGAATCAAGAACCGAAAAGTTCTGGTGGTGGGTTTGGCCAAGAGCGGCGTGGCGGCCGCGAATTTTCTGCTTAAGAAAGGGGCGCACGTCACCATCACCGATTTGAAATCCTGCCAGGAACTGCAGAAGGAGATCGGCCAGCTCGAGGGCAAGGTCCGCCTGGCACTGGGGGGTCACACTGAAGCCGACTTCCTCAACGCGGATTTGATAGTCATCAGTCCGGGCGTTCCGACTCGGCTTTCAGAACTGAAGCATGCCGTCGCGCGCGGCATTCCGATTCTCAGCGAGGTGGAGCTGGCCTACCCCTTCCTGGACGGCAAGATCATAGGCATCACCGGCTCCAACGGGAAGACAACCACCACGGCGCTAATCGGGGAGATTTTCAAGAACGCGGGTCGCGACGCGGTTGTCGCCGGCAACATCGGAACACCGCTCATCCAGTTTGCCGAGGCGGCTCCTGCGGTATCCGACCGGGTGTACGTGGTGGAGCTCTCTTCGTTCCAGCTGGAAAACGTCCGCAAATTCAAATGCGATATTGCCCTGCTTCTAAACGTGACCCCTGATCATCTCGATCGTTACGTCTCATTTGAGGACTATGCGCTGGCGAAGGAGCGGATCTTCATGAACCAGACGCGCCGTGATTACGCGGTGCTGAACGTGGATAACAGCCTTTCCCTGAGCATGGCCGAAGGCCGCAAGTCTCAAGTGGTCTTATTCAGCCGCAGGCAAAGGCTGAGCGAAGGGATTTACGTCGATGACCGGAGCATCTACATCCGTTGGAAGGACCAGCACCATCACCTGATGCCCGTCAAAGACATCAGGCTTCAGGGCGGGCATAACCTCGAGAACGTCCTCGCGGCAACCGCGGCCGGCTTCCTCTCCGGGGTTGAACTGGGCGTCATGGCCGAAACCTTTCGGAAGTTCGCCGGGGTGGAGCATCGGCTCGAATTCACACGCCGTGTCGATGGAGTGGACTACTACAACGATTCCAAGGGCACCAACGTCGATTCGGCTACCCAAGGCATTCAGGCCCTGGATCAGCGGCTTATCCTGATCATGGGCGGCAAAGATAAAGGGGGCGATTTTACAGTGCTCCGTTCCCTGGTCGGCAAGAAAGCCAAGCTGCTCATCCTGATCGGGGCGGCCACGGAGAAGATCTTCGCCGCTCTTGGACAAGAAGTGGAGACGGTCCGGGCAAAAGATATGAAGGAGGCCGTAGAGCTGGCGCGGTCGCGGGCGGTTCCGGGTGATGCCGTTCTGCTCGAGCCAGGATGCGCCAGCTTTGACATGTTTCAAAACTACGAACACCGCGGGCGGGTGTTCAAGGAGATAGTCCACGCCCTGCCGGGCGAGTGAGAGGGGACGGCGTATCGGCCTATGTCACTGGCTTTTTTGTATCGGTCACAGCGAAGTCGTTGCGGCCCCACTCGCAGCAACAGGTGAAATGAAATGAGTCGCAAGCTTCCATATGACCGTACCCTGGTTGTTCTTGTGTTTGTGCTCTTGTGCTTTGGGCTGGTCATGGTCTTCAGCGCGTCAGGCATCGTTTCTCAGCGCCTGCACGACTCCTTCACCTGGGTTTTTGGCAGGCAGCTAGCCTTTGTGGCCTTTGGCTTCTTCCTGATGTTGCTGGCCGCCCGCATCGACTATCACTGGTATGCCAGACCGGCCGTCGTCTTCTCGGCGCTGGCTGTTACCCTGGTTCTTTTGGCAGCGGTTTTCGCTTTTCCGGCGTACCACGGGGCCAGGCGGTGGGTGGTGATTCTCGGCATTCGGTTTCAGCCCTCGGAGCTGGCGAAGTTGGCTATGGTGATCTTCACGTCCTACTACCTGATTTGGGCGGGACAAAGATTTCATGCGTTTTGGAGAGGCCTCGTCCCGTACCTGCTCGTATTGGGTGTGAACGTCGGTATGATCGTGCTCGAGCCCGACCTCGGGACGCCGATCTGTATTTTGTCCACCGCCGGCTTCCTGATCTACCTGGGTGGGCTTCGCTACCGGTACATCATGGTCGCCCTCCTGCTCGCCGTTCCGGCCTTCTACTTCCTGGTGCTGAACGTGACCTACCGCCGCAACCGGCTCCTGGCGTTCCTGGACCCGGAGAAAGACCCGCTCGGCGTCGGCTATCACATTCGTCAAAGCCTGATCGCAGTCGGGTCAGGCGGGTGGAGCGGAGTCGGCTATGCGCAGGGAGGGCAGAAACAGTTCTTCCTTCCCGAGCCTCACAACGACTTCATATTCGCCGTGATAGGGGAGGAGCTCGGCCTGATCGGGACGCTCTTCACCCTGGTCCTGTTTACCCTTGTCTTTCTGAAGGGAGTCAAGATCGCGCTGCGGTCCGACTCACTCTTCGGCACATATCTGGGCCTGGGTATCGTCGCGATGATCACACTCCAAGCGCTGTTGAACATGAGCGTTGTGGTCAGTCTGCTTCCAACCAAGGGCATCCCTCTTCCGTTGATCTCGGTTGGCGGCACCTCGGTCCTTGTCACGCTCGCAGCCATAGGCATTTTGCTGAATATTTCCCGGCACGGACGCAAGGATCCAGCCGGGCCGGCCTTATTAGGGGAGGTGTCGGGCGGTGCCGACCACACAGTCGAGACCCATGAGTAAGCTCGAACGGATTCTCTTTGCCGGCGGTGGAACCGGGGGGCACGTCTTCATGGCGGTTGCCGTCGCGCAGGAGCTCAAGCGCCAGGACTCGACGCGTGAGATCCTGTTCGTCGGCACGCGTCAAGGTCTGGAAGCCCGGCTGGTCGAACCTTTAGGGTTCAAACTGGAGACCATCAACATCGGCGGTCTCAACCGAGTAGGAATAACGCGAGCGCTGGGAACACTGACGAGACTCCCCTTCACCATTATCCAAGGAGCAGGCATTGTCCGGCGGTTTTCTCCTTCGATCATCGTCGGGGTGGGGGGATATTCGTCCGGCCCCGTTGTGCTCGGCGGCAAGCTGATTGGCTATCATGCCGTCGTGATCGAACCGAATGCCTTCCCGGGAATGGCCAACCGGTTCCTGACGCGCTGGGTGGACGGCGCCGCCGTCGCATTTGAGGAAGCGGCCAGGGGGTTCGGAGCCAAAGCGCGTTTGACCGGGATCCCCATAAGGCGCGAATTCCATTCGCTCGAGAGTCGGATTTCCGAAACCGGCCCGCTGCGGCTCTTGGTCTTCGGCGGCAGCCAGGGAAGTCGGCCGATCAATACCTTGATGTGCGAGGCGATCAAGTGGCTGCCCGCCGACCGCGTGGAAATCGTGCATCAGACGGGACAGGCGGATCACGAACGTGTCCGCGGCTGCTATGAGGCAATCGGACGAAAGGCGGACGTGGTCGAATTTATTCCTGACATGCCTCAGATGTTCGCGCGAACGGATTTGATTGTCTCCAGAGCCGGGGCCTCGACGGTGGCCGAGTTGACGGTGGCCGGGAAAGCGGCGATTTTGATCCCCTTCCCCAACGCAGCGGATGACCACCAGCGCAAGAATGCCCTGGCGCTCGAGAAACGGCATGCGGCTATCGTGCTCGAGCAGGAGAAGACAACCGGCCGAGAACTGGCCGACTCGATCCTGCGGCTGGCGGACAACAGGGATGAACTGAGAAGCATGGCGACCGCCAGCAAACAACTGGCAAGGCCTGACAGCGTTGACAAGATTTTGGAGTTGATGCAGGAAGTGGCAGGCGGCGGAGCTGGCCGCTGACGGCTGACGGCTGACGGCTGACGGCTGACGGCTAACGGCTGACGGCTGACCGGCTGACGGCTAACGGCTAACGGCTGACAGCTAACGGCTGACAGCTGACG
>Ga0105092_10000430_pt1 | contig 21774 bp, 17 predicted proteins | sample PPLLak2March2015_FD_87021 | JGI IMG/M metagenome (GOLD analysis project Ga0105092, IMG submission 87021) | Freshwater sediment microbial communities from Prairie Pothole Lake near Jamestown, North Dakota, USA - PPLs Lake P7 Core (1) Depth... | ecosystem: Environmental > Aquatic > Freshwater >... | reverse complement strand
TTCTGGCTTGTAGGATCGAGAGGGGGCCCCGGGAGGCCATTGGGCCAATTGGCAACCTGCATGGGCAAAGCATTAATCAGGTTTAAAAAGATTGTGGGTGCCCAGGCTGTGGGTGATGAGCGTTGTTCTATCCTCATGCTGGCATCCACTGATAAGTCGATATATTCATTGATTTTATTGTCTATGTTGGCCCTCAGGTCATACTGCTGGTATTTGCTGGCGCTGTTAACGAAAAATCCATCCTGGTTTCGGGCCGACACAGATATAAACGACCTTAGCTTGTCTGTGCCCCCCGACATGGTAATATTGCCGTTATATTGAAGCGACCATGGTTTTAAAACCTCTTTGAACCAATCCGTATTCGGATATTTCCATGGATCACTGCCGCTCCCATATGCTGCAATGGCTGCCGAATCATACATGGGAGGCCTGTTGTCATAATAGTTTACTTCATTGGCCAGTTTGGCATATTCAACTGAATTGGTCATTTCCGGAATACGGGTTGGCCTGGACCATCCGGAGGTAAAACTGGCAGAATATACCATTTTTTCAGCACTTCCCCGTTTGGTGGTAACCAGGATCACACCATTGGCAGCCTGTGAGCCATAAATTGCACCGGAGGCATCCTTCAATACGGTAATGCTTTCAATTGTTGAAGGATCGATCCTTTCAAGTGAGCGATTGGGTACACCGTCCACCACGATTAACGGTGCATTGTTATTCAGGGTACTCCGGCCTCGTATAAAAAGGGTGGAATAATCTTCACCCGGTTCACCGCTTTGCCCCACAGCTACTATGCCCGGAATGGTGCCGGCCATTGAATTGGTTACATTCATCGCGGGTGATTTGGCAATTTCGGTACCATTTACCTTGGAAACCGAACCGGTCAATGTGGTTTTTTTCTGCGTACCATACCCCACGAGGACAACTTCTTCTATGACGGAAATATCCGGTTCGAGTGAAATATCAATAATTGTTCTGCCTTCCACCATTATTTCCTCACTGTTGTATCCCATAAAACTAAAAACCAACACTGATTTGGAACTTTCCACCGTAACTGTGTAAGCTCCCTTTTCATCAGTAATTGCTCCTTTGGTGGTTCCCTTTTCAAGCACATATACTCCGGGCAATCCGGCTCCATTTTCATCCCTTACCATTCCGGTAATCGTGATTTGGTCCTGTTGGATCTGATCCTGCCCGGACCCTGTAAGATGAATATCTTCTGCACTGGAAATTTCTGCCAATGGAAATCCGCATACTGATAATATTATCGTGGCCAGCCACAGTTGTAGTACATTGATTTTCATATGCATTTGTTTTATTTTCAAATAATTACAAGATATCAGATGGTATTTAAATGGGTGCTGGCAGACAGGATTTGAAATTCTGAAAATAACAAATTGCCAATAATAAAAGTAATAATTACTTTTATAATTCTGCAAGCAATATGTCATTTATTTTCTATAATGAATTCAAATTTACCGGGAAACAGGATATGATTGATTTGCGGAGAGGCTATTTGTCCGTTTGTTCCCGTTAATTATGTCCCACGTAGGTACATTTCCTCGCTTCATCCGCAAATGCCCGGATCAGATTAAGATCCGCCTCAAAAAAATGATCTGAAGGGGACAGTATGAATCCTCCCCCTTCGCCAGCTTCCGTGAAGCACCTTCGCACTTCGCTCCTGGTTTCATTCTCGCTGCAATGGGTGAAAAAATGATACTGATCGAATCCGCCGATCATGCATACTTTGTCCCCGATCCTTTTTTTTGCCTCATGCAAAACAGTATCGCCACCCATTCCGGCAGGGGTGAAGGTCTCCATGGCATCGGGTTTCATGGAAGCAATATCCTCCAGAATAGGCATCATCCCGCCGCAGGTATGGTATACGATACGCTGACCGGCTTTGTGGGCGGCATCTATAAGCTGGCTGTCATACGGGAAAATGAATTCCCTGAAAATGTCGGGTGATATTACCGTCGTGGATGCATCACCGCCTCCCAGTTCCAGGAGATCATACGCAGCACCCCTGAGTGAATTTATGTATACTTTTTTCCTTTCGCATAATATGGAAAGGAAGGAATGAACCCAGTCAGGATCTTCAAAGGTCGCCATGATCAGGTTCCCGATGCCATACAGGCATGAAGCATCCTGCCAGCAACCCGGCTGACCGAATCCTTCAAAAGCCATGATATGTCCGCGGATAAGTCCCCTGTTCCCGTACACCTCAGCTGCCCTGTTTATTTCTTCCGTATCGCAATGGGGATAGGTCATATATTTAGCTATATAGTCGATATCTCCCTTCTCTTTAACAAGGTGTTCCTTAAGCCAGGTCGTGTGTTCATTGGCCTGCAGCACCATGCTAAGGGTTTTCCCCGGGGTGAGGATGCTGAAGCGATGGGTCTCATACTCAAAGCCGGGGAGAGGGTCGATCTTAATCCTCCAATTGTCGGATATCACCCTGCGGGCTTCCAGAAATCCAAGTTCCGTATGGCCCGGATCGAAATACTCCCCATTATCAGGTGAGCAGGAATATGCCATGACCCAGTTTATCGGATCGATCCCGAAATGATCAAAGAATTCCTGGTTGGTGGCATTGTCCATGTAATTTTTCAGAAAAGAAGGCATTATATGGTGGGTGGTGACAGGCAGGCGGTCCGTTGGCTGCCGGTTAAGCGCAGCCAGAAATCTTTCTTTTGCATTCATGGGTTTCACTTGTATTACCTTGGCCAAAGTAAAACAAAATTTATAAAAGTGCTTTATCCTGTAATGCAACAATAGGAGGGAATGTTTCAAATGTTTTATGTCGTCCCATACGGGACTTATATTGAACGCCCAAAATAGATTTTCTACCGACATTTGGTCCCTCCGGGACTATTCCTGTCAGGAACATTAATTGCAACTGCATAAAATCTTCTGACTTCGACATTGGGTGTTCGATGTTCGGTGTTATCCTGCGGAAAAAGGTTTTTAAAAATACGTAATCACATTTATTGCATTCTTCAATTTAAGAAACCGACTGGTCGCAATCGGATAAAATCTTTTGACTTCGGCATTGGGTGTTAGATGTTTGGTGTTATTTATACAGAACATTGTATATCAAAATAATATCAAACATCGAACAATTACCGGAATGGTTCCATAGGAACAGGATGTTGGTAGAAAATAATTCAATCCGATTATTTTCTAAGTCCCGTAGGGACGAAATTTCTGGCACCTTCAGCCAGCATGTTTTTTATTTCCTCGTTTATTGCCACATCCGCGGCCGTTAAACCTTCTTCATTTTTCAAAGAAGGATCCGCTCCTTTTTCGAGTAATATTTTAACGACCTGTAAATGATCATTTGCTGCAGCAATCATCAATGCCGTGGCTCCCAGATCCGTTTGGATATTAATGTCGGCCTTATTTTCCAGCAGAACTTTAACGATCTCTGCATATCCCTTAAGTGAGGAAATCAGCAAAGGGCTCAGTCCGTCATTGGTTTTCCTGTTGATTGCAGCCCCATGCTCCAACAGGCGTTTCACAATTTCGGCATGCCCGTTCTGGGAGGCTACAAACAGGGGGGTTGCACCCCTTCTTGTGGCTGCTTCAATGTTGGCCCCTTTGTCCAGCAATATTTCTACAACATCCGGGTGACCGGCTGAAGAAGCCATGAACAATGGTGTTGCACCCCTGGATGAATGGAGATCCACTGCAGCTCCTTTTTCAATCAAAAGACTTACCGCAGGCGCATGCCCGTTCTGTGAAGCGACAAAGAGTGCGGAAAATTCCCCGATTGACTGGTAATCTATTTTTGCACCGTACTCGATCAACACGTCTATGATTTTTACGTGCCCTTTTTGAGAAGCCATATACAGGGCTGAGGCACCATTGTTGGTAAGCGCATCGGGTGTTGCACCTTTTTTCAGCAGCGCCTGTACGATCTCAAAATACCCGTTTCTTGAAGCCATATGCAGGGCCGTAAATCCCTCATTTGACTTAGATTCGATCGCTGCTCCTTTTTCAATCAGCAAATAGACAGCTTCAATGCATCCGTTATTCGCACTATACATTAACAATGTTCCGCCGACGTGATCCCTGTAGTCAATATCCTCAGCAGATCTGAGCATTTTTTCTGCGGCTGCGCAGTTCTTTAATTTCAGCGTAGAAATGATTTTCTCGGGCGGAAACGTTCTTTGGCCGTTTATAACAACTGTTGAAAACAAAAAGGCCAGGAGGAAGATCAGGGTCGAAACAGGCATAAATCACGCACTTAGATGATACCGGCTGTCTTACCATTTAAGATAGTAAATTAAGACATTCTGCCGAATTTCCCAATAATCTGCATAATCAATATTCGTTGTTAATTATACGGATTTCCCTGCGACACCAGTACCTGCAAATTATTCATGCTTCAATGTGACCGCCGGATTCGTCCTGGCAGCCCGTCCGGTATGGAACAAAACAGCTGACATTGCCACTGTAAGTGTTATCAGTATCGAACTAAGAAATATCCATGGGCTTAAGCGAGTGTGATAACTGTAATTTTGTAAAAAACGCGACAGAAAATACCAGGCCACGGGTATGGAGATTATGGAAGCCAGGATCAGCAGTTGCACAAATTCCAGTGTAAAAAGCTTCAGGATGGCAAATGGCGGGGCGCCATGGGCTTTCCGTATCCCAACTTCGCGGGTCTTTCTTTCCACGCTGAACGCAGCCAGGCCAAAAAGGCCAATACAGGCGATCACAACCGCCAGAATGGCAAAATACCTTATCAGGGCCCCTATTTTTAATTCGGCACGGTACATCTGATCAAAATCCTGGTCCACAAACCGGTATTCAAACGGATATAAAGGCATGATCTTTTTCCATGCTTTTTCAAGTTGTTTCAGATTTTCTTCAAGATCTCCCGGATTCATCCTCACATACATGTAATTCCTGTAGTCGCTTCCCCACATGGAGATCGCGAGCGGCTCAATTTTACTGCGAAGGGAATGAAAATTGAAATCCTTCATAACTCCTATTACCTGGCCCTTTGCCCCGAAAGTAAGATTTGCACCGATTACGTTTTCCATGTCCATGATCTTTTCCATTTGTTCATTGATCATGAATGAAACGAGGCTATCTTTCCGCATATCATCGGAAAAGGATTTTGAAAAAGAGCGTCCGGACTTCATTTCAATGCCCATGGTCTCCACATAGTCAAAATCAACCCCGCTCATGCTGATCAGTATGTCCATGTCCTCCGGTTTTCCTTCCCAGGAGGCATTATCTGAATTGCTCCCGATTCCCTGCGGGGGGTCATTGCTGGCTGTAATGAATTTTACAACCGATTCACGCATCAATTCATCCTTGATTGCAGGATAAGATTTTTTCATATCACCCCTGAGCTGAATGTAAAACAGGTTCTCCTTGTCGTATCCAAGTTTCTGTTTCTGCATATGCCTGACTTGTAGGTAGATAACAATGGTTGCGGTTATCATGAATATGCTCAGGGTAAATTGAATAACAACCGTGACCTTTCTGAAAAGACCTCCCTTCAGTCCCGCGTTTAAGGCGACCTTCAGGGTCCGGATGGGATCAAAGGATGAAAGCACAAGAGCAGGGTAAGTACCCGCCAGCACGCCCGTAAAAAGGGTTATGGCAAGGGCACCCAAAATGAATGATCCCCTGACCAGATGCGACGGGCTGAAATCTTTTCCGGAAATCAGGTTAAACGGACTCAGAAGCAATATTACCATAATACATGCTACGATCATGGAAATGAATGTCATCATGAGAGACTCGGTATAGAACTGGAAAAGGATATCTTTTTTCAGGGCCCCGTTAACTTTGCGGAGTCCTATTTCCTTGGCCCGTGCAGAGGACCGTGCTGTGCTAAGGTTCATGAAATTTATGCATGCTATGATCAGGATCACAACGGCAATGGAAAAAAAGATCCAGATAAAAAGTATAGCACCTGGCGGATGCCCGAATCCCGTATAAGCATAAAGATGTATCCGCGTCAGGGGTAACAGCACAAAATCAGTTGTATTATCAGGGTTATGCTCCAGGACAATCCGTGTAAGTTTCTTCCCTGTAACATCCGGATCCATGTTTTCGCGCAATAATAAGTAGGTAGTGATTGAATTGTTGCCCCAGTGATCAGAATACCAGGGTGATTTCCTCATGTAATCGAATGGTATCAGAAAATCGAGCTCAAAAGAGCTGTTTGAAGGGAATTTTTTCATTACACCGGTTATCTCAAAGACCTCATTTGTATTTACCTGCAGGACTTTGCCGATCGGATCCTCGTTTCCGAAATACTTTTTCGCCATTTCGTCGGTAATTACGATGGATCCGGGTGCTTTCAGCACTGTTTCCGGATCGCCCTTCAACAATTCAAAGGAAAATATCCTGAAGAAGGACGAATCTACAGCAGACACATTCTCCTCATAAAATGATCTATCATTATTTCTGAAAAGAAAACTGCCTGTAGGTGCCAACCTGCATGCCTGCTCAATTTCCGGAATTTTTTCTTTCCATACCGGACCGGAGGGCCAGGGCGTGGCCCTGACATGAAAGACACCGTTGCTGTAATACTGGTCTTCTTCCACCCGATAAATTCTTTCTGCTTTATTGTGAAACCTATCAAAACTCATTTCATGGGAAATCCACAGCAGGATCAGCAGGCTGCACGAAAGTCCGGCCGACAGTCCCATAACATTCATAAAAGAGATGGAGAACTGTCTGATTACAGTTCTCCATGAAACGAGAAGATAGTTTTTAATCATTGCAAAGTTTAATTTGATTTCCTGAAATAAATATTACCACTGATGGTCTCCAGATTTACCGGAGCACCGCCATCATTCATTTTTTTGGTAATTATGGAAGGAATCCCATTATCCTTGTTCCGTGAAGACAGATCAAGGTCTGAATAAAAAGTGCCGCTTATGGTTTTGAGTTCAAGATCGGCTTTTCGATCGGAAGAAAACTTCAAATCGATAAAACCGCTTATTGTTTTTGCATCGATTTGAGAAGTTTTCCCATCAATTGTTATGTTGCCGTTTATGGTCTCAATTGAAAAGGCGGTATTTTCAGGAATATAGAGCTCCCAGGTTATTTTTGTTTTTGTGCAGCAATTCTGCCTGTTTCTAAAATAGTCATCTTTCATATGTGCCTTAATGTGTACCGATTTGCCGGCATCATCAAACACTGTCTGGTATGCTTCATTGTCCTCATTGTCATTGATATTGACCGAAGCTTTCACATATACTTCCTGCTTATTCCAGGTATGGATGGCAATCGAGTCAGCTATCTGAATATTCATTACAACAGACTCTTTTCCGGTGAAACTGATATGCTTGTCAATATTCATCTCTCCCATGACGGGCGACATGAATACCCGCAATACTAATATTAGCATTATCCTGTTCATGATATTATTGGTATTAGAATCCCTTCCTGAGATAAATATTTCCGCTAACGGTAACAATGCTGAACTTTGTACCGCCACCGTTTATTTTGGATGTAAGATGATTTCCGCCGACCCGCTTCAGATCCTTGTCGTTCGTGCCAAAATCAAAATCGGAATACATGCCGCCTGATATTGATCCCATATCAATATCAGCTCCAATTTTTGCCGGTAGAGTAACATCGATCTCCCCGCTGACTGAATTGATTGAAAAGGGCTTGTCTGTGTTCATTTCAGCAAGTCCGGCTACAATGTCTCCGGCAATGGTTGACAATACTAGCGGACCTGAGACATCCTTCAGATCGATTGAACCACACGATTGAATTTCAATCTCATTTTTCATTTTCTGAATGAAAATGTCGCAGTTGTTCTCACAGCCGGTTTGCATTTTCAGGGAAAGATTTTCCGGAACTTTAACCGTATGCCCGTCACTTTCCGTAAAAGGCAGGAGGCAATTGATGGTCACTTGATTGCCGTTCTTTTCCACCGATAACCCAAGTCCGGTATTGTCAGCCCCCCCCGGGTAAACGGGTTTCAGTCCTTTGGCCCTGTCAGGCGTCTCAGCGAGTTTTGCAGCTGAAGAAGTAATAATGATCTCGTTGCCGGAATATCCGATCAAAGTGATGTCACCGCTGAATCCCGCCAAACTGAGTGAGCCGTCTTTTGTGTTTTCCACGGAAATCTTATATTCCTGGCCATTTAATGAAATGGCTGACACTGAAATACAAACGAAAAGTAAGACAAAGATTTTAGTTTTCATAAAAGTATGATTTAAATTAAAAATGTTCTGTTTTACCCCTAAGGGTTTGAAAATTCGGAAAGCAACAGGTTAAACCGGTATTTACCTGTCTTTATTACTATTGAAATCAATAATTTCTTTCAATGGCCTACATCAGCACCTTAATTCCTTTTTGAGCAACATCCTTTACCTCCTTCAGGGTTTTATCGTCCCCTATGATTTTCCGGATCGGGACAATGGCATTCCTTTCCCCGTTTTCAACCAGGATATTGATGAGCACTACCTGAAGTATAGGTTCGGTTTGCATGGACAGGGACGCCACCAGGGAATCAAGGACTGGCTGGCGATCCGCAAATTTCGCCAGGGAATAAGCTGCAGCAAGCCTTACATTTATATTTTTATCCCGGTTCAGCGTTTTGGTAAGCGCTTCCAGAATATTTTCGTCCGGAGCCTCCATTTCATTCGAATAATTCACCGCTTTAATACGCTGACTGGGTGATTCTTCCTTCAGCATGTCAAACATCATGAGTTCTTTCATTGAATTTACTTCTGAGCGGAGCTGTGCTACCTGCCCGGCATCGTTTCCTTTATTGATGCTCTTATTCAGATAGGCCCCGATAAAGGTTCCCGCCAGCAATAACAACACAGCCGCAGCAATCCTGACAATAACCGTCGGCCGGTAAAAAGAAGGTAAATGAACATTCTTTTCCTTTTTGTTCATGACCTGCTTATTCAGCTCCGCATGAAGCATATGGTAAAAGTTGATGCGCAGGGTCTCATCCGGCTGTTGAGCCTGGGCGGATTCAGCATCCCGGAAGATCTGCTGAAAGTCTTTCAATTCATCGAAGCATCTCTCACAGGTCTCCAGGTGTTTTTCAACCTCATCCCGATGTTCCTTTTCAAGGGTTTTGTCGAGGTAATCGATCATGACCGATTCAACATCTTCGCATTTCATAACGAAACTGTTTAAGTTTGTTTAAAATAAAATTCCCTGAGCTGTTTCACAGCCCTGAACATCTGCACTTTTATGGCTGAAACGGATTGATTCCTTATTGAAGATATTTCCTCGTATTTCAGTCCCTGGAACCGGCTTAACACGATGATCTCCTTCTGTTCCGCACTTAGCCTGGAGAGTGCCCTGTAAAGCTGTTCATATTCCTCATCCCCGTATGGTTCCTTATTTTCCGGGATGTTATCATTGTAATTCTCCACCGTGGTAAAACGGTCGGAAGATTTTTTCTCCCTGTTGCAGTGATCAATATGCACATTTCGGGCCAGCTGGTATATCCAGGACTTGAACGAATGTCCTTCCCTATAAGTATGCCTGTATTTTATGATCCGGTAAAAAAGGTTTTGAGTAAGATCCTGGCTTACCGGCCTGTCAAATGTGAGCTTCAGCAAAAAATTATAAATTTTCACATGGTACCGTTCGAAAAGAACAGCCAGTTCGGCCAGATTTCCATCTTTAACCCTGTTCATTATTATTTCATCGCACTCCTCGGTCATTTTGACTGGCATTTGTTCTAATATGGGTACTTTGGAAAGTTAGGATGGTTACAGGAAAAATGCATAAAAATCTTATGACATCATCCCTTAATACCTCACCCTGTATTACCTCACCCCCTGCTCCCATATTACCTCACCCCCTGCCCCCTCTCCTCGAAGGAGAGGGGTAAGAGGTTTCATGATATCATGTCTCTTCGCGAAAAACTTTATTTATAAAGAATGTGTTTTTCACGAAATTGAATTACCGCGGCTATTTGCTCTGAAAGATGTATATAAGAACTTTCTTCCACTCTCTTTTTAGGAGAGGGGGCAGGGGGTGAGGTCTTACATCCCCAGCCAGAAACTTATCTTTACCATAAATATATTGGTAGGCCTGTATCCGAAAAGAGAGTTGAGGTTACTGCCCAGGGAGGAATTATAAACTTCTCCGCTGTTTGTCCGGTTGTTTTCCCAAACCAGGTACAAGGTTGAGCCTGGCCTGTATTCCCAGCGGGCTACCAGGTTGGATCTGAATTCACGAAAGCTGAAATCAGGATTTTCAAAAGAATAATTTTTTGAACCCTCCTGAATCACGTATCTGTCCGTTGGGTTTTCGTATGTAAGTTCCGTTCCTGAGAATTCATGATACCGGTTATCGATATTCCCTGAGTGCGTATCGGCCGCTCTTTTGAAACCGGAATATCTCCCGCTTGAAACGAAAGGGCTTCCATAATACTGAATGGATAGATCCGGTGTAATGTTGTAATTTAACCTCACGAGGAAGTTATAGGTTTGCTGGTATATTCTGGCCATGATATACTGTAATTCCTCATTGGCCTGCTCTTGGGTTACATAAATAAAATTATCCGTATTATGAATAAACCGGAATTCAGTTTCCATAAAAACATGATTGCCAATTCTGAATGAGAGTCCGGGTTCCAACATATACTCATGACTAATGCCATCAGTACTTAGAAGCCCGGTATTATGGATTTTAAAGGAAACCCTTCTGGAGCGATCGGTATTGACAATCAGTGAATACTCCAGGAAAGGGGAACGCCTGAAAGCAGGACCTCCCCGCAACAGCCGGGTAGACAAGTTGGATATCAAATAGCTGCCGTAAAAATTGACTTCCCAGAAGTTCCTGAACATGGCGAAAAATTCGGTGCCTATATCATTCCGGGTATTCATGCCTCCGTAATTCCAGCCATTCGACTGGAGCAGGGAAATGGTATAATTGCGGAGTATCCTGCGCGGTTCGGTCTGCCTGTAAGACAAACGGGTATAATTTTCAATCAGGTCGGCCATTTGTAAATATCCGACATCGTTAAGGTCAAATCCCGGTGACCACCAGCTCAGTTTTTCTGAAAACACAAATCGCTTATTGCCCTGTCTCCCTATTTTTAGATATCCGCCTGTTCCGGAAAGGGACCGGCGGGTGCTGTCAAGTCCCAGGTAGCCTTTTGCATCGGGACGCTGATAGTAATGGACGGCATTTTTTTGAAGGGAAATCATTGCATCTTCCTTACCGCTGATATGGCTGAAAATACCTTTGAAATCCACATAGTATTCACGGTCCTTCGTGTATTTCATCAGGTCAAACCCGGCTGTATAGGCATTCCGGTTCAGGTAATTCAGGTTGGGATCACTGATAAAACGGTTGGTGCCGGTAAACATTGCCCCGTAACGTGTACTGCCCGAAGCATTAATTTTTTGAAGCCTTCCAACCAATATATTGGTCAAGGGCTCCACGGCTGGCCTGCTTTCAATGCCGTTTTCAGTAAGTTGTGCAGTTTCGCGCTGTGTCGTACTCTGCAAAATGCCCACGGATATCCCGTTGCGTGTCGTGCCGGTTGCCTTAATGGCATTGATGATGTTTGTAAATTCAGGTATCCTGGAGAAGGAGTTTATGCCGTCCGCTTCCGGGGCATAAGAAGGGGCATGACCAATACGACGTGAGTAGAACATCATATTCTCATCGGGTGAAAAATCGAATATGTGTTGTCCTTCAAGGAAAAAAGGACGCTTTTCTTCAAAAAATGTCTCAAAGGCAGTAAGGTTCATAACCGACGGGTCAGCTTCAATCTGTCCAAAATCCGGGTTTATAGTGATATCCATGGTAAAGTCCCCGATCCCTATCTTACCGTCAATGCCCGCATTTCCATTCCAGGCGGTTTTCCTGTAATATGGGCTGCCCGGAATAGCCGGCTCCCGGGTTGCTTTGGCTGCCACATAGGGAAGGAATTCCACCAGCCTTGGCTTACGAACGCCCCGCAATCCTGTCATGGTGCCGAATGAATAAACATGACCGCTGTTCTTGCGGGGTATAAGGCTCCATTGATCAACTTCCTGGATCCTCCTGACAATTCTCCGGACATGCAGGCCCCAAACCATACCTGAATCGTTGTGGTTGTAGCGGAGCTGGTTCAGTGGAATTCGGAATTCAACCGACCAGGAAGAATCACTGACTGCTGTCTTGCCTTCCCAAACTGCGTTCCAGTCGAGATTTATAGTCAGATTATCCGTTACAATGAGATCGGTTTTATTTCCGCCCGCATTAATATTAAATTCCGTTCCGGCCCGGTAATCATGATATGAGTCAAAACATACGCTGATAAGATCCCCGATTGAATTATCATCCCGGTCGCCTACAAAACGGTTTATTTTATCAGGTTCCGGGTCCCAGGCCCTGAGAGCGAAATAAATGTTCTTATCATCGAAAAGTATCTTGATCCGGGTAGGAAATGTTGGCTGTGCGCGTTCAACAGGTGTGTTCTGAATAAAATTCTGTGACCAGGATCCTTCTTCAGCCCAGCATTGGTCTTCCAGCTTCCCGTCGATTACAGGGGGAATTCCTGTAAGCTTTTCGGTATGGTATGTTCGTTTGTATGCCTCATTGAAAGGTATCAGTGAATCCGGTTCCTGAGAAAGGATTCCTGTTGTCTGGATCCAAAAGCCAAAAAAAGGGACAATAAAGCACAATTTGTTCATACCTGCCTGCCGTAAGATGTTAATTGAATAAAGGCCGTAAATGTAATTAAGTTTCTGAGAAAATGGAAGATTGAAGTTGGAAGTTGGAAGTTGGAAGTTGGAAGTCTGCCTGCCGGCAGGCAGGTCGTAAATCAATTCAACGCCTTCACATACTTATCAATATACTCCTGTTTCAGCCTCGATTTATACTGCATGATAAATCGAGGATGCTCCAGGGCAATAATCCTTTCAAAAAAATGATACTCGTCATTCAGCTTCCTTAAGAATTTTTCATTGGGGCCAATGCCAAGACAAAAGCAAACCGAACCGTCTGTGCCAAAGGCAACCTGTTGTTTCAGCGTGTGGAGAATAAAAGGGTAAGCAGATTTCATAAGGACTGCGGAATCATAATAATTATAATTGACCGGTCTGCCATTCTTTCCTGTGGATGTAAATCCAAGAGGACAAATTGCCGATACGAAAAATTTCCGGTAGAACGCGGTAACTCCACCCATTGCATCAATCATGCTGTATATAAAGGAAGAGGATGGCTCGTGCGTTTTAAATCCCGTGAACAGGATGCCACATTCCTCATTCAGCCTTTTCGTATCGGTAAAGGGAATACCGGTTGCCCCGGCACCCAGCCGCCCCGGATTTATACCCAGGATCATGGTTCTCGGATCATTGTCTGAATAAAACCGGGTGTAAAACCTATTCGAAATATAATCCACATCGGGATTATTGCGGAATGGATTCATAACCTGGATGCCTTCAGGCAAAGAACCTGAAAATGTCAGATTCCGGTTAAATTCAAGTACTTTTTGTCCGAAAGTCATATCAACATGAAATGTCAATATTAATCATATTCGCTGAGACATAAGCTACTGCACTACTTCTTTGTTGCAATATATAAAAAGACCTTTTAATCTGCATTTAGAATTAATTATCTTTGTTTGGAAACATAAAAATGAGCGAATAGATGAACATTACAATAAAAACACCGGTGGGAGATATAGTCAGAAGAAACTTCAGGACTACATCCGTATTCCAGTTACATCATATCGATTATTGCTGCGGAGGCAACAGGTCCCTGGAAGAAGCATGCCAGGCATCGGACATAAGTGCGGATGACATGGTCCGGAAACTTAAAACAGTGACTACGCAGTCAGATCCGGATACTGCGTTTATAAACAGTTTAAATGCGGCTGAATTGAGTGATTATATCGTCAAACGACACCACGCTTACATTAAGTATAATATTCCTTTTATCTCCGGTAACCTGCGGAAATTGTGCAGTGTTCACGGAGATAACCATCCGGAGTTGATTGAAATCAAGGAACTGTTTGAGGAGTCCGGGAATCAGCTTACAATGCATATGCAAAAGGAAGAGATCATGTTGTTTCCCTATATAACAAGATTGATAAAACTATCTGAAAAAAATGCCTCTTTCCCGCCGCCCGCATTCGGCACCATTGCCAACCCTATCCGTGAGATGATAGAAGAGCATCAGACGGAAGGCGCAAGGTTTGACAACATTTCTAAAATTACAGGATATTACACGCTTCCGGTTGACGCTTGCGCAACATATGAAGTCGTGTTCAGGCAGCTGCTGGATTTTGAGAATGACCTGCATCGCCATATTCACCTCGAAAACAACATTTTATTCCCACAGGCGTTAAGACTGGAACGTGAATGGACGTCCTGATGCCTTTAAATCCAACCAAATGAAAAGAATCGGACTATTGGGCGGGCTTGGTCCTGAAGCTACGCTGGAATATTATAAAGGCATCATCAATGCTTTTAAAGATGATGATCTGCCACTCAACTATCCGGAAATTGTAATTTTCAGCGTGAATATGTCCGAATTCCTCAACATGATGATTAATAAGGAATATGGGAGACTGACGGATTACATTGTCGATATAATTGATAAACTGAAAAATGCCGGAGCCTCATTTGTGGCGATGACTGCCAATACACCGCACCTCTTATTTGACCGCATACAGGAAAAATCCTCCCTGCCTATGGTGAGTATCGTGGAAAGCACCTGCAAGGAAATAATTCGGCATGGTTTAAGAAAGCCGGCTCTCTTTGGAACCGGATTTACAATGAACGGGACATTTTACCAGGATGTATTTGAACGCAATGGCCTCACCGTTGAAATTCCGGATGAACAGGATAAAAAAACAATTAATGAAAAACTCTTTTCCGAGATCGAACTTGGCATATTTAAAGATGAAACACGTGACTTGCTGCTTCGGATCATGGATAAAATGATACAAATCCGGCATATTGATTCATTGATCCTCGGATGTACTGAATTTCCGCTCATTCTGCCCGATAAAAAATATTCGGGAATTCCCATGCTGAATACAACACAGATCCACATTAATGCCATTGCAGACTATTGCAGGGGAATTGAATAGAGTGGTTTTAGACGGATTATAATAAAGTAAATTACCTGAAACCGGATTAATGAAAACAATATCCTGTCTTATTCTCACAATTCTTGGTTCTCAATTGTGTTCGATGCCGGCCTGTTCCCAGGAATTGCAGATACCGGCTGCAAAGGACAATACCATTTACAGCGAATCGGATTCAAGCAATGGGGCGGGATCATTTCTGTTTTCCGGCACTACCAATGTGGGAAACGATAGGAGGGCCCTGATAAAATTTGATTTTTCACTGCTGCAACCGGGGGATTCCATTGTCTCCGCATCCCTTAAACTTTATCTTTCAAGGACTATCAGCGGGGATTTATCGGTCGGTTTGTATAAGATGAAAAAGGATTGGGGAGAAAGTACTTCGGATGCCAAATTTGAAGAAGGCGGAGGAGCGACTCCACTGCCGGGAGATGCTACCTGGAACTTTGCTTTTTTTGATACCACGCAGTGGGGTACAGCCGGTGGTGATTATAAGGGAAATGCCAGTGCTGAGGCAATTGTAGGATCGGATACAGGATATTATACCTGGACAGGGGACACATTGATTTCAGATATCCGATCGTGGGTACAAAGGCCTGACAGCAATTTTGGCTGGATATTGATAATTCAGGATCAGGATGCACAGACATCCAAAAGATTTAATTCGGCTGAAAACGATAAATTCAAGCCCCAATTGGTATTGGAGCTGACCCGGCCGAGCGTGACGTATGATCCCCTCAGCAGTGAATTTTGCATATTTCCCAATCCCTCTCACGGAGATGTTTTCATCCGGGGTGAATTACCGGATATTAAAAGCGTAAAACTATTTGATATTTCGGGACGTGAACTATCCGGGAATCAATTTCAGATCACACGGATATCGTCGGATTTGATTTCGGTGACCATCCGGCAGAAGGGTGCATTTTTGCTTAGGATTGATCAAATTTTTAGGAAAATCATTGTATTGTAGAATTTGGACTTGTTATATCCAGATTATACTAATATTATAAAAATACCAAATGCCCTCCGGGAAATTGATTCAGTGTGAACAATCTTTTGCCATCAATTAAGAGGAAGCAACACCGCAGAGCGGTTTTGGTATTGTGGTAATGTTGATTCCGGGGATATCCATTCCCCGGAGGGGATATGGTGTAGGATGAAATATTCTATCGAAAAAAGCAGAACCGGTCCTTGATACAAATTCATGGCAAGGTGCCAGAATAAAAAAACCGTGAACAGAACGGATAAAATAATATCCGCCCTGGTTCACGGTTTTTATTGAAGGACTTATCAGATTATTCCTTTACAATCTTTAGCCGTTTGCTGTTCTTTTCATCCCCGATGTTCAATATATACATGCCGGGTTTCAGTGAAGAAACATTTACCCTGAATGTATTGGAATCGATATCGGTTCTTTGCAGTACCAGACTACCTGTGGCACTGTATATCCTGATCCCGGTTATTTTACCGTCTGCCCGGTTTGATTTAATGATCAGTTCATCTTTCACAGGATTCGGATAGGTACTGAAACTATTAGCATCAAGGTCGTCAACGCTGTTGATGACTCCACCCAAACCAATATCTGTGAAATCAGTATTGTGTGCAAAGGCGACTGTGGTATCACCCTGTACATCAACGAGAGGAATCCTCCATGCATGATCGACCGGAGGCACATCATACGTGCCGTTTTCGTTAAAATCGACATAGAAGTCAATATTATAACTGCTGTCCGGCACTATGGTGAACAAACTGACGCTGAAATCTGCCTGCATTACCGGATCTACGGTCACCGTGTCCGCAAATGAGGAGTCATTTTGATTTCTCAGGTATAACTTAAGGACCTGATCAAGATGGGGTGTCATACCCGTGAATTCAACAGTCAGCTTATACATCCATTCAATATCCGTAAATTCGGTATTATGAACAAACGGAACCACCGTGTCGCCCTGGATGCTATCCAGCGTTATCCTCCAGGCATGGTCAACGTCAGGCGCATCATATCTTCCGTTCATATTATGATCAGCGAAAAAGTCGATCATATATGAACTGTCTAATTTAGCACCTTCGAATACCACATCAAAAGCAGGTGAATCTTCCGTTACCATCTGTCTGTCAATTTCCCACCCGGATTTATATTTTAACGCAAAGTACAGGTTTTGTCCCATATGCGGGTCCATATTGCTTAATGACAGCGTAATGTTGAAATCTTCCCCTCCTTCATCTACCCATTCAATGTCCGTAAATTCGGTATTATGAACAAAGGGCACCACGGTATCTCCCTTAATGCTGTCCAGTGTTAACCTCCAGGCGTGGTCTTCAGGTGGTGCGTCGTACGATCCGTTCATATTATGATCCGCATAAAAATCAATCAGGTATGAACTGTCAACAATTACACTGTCGAAAACCACATCGAAAGCGGGAGAACCTTCCGTAAGCATTTGTCTTTCAACTTCTGCACCGCTGCCCTTTAACCTGAGGGCAAAATAGAGGTTTTGTCCCATATGCGGATCCATATCGCTCAATGCCAGGGTAATGCTGTTGACATCATCCCCCTCATCTACCCATTCAATATCTGTAAAGTCGGTATTGTGAACAAAGGGAACCAAGGTATCTCCATTTATGCTGTCGAGGGTAATTCTCCAGGCATGATCCGTACCGGGGGGGTCATAGCTTCCGTTGTTGTTATGGTCAGCAAAGAAATCGATAAGATAAGAGCTGTCCACCACGACATTGTCAAAGAATACATCAAAGGCGGCTGTATCTTCGGTAAGGGTCTGCCTTTCAACTTCCGCACCACTGTTCTTGTATCTCAGCGCAAAGTAAAGATTCTGACCCAGATGCGGTGTCATATTGGTTAAAGCCAGGGTAATACGGTTCACCCAGCCAACATCGGTAAAAGTGGTATTGTGGGCAAAATCCACGGTTGTATCTCCCTTTACCGAATCAAGTGTAATCCGCCAGGCATGGTCTGTGGAAGGGGAATCATAGCCGCCATCTCCATTTAAGTCAGCCCAGAAGTCGAGATTGTAGGATGAATCGAGCTGGATACCTCCGACTGACAATTCAAAATCAGGCACTGTTACAATAATGGAATTCCTTCCCACTTCTGAATTATCAGAAACATCCACAACCCTGAAAGAAAGTAACTGGCCAACATGGGGAGTCATCCCCGTAAAATTTATCGTAACGGTATCCTGGGCTTGGGCTTTAAGCAGGGCAAGCAACACCATCGATACCACAATTAATGGTCGGTACATTTTTTTCATAGGTTTATATTATTGGTTTAGAAGCTAAACAATGAAGCCAAAGAGAATTTTACCGAAACCTCTTTTTTAACATAATTTTAACATATCACTTTGCACAACAGATGCATTGTTATATTTTAACGGTCACTCATCTTAAATTCCTGCAAAGATTTTCCGGTGTAGCTTTTGTAGAATTTGCTGAAATGAGAAGGGTCATCAAAACCGAGCGTATAGCCTATTTCTTTTATACTCTGATTGGTGAAAAGGCTCATGCGCCGGGCTTCCAGCACAAGCCGGTTCTGGATATATTCTTTTGCTGATTGTCCGATTGCGGTCCTGATCACTTCATTCAGGTAGCCGGGGGTCACATTCATTTCCCAGGCATAGTCCTGTACCTGGTGCCATACGTTAAAGTTCTTTTCCACCAGCTCCTTAAAAATTTTCACCAGTGACCTGCCGACTTCCGCGCTTTGCGGATTACTTTCAGGGTAGAGTGAACAACTGTTATTGCATTCGATGAGGAGCAACTTCAGATACGCTCCAATGGTCTCAAACCGCATATCTGTCAGGGAATGAAATGCCTCAAGCATGCAATCTGCGAATAGTTTCAGTTTAGCATGCATTTTCTCCGTTACAGGAAGGGGTGGGTTTTCATCACTTGATCTGAACAACCGGATATTGCTGATGAAATCTTCCCGGATACTGTATTTCTCCAGAAAATCACAGGTAAAAAGAATGGCATAACCGGAAGGATGATTGTCCGGAATTAATTGGTGCACCTGATTCGGACTGACAAAAAAGATGTGATTTGCCATGACCGGGTATTCTCTGAAATCGATAATGTGCTTTCCTGCGCCGGAAATTGTCCATATCACAGTATAATAGTTATGCCTGTGCGGATCTTCGGCTGCAGCTGTCAAATCACGGGTCATTTCTCCGAGGTCCAGGATGACGAATGCAGCCGGATTTCCTTTGTAAGTGAGATCTGCATTATATATTTCACCTGTCATACAGCAAAGTTAACCATTAATTTTTCCATGTTTCCCCGCAATTTTTCCATTTATGGACGCTTTAAGGTATCCTAACTTTGTATCAGAATCAGCAATTCAATAATTCTTTAAATCAACATAGTTATGACGACCAACAAAACAAAATGGGTCATTGACCCTGCGCATACCGAAATCCAGTTCAAGGTGAAGCACCTCGTGATATCAACTGTTACCGGAAGCTTTGAAAAATTTGAAGGTTCGATGCAAACCACTGAGGAAGATTTCTCCGATGCCGAAGTTCTTTTTACTGCCGATGTGAACAGCGTGAATACAAATATGCCGGACCGTGATGCACATTTAAAGTCGGCTGAGTTTTTTGATGGTGCCAATCATCCGAAATTGACCTTCAGATCAAAAAAAATAATGAAACAAAAGAGTAATGTGTATGAGCTTACCGGTGATCTCACCCTCAAGGGAATAACCCGTGAAATTATACTGGACGTTAGCTTCGGAGGTATTATGAAAGATCCGTACGGAAACATAAAAGCCGGATTTCAAATAACCGGAAAGCTTAACAGGATGGATTTTGATCTGAAATGGAATGTAGTCACTGAGGCCGGGGGACTGGTCGTAAGTGAGGATGTTACGATAATTGTGAACGCAGAACTAATAAAACAATAAAACAGCAAATATGAAGAAAACAATTCACCTTGCCGGTACAAGGGGTCACGCCGCTCATGGCTGGCTCGATACTTATCATACCTTCAGTTTTGCAAGTTATTCAGATCCGGATCGCGTTCATTTTGGGGCACTCAGGGTACTGAATGATGATCATGTTGAGGGTGGAATGGGATTCGGAAAGCATCCGCATGATAACATGGAAATTGTCACGATCATGCTTGAAGGGGAATTACGCCACAGCGACAGTATGGGTCATTCCGAGGTTTTGCATGCAAATGAAGTCCAGGCCATGTCAGCCGGTACCGGCATTTTCCATTCGGAAGTGAACAATCTGCGGGATAAGCCGGTGAAATTACTCCAGATATGGGTATTTCCGGCACAGCGCAATATCAAACCCCGGTACGAGCAAAAGGCTTTTGATCCGGAATCGCGTAAAAACAAATGGCAGTTGCTTGCAGCACCTGACCAGACAGATGGTGCACTGGATATAAAACAAAGAACATGGTTTTCAAGGATTGATCTGCAGAAAAGTAACCATTCATCCTATGAATTGCATGATAAGGAAAACGGGATATACCTGTTTGTGATCCGTGGAGAAATTAATATTGACAATGATTTTAAATTGAATACCCGGGATGGGGCCGGGCTCTGGGAAACACCCGGGATCACTCTGGAAGCGGTTGAGGATACCGAATTGCTGGTAATTGAAGTTCCGATGGAGGTGAAGTAGAGAGAAGAGAAGAAAAGAGAAGAGAGAGAGGAGCAGGGAAGAAAGCCTTCAAGTGGTCCTCAGACCCTTGAAGGGCTGGTAACGATTTGCGAATTCTGTCATATGATCATGCGGTCTGCAAGTCAGTATATAATAGTTATGAATAACGGGATAAAATAAGGTATAGCAGGTATTATCATATCATTTTAACCTTATTTTTACATTTCTGAATCACACTACCATGCCTGAAAAATCCGACTTTATAAAAATAACCGAACAGCCATCGTCGTACCGTCATCTTGATAAGATGAGCATTCATGACCTTCTCGTAAATATAAACCATGAAGACAAACATGTTCCGCTGGCTGTGGAAAAGGCAATTCCCCAGATCGAAAAACTGGTCGAGGCCATTGTTGACAATATGCTTGCGGGCGGACGCCTGTTTTATGTAGGGTCTGGTACCAGCGGAAGACTGGGTGTTCTTGATGCAAGCGAGTGCCCGCCGACATATGGCGTTGAACAGGGGCTTGTGGTCGGACTCATTGCAGGAGGGGACTCAGCGATACGCAAAGCAGTTGAGTATGCCGAAGATGATACAGAGCAATGCTGGAAAGATCTTCAATCTTTCCATATTAACAAAAGCGATGTGGTGATCGGAATTGCCGCAAGCGGAACCACTCCCTACGTTTTGGGAGGGGTCATCATGTGCCGAAAACAGGATATTATTACGGGCGGGATCACCTGTAATTCAGGTTCTCCGCTGGCACACAGCGTGGATTTTCCGGTTGAGATTAATTCGGGTCCCGAATTTGTAACAGGCAGCACACGCATGAAAAGCGGAACGGCGCAAAAACTTGTGCTGAATATGATCTCTACAACCGTGATGATCCGTCTGGGCAGGGTAGAAGACAACCGCATGGTAAACATGCAACTCACAAATAACAAACTTGTGGACCGCGGTACCCGCATGGTGATGGAACAGTTGCATCTTACCGATTATGAACAGGCAAGAGATATGTTGCTGAAGGCAGGGAGCGTGAGGAAGGCCGTGGGAGTGAGAAGTATGGAGTAGGGAGAAGAGAGAAGAGAGAAGAGAGAAGA
>Ga0105092_10000429_pt1 | contig 21808 bp, 20 predicted proteins | sample PPLLak2March2015_FD_87021 | JGI IMG/M metagenome (GOLD analysis project Ga0105092, IMG submission 87021) | Freshwater sediment microbial communities from Prairie Pothole Lake near Jamestown, North Dakota, USA - PPLs Lake P7 Core (1) Depth... | ecosystem: Environmental > Aquatic > Freshwater >... | reverse complement strand
CCAAGCCCATAGCAGAACCGCCTTTGCCAGCGGTGCCGTCCGAGCCGCGAGCTGGATCGTCGGCAAAAAGCCCGGCATCTACAACATGGCGGATGTCTTGGGATCGAGATGAACTGCCTGGAAGAGCAAAGCTTTGCCCTATTGACGAACGCAAAAAGACTGGAACCGGTCTCTCTGGAAAGGAATCGAGTCGGCCTATGCGACAAGTGCGAATCCGATCTGGAGAGCCTGGCGTATCATAAAACCGAATCCGGCTGGCTGGTATCTGCACGCTGCAAGAAAGAGCATCTTGTTCTGATGCGCTATGACCTGCAATGGAACTGGCTGGGCGATCAAGAGCTGCAGATATCGGTAAAGGAATTGGGCACGTCAAATGTCTCTTCCATAGAAATGGAGAAGCTGGAAGCAGTCTTCACATCTGCCGAGATCAGGGATATGCGGGCCTGCGAGCAGGGCCGGCCCTTCACCCGGCAAAATCTTTATCGGGCTCGAGCCAAGTGCGAGAAGTTCGAGAAGCTTTTCGGGATTCGCCTGAAGCTGTAAAGCGCCAAAATTTTTGCATGCTATTGAAAAGAAATATGGACTTGGAGGAGCCGTTACTATAGTTCCTTCGAATTCGATCTTATTTTGGACGTACTCCAAATCCTTTTGTTCTCATGTTGAATGAAATCCTAAGCAGCCGCCGTGGAATTGGCGGTGCTGTTTATGGTGCTATTCGTGCAGTTCAGGCACTGCTTGCCCTTTTTGATATTGAAGGTGATGATGGATGCACCCTTTCCGGCAGATGCTTGATCACAGGTTGGACAGGTTGTGACGGACCCTTTCTCAGTGGGGCTCACATCCTTTGCACCCAATTTTGCCTGTTCAAGCTCAGGTAGGGTGTTTCCCGGATTTTTTGCGGCTGCCATATCGACCAGTTGCAATGTGGTCAGGAATCTGGCACCATTGCCCTCGGCATAGTCCAGGAAATTCGTATAAGCATCCAGGTATTCGCCTTCTCCCGAAACGAGGTTGCTGAAGATGACGACTGTGGGCGCTCCGGCTTTGGCGTTCTCGTCGAACTTGGACTGCAAGAGATCCTGCCACTGGCTGCCGCTGAGGCCCATCTGCTCCTTGATGTATTTATCGTAGAGAACAGAATCCTCACCATTAACCTTAGCCGTGCTGATAGGAACAGCGTACAGCTTGAAGCCGTCAATTAGATACGGCCAGACATCTTTCTCGTGGCCGGGCGAGTAGATCAAGCCCTCCTGGAATCCTGCATCGTAGATTATGCTCAAGTTCTCCAAGCCGCGCAGCGTATCCTCATTTTGCTCAAAGCCCTGGGGCCGGAAGCCTTTGATGTTAACGTGCTTGCCGCCGCAAACATAGCAGTGGTACAGCATGTTATTTGCGTCTTTCAAGATAGCTCCCTGCTCTGCAGCAGATAAGGACGCCAGATTCTCGCCGGTGTTATTTCCATAAAGAGCAAGCTCATGGTTGGTCATGGTCCCTTGAGACGTCACGCCCAGCCTATAGGCGGTCGCCATCTCACCACTCACAAAGATAGTGACATTTCTTCCCATTGGATCAATTTCATTAACCAAATTTATCAAGGAGTCTCCAGCTACTTTGATATCATCAGAGGAGGGCGCGTGCGCAATGTCCGCATCGACTATGATATTCACCACGGGACTCTCCTGGCATAAGCCCGGGACTGCCATTCCCAGCAACGTAATGCTAAATAGGAATATTGCATAGGCCATTTTGCTAAGTTTATTCATAGTTTCACCTCAGTTAATTGCAAAAATTAAACACCCATCGTTCATCTGTTTCATTTGAAACATCTTGTAAATAATGATTATTACTGTCAGACCATGCTAATAACTATTACGGTCTAAACTAATGTAAACTTTATTTAATTAATTATGTTTGTTTATTTAAATTGTTGTTCTGCATTATAATTACGCATGATATTGAAAACTACATAACATAGTATTTTTTAAAAATATGAGTTCTGATTTAAGATCATAATAAATTATAAATAGTTTTGGTGCGAAGTCTAATCAAGGTGATAGCCTGATGCTACAGTCTAAACGGAATTTGGCACTTGTAGTACTATTGTGCCTAATGGGAATGATATCAAGCGCAGTGGCAGCGGTCGCCGTTGGAGGCAGTTGTACTCCCGCCCAGCAACAGCAAGTGGCTCCTGGTGATATAATAGACCTTAACGGTCCCGACGTACCAGCCGATCAGCAGGCGTTGGGCATCCACTGGGATTATTTGTGGACGGTAAAAGAAGAAAATGCGGGTGGCAAGACAGTAACTACATTTCAAACGAAGAGTATCTCTTATACGGTTCCAACCACAGGATTTGCTAAAAACTATTATTTCGAATTGATGGTCACCGCTCATGAGGCTCAGCTTTGTATCAACCAGGCCTGCATGACCTTCCCTATTGTAAAACCGGGACCATGCACGATCAATACTGATGGGCCTGAGCAGGTCTGCATTACTGATGAGGGTAAATATAAATATAGTACGGCAGAGACTCCAAGCCAGGTCAGTCAGCGCTGGTGGGTCTTCCCCAAGGACAAAGTGCCTGCTACGATTGAGTATAACAGCAACACCGAGTTCAAGGTTGGAGATGGGTCAAGCGTTGAGATCGCCTGGAATAAAGCTGCTCCGAAGTCCGGCACCTATGTGGTATTTACCGGCTACTTCGCCAAGAAGTCTCCCTATGCCTTCCAGGGCTCCTGCCAGAAGCAGGTCGCAGTCGTGGATGTACCGCTTAACACCATAACTGTAACGTAACCGCGAATCAAAGGCAACAGGGCGATTGCCCTGTACACCTTATTTTATTGGCTGATCTTATGACGACCAGGCAAAAGGCGAGAAAAGTATCTGGTGCAAGACAAACAACATTAAAATATGACATAAGTAAACATGAGAATTGCCACCCGTTATGAGAATGAATTATGACAAATCCAAGGAGGCTATCCGGCTTCTCGCAATTCTGTCTCTTCTTGTAATTCCATTTCATCTCATTTCTTTTGCCTCTGCATCAGACTGGCCTGACTGCAAGTTTCAGTGTCGCGCCAATGACGTAACAATAACCGATCTTTGGCTGGGCGACTCGCAAGGAAATTCATTATCCCCAAGCGATCCGGGAAGCCAGAAAAAGGTGTACATCTGGGCAAGATTCAGGAATTTGGCAAATAGCCCTCGCTATGCTGCAATTTTATTGTGTGATCTTTATGTAAACGGTGCGCTCTATGAATCCTACTACGATGAAGATGGACAGTGCGTTCTTGATACTATTCCCGCAGGGTCCGAGAATTCATTCTCGCTCTGCAGCTTTTCCTGGACATCGGGCCAGGAGGTAAAAATCAAGAGATTGATCCTGAGCTGGGAGACTGCTAAAGGCACCGATTGCTCCAACGCCGACCGAAGGTGCAGCAATCGCAATACCAAATGCTATCGCGAGGCGGGAGATGAAATCGATCTCACGCCGCCCACCTGCCAAATAGAGGGAGAGAGCATCGCTTGCGAGAATATCATCTCCACGTACCTGCCTAGAGCCAAAGGAGGGCCGGCATCTGATCCTAAATTCATTTGGAGAATAGACGGAAAGGATGCTGATGATGAATCTGATGAAGACGGATTTCAAGTAAACTGGGGCACTTACGGCAGCGGTTATCATCTGCTTTCGCTGACCGTTGATTGGAATGATGAGCGCGGCAGCCTGTCTCAGAGCTGTATGGACAACCTTAGAGTTTTGGTTGTCGAGGTTCCGAGCGCTGTGATTGAACAGAAACCGACATCATGAGGTGCGCTGCATTATGCGTCTGCGCACACTTCTATCCATAATTGCATTTCTCTTAGCTTGCACCATTCTCGTCGGCGTAGAGGCGCGTGAGGTTATAGCCGGCAGATCCTATACAATCTCTGCACCTCAAGCGCCGGAAGGCCAGAGCTGGAGCTATATCTGGTCGGCAAGCGACGGATCGCCTCAAACAGCCACCCAAAGTTCCTTTTTGTGGACCGCGCCGCTGGTTGTGAATACCAAGACGGTTCTGTTAGGACTCACGGTATCCTGCAATGAAACCGGCTGCAACAATCAGAGCCAGATAGAAGTGCAAGTCACACCCACGACATTTGCCAAGATTCTGATAAAAAAAGACTGCATATTCAATGCGCCGGTGAAGGTGGGAGACTCCGTCACTTATACCTACAATGTTACCAATGCCGGCAATGTCACTTTAGGCGAAATCAATATCACTGATATTCATAATTGGGGACCAAACTGCGAGCCGTCTCAAATTGAAGGCGACGGCAAAAATCAGATACTTGAGCCGGGCGAAACCTGGAGGTACGAATGCCGCTATACAATACCCGATCCGGCAAATTACACTATGCTTCATATCATGGCTGGCGATAGATCGCGTGTGCAGAATATAATTAGACGGCTCGCCGAGATTAAGATCCGCCTGGAAATTAATTTAAATAGGACGAGAAAGGCGCAGCAGGAGTTTGATCCAGGAGCTGCCGCACTAAAGTTGGAGCATTTTCAGCTTGCAGGAATAAATTATACTTCCTATAATTATACCAATGAAGTTACTGGCGAAAGCCAAAAAAAGACATTTGATTCCCAGGGATTCTTAAACAGCACATACTACATAGATCCCATCTCTCAATCAACTCTGACCACTCGATATGATCCTGGTGGGAAGATAATCCAAGAAGAATTATATTACCTTCCGCCGGGAACAAAGGAATATATAAAAATTGAGTATGATCTTCCGTCCATCGGCTATAACACTATCACAGTCACCGATTATACGAGCGGTGACACATTAATAATCACAGAGGACCTGCAAGGAAACATACTTAATAAAGAATACAAAAAAACGCCCGGCTATCAGCTCTATGAGGAAAGATACATCATCAAGAACACTGCCACGGTCAAGGCCAAAACGCCGGACGGGCAGGAAGTATCCACCTCAGACCTTTATTCCTTAGAGATATTCAAGCAAAAGCCGGTGCTCGTCCTCACCAAAGAAGCCAAGCCCGATCCCGCAAAACCTGGCAGCATTATTAATTATACGATCACATATAAAAATAATGGGGGGCAGGCAGCTCACGAGGTGGTCCTCAAGGATACCTACGGCAAGATGCTGGAGTTCATTCAATCAAGCCCGGCACCAGATTTCGGGTCCATCGACACTTGGACCCTCGGAGACCTTGGCATCGGCGAGTCCGGCAATATTGCCATCCAGGCTAAGCTGAATGTCTCTGCCATCCCTGGATCGTCAATCGTCAACCGCGTTGATATGACGAGCAAAGAGGGATCCTGGGTCGAGGCGTGGGCCAATTCCACGGTGGCAAAGGATGGGCTTATCATCACCAAGACCGCTTCTGCTCGCATAATAGTGCCTGAGGAGCCTCTGTTTTACACCATAGACTACGAAAATGAGGGATCTGTTAAGCAGACCAATGTTGTCGTCCACGATTATCTGGATAAAAATGTTAACTTCAAATCATCCAGCTCCAATCCGGTTTTGATCAATAGAAGTTCCGGAATACATCACTGGTGGTATGTGGGAGACATGGCGCCGGGCAGCAGTGGGACCATCGAGATCAGCGTGAACGCGAAGAGCAAAGATGACTTTAAAGAGAATGCCAGCTCCGTCTATAACACATATAAGATAAATTCAACTCAAACCGAGGGCAATAACGCAACGCTGGAAACCTTAGTTGTCCATTCGTTATGGATCAAGAAGGAAGCAAACAAGACTGCCTATTTCCGTGGCGAGAATATAACTTACACCATACAATATGGAAATTCAGAGACGGATAAAAAAGCCGAGAAAGTGACCATTAATGATATGCTTCCGGACGTTGAGTTCATTGGTGCTTCTCCTTCTCCTACAGAAAATGGAAAAAATCTCACATGGACGATCGGCACTTTGCAGCCAAGGGAAAGCGGCACAATTACTCTTACAGTCCATATTCCAAAGAAGCCGAATGTTGCCTATGATGAGACATCCTCCGTCAAAGGGGACGGGTTTGTTCATGTGCGAAAAAAGCTTTCCACGGAGGAACCGGTACCGGCGCTCACCAACATAATCGAGATACGTGGATATTACGAGACTGCATTAAGTTATGCGAAGAGCAGTTCTACCATCACCATCCTCGGAGCTGCCGGCACCAGGATCGCTACGTCGGAACACGGAAGCGGCCACTATGAAGAAGACGAAAGCTCGCGCTTCCGGTCCGAGAATAAAAGCATAAGCCTGCAAAAGGATATTTTTGCAAAGCACGAGCGGACCACCTTTACGCTGCCCGGCAAACGAAGTATTGACTTTGATTCTTTGTGGTCGGACCGCACATCGGCAGCGAACCACATTCGCGGGGAGGAGGTCTCGGAGAATTATGTATACATGGACAGCCTGCAAAAGAACAGCAGCTTCAACGTGGATATGAACCAGACGGTTTATAAATCAAGCGTCAATTTTGATTCGGGGATAGCTCAAATCGGTTATAAAAAGAAAGCCCTCAATAGCGCTCAAACCATAAAAGAGATCGACGAAGACTATCACGGGAGCTTCAAAGTATTGCAGTCCGTAGACTCCTACGGAGAGAATGTAAAGTATGACAAATCGGCCACAGGAAAAGGTTTTGTCTCCGCCGACAGGCTGATGGGATTGCAAAGATCCTTTGAACACGGCAGCGGCTACTACTCCGCCCAGGAATCGATACAATCGAGCAGCATAAAGAAGGACATCAAAACACTCTACTCTCCCGCGAATTTGACGGTCGGGTCCGCGAGCTTCCCCAGCCGAAATCTTTGGCAGGAAGGAATGTGGACCGTGGACCCGGAAAAGGGACTCATCATAAGCGAAAAGATCACAAGCGCCACATCCATCAAGAAAGAGGCAGAGATGGAGACATCATCTCTTACCTTCATGGGGTCTTTCAACGGCACAATGGAAAATACCATCGTCCAAGGCAGCGGCCCCTGGTATGAGAAGACCCGTCTCGAACAGAGGCTTGTCGGCAACTACAACATTGACACGGCAGTAAGCCTTCATGATGTGCCCGAGCACCGCTACCTGCACGTCCATATCGAGAAGAAGGCGATGATGGTCGATGAAAATACCGTGCTCTTCCTGATTAATGTCACCAATGACGGCAATCGGCGTCTCACCAAGCTCAATGTCTCAGACAAACTTATGCCGGGTTTGAGCTATATCAATTCCAGCTTGAGGCCGATTGTCAACGGCCAGTTCATAAATTGGTCCCTCTCATCCCTGGACATAGGTAGGACGATGACCATAAAGCTGAGAGCCGGTGTCAAGAGTGATCGCCGGATCTATGTCAATTACGTGAGCGTGTCCACCGACTTCAATGATTCCAGGCTGGAAGCCAAGAATTATACTCGCTTCGAAGCATACTATGAGCCGCTCCCCGGCAACCTGAATATTCCGCCTTACTGGGTCAATGCCACGGGAAACTTCAACGTAACGCCCATAAAAGCGGAATGGGGTGCCTGGAAGCCTGCCCCATGCTTTAATCTGAGCAATCCTGAAAGTGTGGACTGTTTCGAGATGATAGATGAATATTACAATGAATTGGATAGAAATCTTGCAAGCTGCTGCGCATCAAACTATGAAGTGCCTTGAAAATGTTTCGCGATTGATTGTTGCTGCAACCAGTGCGAATAAAAATCAAAATGAGAATCCTTAATCTAATCCATTTTTATCTAGTTCAATCCCACATCATCCATGTCAATCGATTCCAATCATCCAAGCTTGTATCTGGCAACAGCCTCCATCAGCGGGTAGACGTCTTGGTCAGATCCCACGTTTCGAGGCGAATCGCCAATCCCGTCTCCATCCGCATCTCCCAGCCGCTCTGTTGCCCAGTAGTTGCCGAGCTTGCTGTTAAAGGTCCTGCTACGATATTGATATCGCAAAATCTCATCCGAGTTCCACGAGTTAGTGGAGATAAACGAATGAACATCATAGACGTTATCCTCAAAATCATTCAGATAAATCTGATTATTGCTTGATTCCTCTGGATAGACTCCTTCATCGAGATTCAGACCGTTGTCATTTTTGCTGATATTGTTGAAGCAAAGGACATTTAGGCTGCATCGGACCATTTTTATTCCCTGTCGGCAATCGCGGATCTGATTTCCGGTAATGTTGTTCTTGCTTGAACCGGCCATGCTGATGCCGACTTCCTTGCTCCGGGCCTCATTGCCCAGCAGATCGTTTTGCTTGCTTTCCGTAATCTCAATTCCGTTGTCATTATCCAGGACCTTGTTCGATTTGACCGTACTCTGATGGGATCGATCCAGCCTTAGGCCTACTTTATTTCGCTGCAGAATGTTTCCGTCCAGGATATTCCGGCTCGAATCCTTGGCGAAAATGCCACTCTCACCATCATGCACATAGTTGGATGATAGATTATTATCATCAGAGCGCTCCAGCAGCACGCCCAGTTGGCATTTGCTTATTTGATTTCCAATCAGGCGGTTCTGGCGAGATGAGTTGAGGTAGATGCCCTGGCGATTGTCGCCGGAGATGATATTCTCTTGCATGGTGTTGCCATGTGCATCCTGAAGCATAATGCCAGCATCGTTTTGGCCCCACAGGTTTCCAATGATCTGATTATTGCGACTTGACTTTGAGAGCATGATGCCAGTAGGATTTTGGTGAGCGGTATTATTTCCAATGAGATTATCGCTCGAATTCAGGAGCAGCATACCGTAATTGTAATTATCGTTTGCCTGATTTCTTGTGAGGTTATTGGCAAAGGAGTCTTCCAGGAAAACGCCGCTCCCGCCTGAAATATTACTGAAGCGGTTATCTATGAGATGATTGTTGCCGGAAGAGATGAGATGAATTCCATACTGCTTATTGCCGTTGGCATCATTTTCTTGGAATATATTTTCTTCGGAATAAAATAGCGTAATCCCGCTCCCATCGTTCTCATCAAGATTATTTCCTATGATGAGGTTCTTGGACGAATCCCAGAGATAGACGGCGTAGTCGTTCTTATGGGCGGTATTGTTCGAGATCGTATTGTAGCTTGACAGGTAAGGGTAAATTCCATAATCGTTGTTGATCACTTGGTTATTATCAATCAGGTTATGATCCGCCTCGGACAACGCTATGCCGTAATCGTTGGTGGTCAGGGAATTTCGCTCAACACTGTTGCCTTGCGAGAGATAAAGCTTGATGCCTATGCCCATGTTTTCGCGGGCATTATTCTCTGTAAGTGTATTGTTGGCAGACTTTATGAGCATGATTCCCGCCAAATTATTTTCGAAGAGATCGTTATTTGAGATTTGGTTATTGGTTGCGGAGAAGAGGATCATTCCTCCGAAATAGTTGTCATCGATTTTGTTAAATGCTATCGAATTATTAGATGATGCCACATAGATGCCAACGCTATTTCCCTTGACTGTATTATTGGCAATGACATTGCTATGAGATATTACCTGTATTCCCGACATGGGGATATTGTCGGCACCTGTTACGCTCAACCCCTCCACAACGATTCCATCGGCGAGAAGGCTGATAACGCTGTTTCTTCCGTCTGAGTCCAAAACCGGCGCTCTTTGGCCGGGAGAGCCGCGCACGATCAGTTTTTTGGTTATATTGATGCATTCGTTGTAGTCTCCAGGCTGAATCTCGATGATGTCACCGACAGATGCGCTGTCAATCGCTTCTTGAATGCTCTGGCCGGGGCCCACGGAAACTAGACTCGCTGAAGCTGCGTTTCCCTGCCCCAGTATTGAGAGAAGAACGATTAGAATCAAGCCGAAACAAGACCGCAAAGATGAGGCACAGAAAGCGGAATAACTCGACAGACCGAAATATGTCCGTGCTTCATTCTTAGAATGCTTTTCAGACCAAAGGGGAATGAAATGATTCCGTCTATGGACAGGACTGCGGTTAGTTCGAGCGCAAAGGTTTTTCATCACGGCTGGCCCCTCCCGGTATCAAGCGACTGCTGTCGCAGATTTTGTCATCGTCGGCATCTATGCAACCATTGGCCGAACGGTCATAGTCGCTGTAGCAATTGCCCATCGATCCGATATTCCATTGGTTGATCCCCGATTCATCATAGACATTGTAGTTGGTGTTATTAATCAGATTATTGCCGTAAACGACATTATCTATGCTGTATTTGTTTAATTGGATTCCAACCAGATTGTCGCAGACCTTATTGTTATTTATCAGGTTCTTGCCGGACGATTCCAGGAAGATTCCCTTTGGATTATTCTTGATACAGTTTCCTAGAATGACATTTTGTTCTGATGCCTTCAACAGGATACCGTCTATATCGTTGCCTGTAACATTATTCTGAACGACAAGATTATTTTTTGAGTCGCCTTCGAGGCATATGCCGTCTTTGTTCTTCAAAGCTATATTGCCGTTGATAGTGTTATTCTCGGACGACTTCAACTCGATTCCATCATTCTCATTGTCAGCAATTATATTTTCAGATATGTAATTCCAATCGGACCCGATCAGCTCAAACCCGGAATTGCCGCTCTTGTTTACATAATTTCCGTTCAGGATATTCTTCGCGCAATCAATCAAGTAGACTCCATAAACACTATTATTAATCAACTCGTTTCCGGACAGGATGTTGCCGTTTGACCCAGCCAATCCGATACCCGCATAATCATTGTCGACAACTCGATTAGAGATAATTATATTATTATCAGATAAAAGCTTGATCCCGATATCGGATGAGTTGAGAACGACAAAGCCCTTGAGCATCATCTCATCGGACTCAATCAAAAAGGCATTATCATTTCCCATAGCATCCACTACCGGTCGGTCTATTCCGATTATCAATAGCTCTCTTGTGACGTGAACGCTCTCCCGATATGTCCCATTTTGCACCAGTATGATATCGCCCGGCTCTGCGGCATCAACTGCCTCCTGAACCTTGGCATAGCCGCCATCCGGTCCGACGCTTATTGTTGCGGCATGGACGGAGGATAAAAGCGGCAGCACCATCACAGTTGCCGCCAGCAGACAGAATACTGCAATCGCATTCGTCGGCATCATTTCATTCCACCGGATAGCGCCTCCAGATCCGCCTTCAGGTTCTCCGACATCTTGGCCCCCTCAGTGTTGGCATTGGAGAGAGAATAGAGGGTGAACTGATCATACTTGATTCCCAACAAATTGGCATTGGTGAGATCCACACCTGTCATCTCCACCCGATCAAAGGAGGCATCCTTCAGATCCACTCCGCTCATATTGGCATTGGTGAGGAAGACCAGAGCCAGATTTGCATTCTTGAGGCTGGACCCGCTCAGATCAACGCCTCGCAAGTCGATCTCGCGCAGGTCTACATGTCCCAGCCTGACACGTCGCAAGACGGCCCCCTGCAAACGCACCGAACCCAAGTCTGCATCGGTGAGGTCTGATCCGGTGAGGTTTGCCCTGGTGAGATCGGCATAAGGCAGCTTTGCCGAGTTCAGGCTTGCGCCCTGCAGCTTCGCCTCGGTCAAATCGGCATAAGCAAGGCTTGCCCACTTTAGATTGGCTCCGGCCAGGTTTGCACCCATTAGATATGCCCTGGTAAAATCGGAATCGCTTAGATCTGCGCCGCTCAGATTGGTATTGTACAGCTCGGCACGCGAGAACTGGCCGCGCGAAAGGTAGCCTCCGCTCAGATCCGCCCAGCTCAGATGAGCCCCAATCAAGTTCGCGCTGACGAGATAGATGCCCTTGAGATCAGCGCTGCTCAGGTCCGTCCGAAAGAGCCTGGCATCGGTCAAGTCGGCATCTGATAGATCCGAGTCGGAGAGATCCGCGTCCGTTAGGTCGACTTTCTTCAGCGTGGCATCGCTCAAATTGGCTTTGGACATCTGAGCTCTCACCAGTATCGCCTCTTCGAGATTCGATTCGCGCAGATCTGCGCCCCTGAGGACGGCTCCCGTCAGATCCGCCCCGGCCAATGAAGCGCCCCCTAAATTGGCATCAATCAGCCACGCCGACTGCAGAAATGTGCCGTTCAAGTTGCAGCCCGCTAAATTTGCATTTGTCAGATTGGACTGATTGAGATGTTTTCCGGCAAGGTCGATGCCGACAAGACTAATATTGCCCAGATCCGCCCTATCTGCAATTTTTTCGGCCAGATCCGATGGTGCGGCAGCCGCCATGCCGCCAGCTAGGATTAATGTGCAGATGACGAGCTGTATCAGCAATCGCGATCTCATCCATCCTCCAACATTGTCGTCTTTATTGCTAAGTTTCGGATAACATTTTAAGTTTCTGGTGGATTGAGAATCAGTCCCAGGTCGGCCAATAGATTCTCACTCATCTGTGCCCTATCAAGCTTTGCTGCCGCTAAATAGCGAAGCGTGAACGGGTCATATTTGAGTCCCTGCAAAGATGCGTCCGTAAGATCGACATTGGTAATGTACAAAACGTTCATGCTGGCATCCCGAAGATTTGCGCCAGAGAGGTTCACGTCCTCAATCAGCAGCGTTGCCAGTTCCGCTCCATGCAAATCAACCCCGCTCATGTCCACATCCCTCAAAGCAAGCCTGGTCATCTTTGCCCGACTCATCTTCGCCCCATGAAAATTGGTGCCGATCATGTCGTTGTATTCCAAGACCGCCGCAGTCAGATCCGCTCCGGCAAGATTTGCTCCAGTGATGTCGAGATTTGGCATCTTGGCCTCCTGGAGACGGGCGCGTGAGAGATTTGCCTCAGTGAAATCCGCATAGGCAAGGTCTGTATTGCTCAGATCGGCATTGCTCATATTCGCCCTCATCATGTAGCTCCTTGTGAAATCCGAGCCGCTTAGGTTCGAGTCACTCAGATCCGTTCCGTAAAGCTCTGCTCTGGAGAGCTGCCCATGCGCGAGCCTGCACCCTCTCATATCCGCCCAGCTCAATCGCGATGCGACCAGGTTTGCTTCATCTAGCAGGACGTTTTTCATCTTTGAACTCATCAGATTCGCGGAAAACAGTCTTGCGCGAGTCAGATCTGCGTCGGTGAGGTCGCAGGAATCCAGGTTGGCATTGGTCAGATCGACATCAACGAGAACAGCACCTGACAGATTTGCCCCGAGCAGACGCGATTCGGTGAGGATAGAGCCGCTCAGATCCGCTCCACTCAAATCGGCAGCCGTTAGATTGGTGCCGATCATGATTGCTTTCTGCAGCTTTGCGCCGGACAGAATCGCGCCGGACACTCTGGCCTCCTGAAGATCGGCCCCGCAGAGGTCCGCACCGCTCAGGTTTGCGCCGATTAGATTTGCGCCGATGAGATAGGCTCCCCTCAAATTCGCTCCGGAAAGATCCGCGTCTTGCAGACGGGATCGATTCATCAGGGCACCGGAAAAGTCCGCTTGCCGGGCGGCGGCTTCGGATAGATCCGCACCAGTGAGGTCCGCACCCTTCAGACGGCTCCCATCGATGCTGCTGTCGGAGAGGTCGGCACTGAGCAGGAACGAGGAAGATAAGTTTGCATCGGTTAAATTGGAGCCGCTAAAGTCGGAGCGATTGAGATGGGCGCCGCTCAGATTTGCGCCCGGCAATTCCATATCAAGAAGGCTGGATCCATCGTGAAGCTCGCTCTTCTGAGGCGAAGAACCATTTACTACCGAGACTGCCAGGAGTATTGCCAATAATGCTGCTATTGCGATACCCGAAGATACATAACTCAGCTTAAAGCAATTCTTGCGTTCCTTGCGATATCCGTGATATTCTTTGTGGTATTTTATTGAATCACTCATTTTCAAAACACTCCCTTGCCGCTCGACAAAACCCGAACTCGCCAAGCCTGAATGCTTACATCCTCCACTTGGGATTGATGGAATCAAGATACTTGAAATCCGCAAAGCTGTAGGGCGAAGTATAGTACTCCGGGCTGTCCATGACTCCATAGTAGCTGTCTACCGCCAGCCAATTTCCCGGATGGTCTTTATCCTCCACTGCGACCCAGATATGTCCCTGGGAATCGAATCCGCTGGGATCATACAGGTACATCACATTGTATCCAAAATTCTTGTAAGTATTTTGCAGCTTTTGCGATCCGTCATAGCACATGCCCAAAGGCGTCACAGGAAATATGACATAGCGACTGATGGTTTTTCTAAAATCGGCGTTATCGGTCTTTTTGTAAGTGGCATTCACTTTGATGGCGTCCCCCGGTATCACCTGAACGGGACCGCTCTTGGCAGTTGGCGGAGACATCCACAGATCCGCCAGTCGGGGCGAGGCTCCATTCGGCGTGATATAGACATCTTTGCCGTCACTGAGGGTGACGGTCACATAACTCTCTTCAGGTTTGGCATTGTAGCCATGAGTTGCCAAAAAAAATGCCAGATCCTTCACCGTTATGCCGATATCCTCATAGCTGGACAGGAGCAGCCACAGATCATTCTCTTCAGTGGCCTGGCAGGCTGAGGGGGACAAAATCAAAGATAGCAGCACGAGAACGATGATCTGCCTCAATTTCTACCTCGCCCTTGCCCAAAGTTTATCGCTCTGGTCAGACATTGTTATTTCTTTAATTATGTTGCTGCAAGCGTCTATAAAGATTTATTGATTATGTATGGTGCCAATAAAATATAGATCAATATGCTTAGAATGCGAGATCAAAAGAGACCCACGATAATATGCAAATTCAAATTAATATATAAAAATGCATAAATCTCAGATATTGCGATTAAATAACTTGAGGAAGATCAAGCAAAACACGCGAATTCACGAAGACTTTCATAGCAAGAGCTAATAAATAGGATAATAATAAAAAGAAAAGGCCGCTTTGGCTTCTCAAGCCTTAGAACAGGCTTGTCAAGAAGGCCAGGGGCACTAAGAACAAGACCACGAAACCGATAACCATCAAACCAATTGCCAGCCCATTTCCACCTGCCATGAATAAGATCCTCCTACTGCTTGTCTTTGGCTTATGCTTGGAGGAGGTAATATTAATTACTATCGGAACCTCCGCGGCATCTTCGAGCGATTTCAAACCGTATCGACAGCCTGCCCAAACCTTGTCGTATGCTCGAATTGCCTGCAGCCGCGATCTTAATCGATCTTAACAGATGATCCAATAGATTTAACTATCATAGATCGCAAGAATTCTATTGTGCGATCTATCCAGAAGAGCGGAACGAAGGCACAAGGCGGAATGCCGGAGAAGCGAAAGGTCGCAGGTGCAAGATTTCTGCTGCTGCGGCCAGCCGGATATCCCCTCAAGAGCCTTTTTATGGAGTATCCCGTAGTCTCCGATGCCAAACTCTTTGAGCTTTATGCCAGAGAGCAATGGTACGGAGAGGCAGTCAAGCCGGGATTCTATCTATTCGACCGCAGGCTCTACCCCGACTTCGCCTTCCAGGTCGTGAAGGTCTACCCGAAATTTTCGGTTGTAGGGACCGAAACCACTATCAAGGTGGAGCAGAAGGCTGCGCCCAAGAGCACTGTGAAGTTCGATGTTCATTTCGACGATGTCATCGGCCAGGAGACGGCCAAGCGCAAGGTCAAGATTGTGCAAAAGTTCCTGAACGATCCGGATAAGTTCGGTCGCTGGGCTCCGCGCAATATCCTGTTCTACGGCGTTTCGGGCACAGGAAAGACCATGATCGCCAAAGCTCTTTCCGCCGAGGCCAAGGTGCCCATGCTGCCGGTCAAATCCACCAGCCTCATCGGCGAGTTTGTGGGCGAGGGCGCTCGCCAGATTCACAGCCTTTACGAGAAGGCGGAGGAGATGGCACCCTGCATTGTCTTCATCGACGAGCTGGATGCCATTGCCCTCGACAGGAGATATCAGGATCTGCGGGGCGACGTCTCCGAGATCGTGAACTCTCTGCTCACGGAGATGGACGGCATCATGCGCCGCAAAGGGGTATGCACCATTGCCGCCACCAACCAGATCGATGTTCTGGACGCCTCGGTGCGTTCCCGGTTCGAGGAGGAGATCGAGTTCAAGCTGCCGAGCTTTGAGGAGCGACTGCTCTTATTGGAGAAGAACGCACTCACCCTGCCGCTGGAACTGGTTGACGTGAACCTGAGGGAGATTGCCCGGCAAACGGACGGCTTCTCCGGTCGAGATCTGGTGGAGAAGGTTCTGAAGGCATCGCTGCACCACGCCATCATGGACGAGAGCAACATCACGCAAAAGCATCTGGAAGAGACGGTTCCCAAAGCCCGCAAAGAGTACCGCCAGCCGCCCAAAGAGATGTTCTCCTGAAGAGAGAGCATCTTTCTCTTGAAAAGACGCTTATTTATGATTAGATGCCTCGTCAAAGAGACGTTCTCAATACCAGATCCCGATGAAAAAAACAGCCATAGTCTGACGACATCCTGCCAAGAATAGCGTTGATGCTACAAAGGAAGCCCTTTTGTACTTTCAAGTGAAGTAATGGCAGGACGTATCATGTGGCAGGAAATTTTAAACAAGTTCAAGAGATACCCGGCTCAAGAGAAGGTCATCCGCCTTATCCTGCAGAGGGGCTTCCAGATCAACGAAAAATCACGCGTAGTCTCGGGCGAGATTGAGATTCCCCATGCTCAGATCGCTAAAGAGCTGAACGTGGACCGCAGGGTCGTAGACACCACCGCCCAGGCCATTCGCGAGGATGAAGCCCTATGGCAAGTCTTCAAGAATGTGCGCTCCATGACGTTCCTGGGAGAAGTGGCCCCCATCTTGGGACTGGGAGTCATAGAGATCACGCCGACAAATGCCGCCAAGACCGGAATTTTAGGCGATGTGGCCAGTGCCGTGGCCAAGAACGGCCTCTCCATTCGCCAGGCGGTTTCGGATGACCCGTATTTCGTAGAAAGCCCTAAGCTCACCATCATCACGGAAGGGAAGATTCCCGGCGACCTGGTGCGCCTACTCATGGAAATCGAGGGCGTGCGAAGGGTGACGGTGTACTGAAGACTTATTTGATTCTACTCTATCTTAATCGATTCTAAAATTGTTTTAGCCTTTGTCATCATTTATTAGATCCTAATTATCTTTCGCATTTATTCGATCTTATTTGCAGCAGCTCTGCCCAAGCCGTCAAGGTCTATTTTAAAATTTTTTAGAATTTTTGCTGCACTTCCCCTCGAATGCATTATCAATTCCGCCAGGTCGCTCGGGTCGTCGATATCGCAGCTCGCGCGGAATGAATCGAAGACGTCCACCTTCAATCCCAGCTCCTTCGCGGCACTGAGGTGCTTGGGAAAGCTCAAGCCCTGGTAACAGGTGCGAAATTTGGGGCTGCGCACCAGAATCATGTTGGTGCCTCCGCCGCGCCCGGGACACAAGACCACATCGCCCTCGCAGTTTAGAATTCTTACGACTTCCCTCTCAGTCAAGAGCGCGAGGTCCGCCATGACAATCAAAATATCGGTCGGCCAGCCCGATCCGGCATGATTCACAAGATAGGCATTGATAGCATCATTTAGCTCCAGATCGGATTCCCAGATCCCAACAGCTCGCCCCACGTCCACGATATCAAGCCCTGGCCTGGAGAGAATGGTCGCAGGACATAGGCCAAAAACCGCATCAAGAACATCCCTGAGCATGGCGAATGCCAGTTGCCGTCGCTCTTCCGGCGTCAGCACGGGCGATAGCCTGCTCTTGGCACCATTGAGCTTGAAGGGCACTACCACCTGAATCGGTCGATGCGGCACGCTCGGCAGATGGGGCGGACGGCCATAAAACCTTAACTCTTCAGATGAGGCCGGATCACGTCTTTGTCTATCGGCATGAAGACGCTCTCGCCATCCCTCGGATAACTTAATCCCCGCAAGACCACTGCCGGAGTTCCGGCTCCCGCCTCGCCCATGAGCAGGTTGGCAGTTGCCGCGATCTCGTCTGCAATCGCTTCCAGGGTTATCTCCAGAACCTTGCCGTGCATATCTTGCTCGCCGCGCCAATCGCGCAGGGCCGCGATGCCCGCCCAGCCCACGGCCACGCCCGCCACGCCACTACGGAAAGGCCGCCCGCAGGTGTCTGTGATGATGACGGCGCAGTCCCTGTTAAGCCGTTGGCGTATCTTTGCCGCGCTGGCGCTGGGGTCCTCCGGCAGCAGCAAAATGCGCTCGTCTCCTACATTGGACTGATCGATTCCGGCGTTGACGCCGATGTGACCAAAACGGGTCGCCACTAGCAGAAAGGGCTTCTCCAGCAGGACATCCGCGGACTCGTCCAGGACCGCCTGCACGAACCTGGGGTCCTTTCCGATATTTCCGGCGATCTCCACAGCGCGGGGACCGGGGCGATAGCTGTCGAGATCCCGAAAACGCCCTTCCGACTTGGCAACGATGGTACTGGCTAAGCATAGCACGTCGCCTTCTAGAAGCTCAAAAAGAGACTGCACCAGGGAGGCGATATCATCGCCTTCCTTGATGACCGGCAGGCCCCGGATGAGGAATCCCTGCAGGGAAGCCGAAGCGGACATTTTCGATCAGCTAATTCCGATCCGCATATTTGATTGGTCTATTCTTACTTGAACCGCTCAACGTAAGGCATCCGGCTGAGACGGTAGAGCCTCGCCTGGACAAGAAGGTCGAGAAGATAGGAATAGTTCTCGGCGACAATGGTGGCTTTCTGCTCGCCGATCTCTATCCAGGGAAGACCGCCGTAACCCTTGGCAAAGCCCATCCAGAATTGGGACGGAGTGAACTCAAGCAGATACTTGTTGTCCTCCGTAAAGGTCAAGGTGATCTTCTCTTCCATTCCTCTTACACCTTCTTGGCTACGCGCTCCACAACCTCGGCGAAAGCCAGGGTTCCGCTGATCTTCTTGATCTTGGCCTTGACGATCTCGCCTTTAACGGCGCTGGGCACGAAGATGAGATACTTGTCAACCTTGGCAATTCCGTCGCCCTTGTTGCCCACGGACTCGATACGCAGCTCGTAGGTCTCGCCCTCTTCGATGACATCCTTTTGCACGGCAGCCGTGGCCTTTCTTTTACGTACAGGCCGGTGAGCGCCGCAAGCATCGCACTTGAGCGTCAAAACCCGATCGCTCTTGAGAAGATGCGTGTCGGGCTTCCTACACTCCGTGCAGACCACATACTCCTCGAAGTAGGACTCAATCTGACGAGCTATGGCCGCCTCGCCGAACTTTCCCTGAAAGATGCCGCGCGGCCCTTCAATCTTGCCCGCGGTTCCCATCTCCTGAAGAAGATACTTCATGACATGCTCGGGATCGCGATTCAATGTATCCGCGATGGCCCCGAAGTTCTCCAGGACGGTGGTCTTCCCTTCATAAAAGACCTTGACGGAAGGGATGACGAATCGGTCTTTGGATTCATGAGTTTCCGGCATCTTCTTCATGGCCCTATCCAGGCCCGCTAAGTAATCATCCATCCAGATTACCTTATCAGATTTTGGCCCGAATCAACGACGATCTGAATGGGAGACGGCAATTTATGCCCGGCCCTGGTCAATGCTTCCTTAGCATCATTCAGAAATTCGGGGGTTATGCCCACGGTGAAGAGCTTCTGGCCTGCGTCAAGCTGCGCTGCGGTTCCTACCGCCTTGCCGAAAGCGAGCCTCATTCCACTGGAGACACGGTCTGCTCCGGCGCCCGTGGCCTGCTTGTTCTCGCGGATGACGTGGTGGGGATATACTCTGAGCTTAAGATGGAAACCGGTCCTGCCCACCTGCTTCAAGAGAAAACGGTTGGCTGCAACTCTCGCCGCCTCAAGGGCGGTATGCCTGATCTGGCATGGCTCGCGGATGACCAGTGTGAGCTGGATGGGGAAATCCTCTTGCAGATTGCCCATATCATAGTGAACTACTTTGCTTCCCGGAACGCCGCCCATATACTTTCTGCGCGTGTAGGGCCGCTCGTGCCGTCTGTACATGCTTCCTGGCTTGCGTGTCAAAATTACATTCCTCCGATAATCCTGAGATTGGTGCTCTATTCACCTAGTTTATAAGGTTTGGCCTAGACCGGCATGGGCGTCGAGAAGGATATCTCCCCAGCCAGCGGCTGGCCCATGAGAGTTCGAACTTCGGTGGGCCTATTCGCCAAGACCCACATCAGCTTGACCAGGGCTACCTCAGGGAGCATGTCCTCGCCTTCAATTGCACCTGCATCGAGCATGTAGCGGCCTGTGTCATAGACCAGGTCTCCGATCCTGCCCCGCAGGCACTGCGAGGTAACGACCACAGGAATTCCGCTCTCCGTGGCACGCCGAATGCCGTCGATCCAGTTGGATGCGACGTGGCCGAGGCCCGTGCCCTCCAGCACTATGCCCCGGTAGCCTTTGTCGATGTAGTAGTCCAGGATCTCCGGCGAGGACCCCGGCGTGTATTTTACCAGTGCGCATTTGGGCTCCAGCTTATCGTTCAACTCCAGTTCGACCTCGCCGCGATGCCGGTAAGGCAGGAAGGTCTGGATCTGGCGGGACAGGTAGTCCACTCGCCCGATGGGCGGCTGGTTGATGCTCTGGAAGGCGTCCCTGCGGGAGGTGTGCATCTTGCGCACCCTTGTTCCCCGGTGGATGGAGCAGTATTCGTCGCTGGTTGTGCCGTGCATGACCACACAGACCTCGGCGATGTCGCTTGTGGCCACGCTCGCCGCGCTGATGGCGTTCATGGCTGCATCGCTGCTGGGCCGGTCGGAGCTTCTCTGCGATCCAACGATGACGACCGGCACCGGTGTCTTTACCATGAAGGACAGAGCCGCCGCAGTGTACATCATGGTGTCCGTGCCGTGGGTGATGATCACGCCTTGGGCACCGCCTCGGATCTCCTCGGCCACGGCTCGCGCCAGTTCCATCCAGTAGTCGGCGCGCATGTTCTCGCTCAAGATCTGGTAAATCACTCGGGCGTTGTAGTTGGCGATCTCCTCCAGCTCCGGGATGGCGGCGATGATCTCGCCTGCGGAGAACTGGCTGGTGACGGCACCTGTCCGATAATCCACTTTGCTGGCAATGGTTCCGCCCGTGGAGAGAATGGATACCCGGGGAAGGCCCGCCTTCTTGCCGAAGGGCTTATCCTTGCCGCGCGGCTTCAAATCCTGGCCTTTTTCGAGAAGCGTGAGTTGAGACTCGGGAATACGCAGTCCAATGTTGTAGCCATTGTCCAGCTTTATCACCACGTGATTCTCGCGCCTGGACGGCATGAGCACGCCTTCGTAAGCTGTGCCGTTCCTTTCAATGCGGACTCTATCCCCGAGATCCATTTTATTTCACCAGTTTGTCGTTTAACCGTTGGCCTCTTTATACTGGACACCTAAAAACGTTGCCCTTGAGCTAAATGAGAATTGCAGGTGAAGAAATGATCTACTTTGTTACCAGCAACAAGGGCAAGTTTGTAGAGGCCGAGGCCATATTCGGCGATCTCGTCCAGAAGAATATCGGCTATACCGAAATCCAGGCGGATACACTGGAAGAAGTGGCATCCTTCGGCATGAACGAGGTCGTATCAAGGCTACAGGGTCCGGTGATGCTTGAGGATGCCGGCCTCTTCATCGACGCGCTCAAGGGTTTTCCCGGCGTCTACTCGGCCTACGGGCAAAAGACCATCGGCAACCAGGGCATCCTGAAGCTGATGGAAGGTGTGCAGGACCGAAAGGCGCACTTCAGGTCGGTCGTCTCCTACGCCGAGCCGGGCATGGAGCCAGTCATGTTCGCGGGCGAGGTGCACGGCCGGATCGGCCATGAGGCGCGCGGCACAAAGGGATTCGGCTATGATCCGATATTTTGCGTCGGCAAGATGAGCCTGGGTGAGATGGAAATTGTTGAGAAGAACAAGATCTCGCATCGCGCGGCGTCCATGAAGGCCCTCAAGAACTGGCTGGATAAACGATGAATTAGTCCCGGCCTT
>Ga0105092_10000427_pt1 | contig 21820 bp, 11 predicted proteins | sample PPLLak2March2015_FD_87021 | JGI IMG/M metagenome (GOLD analysis project Ga0105092, IMG submission 87021) | Freshwater sediment microbial communities from Prairie Pothole Lake near Jamestown, North Dakota, USA - PPLs Lake P7 Core (1) Depth... | ecosystem: Environmental > Aquatic > Freshwater >... | reverse complement strand
TTCACATCGACGCCAAGGTTTGGCACCTCGATGTCGGCTCATCGCATCCTGGAGCTGAAGAAGGTTCCAAGGGTTCGGCTGTTCGCCGATTAAAGCGGTACGTGAGCTGGGTTTAGAACGTCGTGAGACAGTTCGGTCCCTATCTGTCGTGGGCGCAGGAGATTTGAGGGGGTCTGACCTCAGTACGAGAGGACCGGGTTGGACGGACCGCTGATGTTCCAGTTGTTCCGCCAGGAGCACCGCTGGGTAGTCAAGTCCGGTTGAGATAAACGCTGAATGCATCTAAGCGTGAAACTCGCCCCGAGATGAGATCTCCCGTGGCACAAGCCACCTGAAGACCCCTCGGAGACGACGAGGTTGATAGGCAGGGAGTGGACGCTCAGTAATGAGTGCAGCTGACCTGTACTAATCGGTCGTGCGGCTTGACCTGGATTTTTCAGTGGCTCGAAAACCACTCGCCACCTGTGGCATGGCTGGAGCCCCGAGGTTTCTCCCAGATTGAAAGATTTCCGGCGGTCCTGGCGGAGGGGCCACACCCGTTCCCATTCCGAACACGGAAGTTAAGCCCTCCAGCGCCGATGATACTGCCAGGGAAGCTTGGTGGGAACGTAGGTCACCGCCGGATTTAATCGCAAAAAAGCCCTCGAGACGAAAGCCTCGAGGGCTTTTTTTTCGCCCAGCCCCAAACCACAAGCCAAAGCCGAAAGGTAAAAAGCCGACTACGACTACGATTACGACTACGACTACGATCACGATCAAGAGCGCGAGCGCGAGGGGGACGTGAGCGGGACGTGAGGAGCAGGGCAGGTTCGATGTGGTTCTTGGGGGCCATGAGGTCCCCGATGTCCCTGGGGTCGTTGAACTCGTTGGGGTCCAAGGGTCTGCTGAAACAATCAGCGGCATGTTCCGTCTGTCTTAACATGCGATCGCAAATCCGTTACGCCGTGCTGGCCCTTAGTCTGTTCCCTTGCTTTCCACTGGCCAGCGCGCAGAGGGAACCGTGGCCAGGAAGCGTGCCCGAAGGAAAACTGGCCAGAAGGCTGGATGCCATCCAGGTCCAGGCGATCATCAGCAATTTAAACGAGGAGTCAAACAAGCGGTTCGCCAAGGAATTCATCCTGAAATACTATCTGGACCTCGGGCCACTCAACCGGGTCCACGTCAATCCTGACCTTTGGAAGGGCATCACGACAGCTGAACGCAAGCGACTAGGCAATGATTTTGCGAAGGCGTTTCGCGGCACCGGCTTGCTTTACTGTCAGTTCCTCGTCGAAGACATTGCCGTCGGTAAGGTCAAATCGGATCCGATTCGCGGAGGACTGAAGTTCGAGGCTGTCGACTAACTTCCCCTACTCTTCATTCCGCGTCACGTCGCTACTTCCCCCGCCGCCGTGCATCTAACCAGATATTGGTGACATCGGGTACCCTGGCCGTGCCCTATAATGAACGAGAGGAAGAAACGATGAGACGACCAAGACTTTTCGCAGTGGCTCTTCTTGCGATCGCGCTTGTAGCTCCGACCGCATTCGCGCAAGAAGCGTCACAGCCGACCCCGCAGGAGCAGCCGCAGGCCGCCGTCGCGCCCGCGGCCGGCACAGAGAACCTGAGCAAAGCCGTCGAGCTTAACAAGGCGAAGAAGTATCCCGAGGCCGAAACAGAGGTTCGGACGGCGCTTGCCGCTCAACCGGCAAATCCAAATGCCCATCTGCAGCTGGCGATCGCACTTTTCGAGCAGGGCAAGATAGATCCGGCGGGGCAGGAGCTGGAGCAGGCAAAACCGCTCGAGCAGACCGGGACGCCTGCTGAGCAAGCGGATTTTTACCAGTACCGCGGGTCCTATCTGGCTCGAAAGTCGAAATGGGCCGAGGCTGCTCAGGATCTCGAGAAGGCAATTCAACTCGATCCCAAGGAACCCTACAATCACTACTATATTGGCGTCGCTTACAACAACCTCAAGAAACCGGACAAGATGGTTGAACATCTCCAGATGTTCCTCAAACTGGCGCCCACCGCTCCCGAGGCCGCCAAGTGCAAGGCCTTGCTCAGGGCCGTAATGTAACCGTGACTCCAAGGCAGGGCGCGAGGGCGCCTTGCCGCTTTGCCTCTCATGACGAAACGCGCATGGCGGGTTGCGGGGCTCGCGTTGGGGTTGGCCCTGCTTCTGCCGGTTCTGGCCATACTGTTGCTGCACACGGGACCCGCCAGGCATTACCTGCTCGAAAAAGTTCAGACTCTCCTCCTGGAACAGGGCATCCGCCTCGAGGCCAGTGGGGTAACCTATAGCCTTGCCGGTGCCACTGCCCGTCTGGACGGCATTCGTCTGACCTCAACAGCCGCACCCGATCTCCCTTCGTTTCTCGAAGCGGGTAGCGCGACGGTCGACATCGGGGTCACCAGTTACGCAAGAGGGTTCCTGCACCTTCAGGACGCCCGGTTCAAGGACCTGAAAGTCCGCCTCGTCATCGATGAGCGCGGACGAACCAATCTACCGATTCCCCCCAACCAGCGGTCTGAGTCCGAAGGCCAGATGCCTGACTTTCTGATCGAACATCTGGAAGCCTCCCCGGTCTACCTCCTTTACGAGAATCGCGCGGCTCAGCTTCGGGTGGAGCTCCCGGCAGCCCGTCTGCAGATTGACGGCCGGATGCCGTTCACACACCGAGTCTTATTCCAGGGTCAGCGGCCCGGCTCCGTGACCTTCGAAGGCACCTCCGCCCCCATCAATATGTTCAAGGTTGAAGCCGAAGTGCCCGGCAACCTGAGCAGTGTCACCGTCCGTCAGCTCCAGGTGCGCACCGAAGGCTCCCAGGCGCGCCTTACCGGTCGAGTCGAGGACTGGAACAACCCACGGATGGATTTCGAGATAAGAGCCAGTCTCGCGGTCGAGCAGTTGGCAAGGTTTGCCTCGTTACAGGAACCGCTCGGTGGCACGGCTGTCCTGACGGCAAGAGGTGCCGGAACAGTTGCCGACCTGACGGTTCGCGGTGACCTGGCAGGGTACAAACTGCAGTACGGACAATTCCGAGACTTGTCTCTCGAAACCGCGTTTGACTGGGAGCGCCAACGCCAGTCTGTCCGCGTGCATTCGCTCAAAGTCGATTCTCCGGATGTTGCGATTTCTGGGTCGGGGCTCGTTGTGTTGTCGGATGAGGCAGGCAGCTCGGCGACACTGGACATTACCCGAGCGGATCTGGCAGGCCTGTCCCGCCGTCTTGCATTCCCGATCATTGTCGACAGCGGGGCAGCGGGTCGCGTGGCCGCAACCTGGCCGGGCCTCCAGTTCGCAGCGGTGAGCGGGGAGGCTGATATTCGCCTCTTGCCATTGACGGCGGCAGTGCGGCAGGACCGGCTTCCGCTGCGCGGCTCCGCCAAAGTGCGCCTGGAAGACCGTAAGCTGAAGGGATCCTTACACCAGGTGCGTCTGCCCGGGCTAGTGGCCGGGGGAGACATTCAGATCGATTCTTTCGAGGACCTCGCCGGCGTAGCGAAAGGTCGGCTCTCGGGCCAAATCAACGTCGATTTTGAGGATCTCGCGGCCTTCTACCCAAGCTTGCTCGGCTTTCTCGGAAAAAGTGGTGACCTCACGCTGAACCGTATTAAACCTGCAGGCCGAGCAACACTATCCGCCACTCTCGGAGGAACGGTCTCCAATCCCACGGCCTCAGCGTCCCTGGCAGCCCCGTCCCTGGCTGTCGGCCCTGTCAGTGGGGTGCAGGCGACCGCACAGGTGACGGCGACGCCTGCACGGCTCGACCTTGAGTCCCTCGCCCTGAGATTGGACGGGCAGTCCGCGAATTTGAAAGGTACAGTGGGGCTGGCCGGCTCGGAATCACCCATCGCCCTCGATCTCGCCGCTGAGAATCTCGATCTCCGGCAGGTCGTCGCGATGCTTGGAGCGGACTATCCGGTATCCGGATTCGCCAGCCTCCAGGCACAGGTGACGGGAACAATCGACAATCCCGTCGCTCAGGCGCAGCTTCAGGCTTCTGCGCTGCAGGCGTATGAAGAACCCCTGGGCGAGCTTTCGGCGCAGTTGTCCTTTGCCGACCAGGTGGCCCGCGTCGGCCGGCTGGTTTTGGACAAATCGGCCGGCGGGACCGGTTCATCCGGCAACCTCGAGTTGAGCGGCTCCTACAACCTGGATTCGCAGGCATACGAAGTCCAGGCCGAGGGGGACCGACTCGGGTTCGAGCAACTCCGGCTTCCTGGCCGATCGCCGCTTGCCGGGACCCTTACGCTTCGGGCCAACGGCAGCGGAACAGTCGCCGATCCTCGACTGGATTTCACTCTCAATCTGGACAAACTGAAATTCGAAGGCTTCGAAATCCCGCAGCTGCGTGCTGAAGGCGCCTTGAAAAACCAGGTCGCACAATTTCGGCTTGTCTCGCCGCCCTACAACTTACAGGCGGATGGACAGGTCGGTATCGCGGCTCCCTTTCGGGCCGAGGTTCGGGCCGAGGTCGTCCAGATGGACCTGGCCGCTCTTCCCCCGTCGCTTCTGGGTGTGGACATCCAGGGAAAGGTCACCGCGCTTGCCAAGGCGACCGTAGACCTGGCCCGGCCGAAGGAGGCGGATGTCCAGGCTACGGTTACAGATCTCCTGGTCAGCATCGATGGGAGGGAGATCGAAAGCGGAGGTCCCGTCGAGCTCGCGTACTCGGACGAAGTCCTGCGTATTGACGCTGCTGCTTTTACCTCGGGTGCCTCATTTGTGACGCTCTCCGGTAGTATGCCGCTGGAATCGTCCAAGGGGCCGGGTCGGGTGGAGATTCGCGGCAATCTGGATGTTGGGGAGTCATTGACGAGGGAACTGGGCACTTTGTACTCCGTCGATGGGAAGCTGGCGCTCGAGGGATCGGTCACCGGGTCGTTCGACAGTCTGGCCCCGACGCTCACTGCGACGCTGCAGAATGGTCGCTTCGCAGCACCGCAACTGTCGGAGCCTGTGCAGGACATCAATCTCCAAGTGTCAGTGCGCGACGGTCAGTTGGAGGTCACGCGGCTCGACGCGCGCCTCGGTGCGGGACGGCTTCAAGGTCGCGGCCACGTTCCTCTTGGCATCATTCCCGGCCTTCCGCCCCAGATCCAGCGGAAGGATGGGGATGCCGAAGTTACCGTCCAGGGAGACAACTTCTCGCTCGGGTCTATTGCCGGGTTGCCCCAGGATCTGGTTGGCACGGTCTCGCTTCAGGCAAATCTGGGGGCCGGCGACGCCCGCCTCGAGTCACTGAGCGGCGGTGTGACTTTCAACCGCATGGACTTTCGGATCGCCGGCATCGATCTTCGCCCGGACCGGCCAGCCAGGATTCTGATCGATGGGGGCAAGGCGAAGGTCGAGCATTTTGTTCTACTCGGGCCAGAGACCCGGATTCAGGCGGCCGGTACTCTAAATCTGGGAGGACAAAGGGAGGCAGAGCTCCAGGCGAATGGCAGGATCGATCTGGCTCTGCTTTCGGTTCTCGCGCAGGATTTGGAAGCGTCAGGCGAAACGGAGTTTCGACTTGGATTATCCGGGACGGCCTCCAACCCTCAGCTGGAAGGCTTTGTGGCTGTCGAAGGCGGCCAGCTTGCTATTCAAACTCCATCCATCCAGGTGAACGATCTGCGGGCACGGTTGGAGCTCGAGGGGAGTGGGTTCGCGATCCGTGAATTCAACGGAAACATGAACGGCGGATCACTGGCCGCGTCCGGCTCGGCTGCCTTCGTTGGCGGTGTCTTAAGCCCGAACCTCAAGATCAACGCCCGCGGCGTTTTCCTGGACTTTCCGGAAGGCCTCCAGACGGTTTCAGACGCTGATCTCACGATCCGATCCGCAGGCGATCTCGTGAATGTTGGAGGTCTGATCGCAATTCAGCAGGGTTCTTACACCGATCAGCTCAACGTCGAGCAGGAGCTTCTCGGGATGGTCGGCGCCGCTGACGCGGTGGCGGTTTCCGAGCGGGACCCCCTTCTTGCCCGTGTCCGGTTCAATGTCGATGTGGAAAGCTGGGAACCGATCGTGATGGACAACAACCTGGCCAAAATCAGCGCTGACCTGAACATGCGGCTGGTGGGAAATTACTACCAGCCAAGTCTGCTGGGGCGGTTGCGGCTGGACGAAGGAGGCGAGCTCTACCTCAGGGAACGGACCTACTACATCGAACGCGGGGTAATCTCGTTTAACAATCCCATCGAAATAGAACCGAACCTCGATCTGAGCGCGCGGACTCAAGTCAACGACCTGGATGTTACCCTGCGAATCAGCGGGGTGGCGGGTGACATCCAAACGAGTCTCACTTCCGACCCGCCAACCCCGGAAACCGACCTGGCGTCCCTCCTGGTTACGGGTCGGACGCTGGAGGAGGCCCGCGGTGAAGCCGGGGCGGTTCTTCAGGAGCAGACACTCGCGCTGTTAAGCGGTGCCTTTGGCGGCAGGCTGGAGGCAAGCCTGGAGGACATCACCGGTCTGTCCAAGGTAAGAATCGAACCTAGCCTTATTTCTCCGGAGTCTGACCCGACGGCCCGCCTGACGATCGGACAGGATCTGACGAATAAGCTCGGGCTCATCTATTCAATGAACCTGGCGGACAGCAGCGACCGGATCTACATCGGTGAATATGACGTCACCCGGCGGTTCATTGGCAGAGTGGTCCATGAAACAGACCCTCAAGACGCGCTGGAGGAGGGTTCCAAATACCGGTTCGAGGTCCGCCATGACCTTCGCTTCGGGCTTTTTGGCCGTGAGGGGGAAGGCGAGCAGTCAAAACCCAGGGCCGAAGACCGAAGAAAGGTCACATCGCTTCGTTTCGAGGGACAGTCTCCGTATACGGACAAGCAGCTGGCGGACAAATGCGATCTCGAAGTGGGCGATAAGTATGACTTTTTCAAGGTGCGCCGAGCCACGGAAAACCTCAAGGCTACACTGATCGATGACGGCTACCTGGAAGCCAGTGTGAGGCTGAGCCGGGAAAACGTGGGTCCTGAGTCGGTGGCGCTCACTCTTCGCGTGGTTGCCGGCCCACAGGTTGCATTTCGTTTCGAGGGCTTCAGCCCCTCCGGCGATCTCGAGCGGACCGTTCGGGCATCGTGGTCGAAGGGAGTGTTCGACGAGCTTCGCCTGGAAACGAGCCGCGAGGCGGTGCTCTCGGCGTTATTGATCGACGGGTACATGGAAGCGCGAATTGAGTCGGAGATCACCACACGGGAGGATCGGAAGGAAATCGTTTTTCGCATCCAATCCGGTCCAAGGTTCGAACAGGTGACAGTCGAATTCCAGGGCGCGTCGTCCCCTCTCAAGGAGCGCCTGGAAGAGCAGTTCGGCGGGCAGAAGTTGGCCGCCAGGGCCCAGACGTCATTCGGGGAGCTGGATGAGCAGATTCGGACTTTCTACAGCAGCGAGGGGTACCTCCACGCTGAAGTAGGTGCACCGGTACCCAGACTCGACCCGTCGAGTCGGACCGCCGCCGTCATCCTCCCGATCAGGGAGGGACCGCGTGCGCAGCTTGCGCAGGTCGAGTTCGAAGGGAACTCCGTGTGGAGCGATGAAGACCTTGGCCGCAGGTCCCTGCTGGTCGTAGGCCAGACGTTTCGTCCGTCGGATCGTGACGCGGCAGCTCTGCGCCTGCGACTGTTTTACGCGGCTGCCGGGTATAACGATGCCGTCGTTATTCCGGATGTGCAGTCGGACGCCGAGACGGGTAAGGTCCGCCTTGGCTTCACGATCGAAGAGAACAGCAAGGAGGTTGTGCGGGCCCTTGAAGTGCGAGGCAACGGGAAAACCAGCGAGCGCTTCATCATGAATCTGGTGGCTCTCTCTGTGGGGGATCCCTTCACTCCCGAGAAAGTGGCGTTATCCCGCCGTGCGCTGTACGACACGGGCGCGTTCGCGCTTGCGGAACTCGAGACCGAGGAGATCCAGACGGCAGCCGATTCACCGGGCGAAAAGCCGTTGCGAGTGACCGTTCGGGTGCAGGAAGTGAGCCCGTATCGCCTTCAGTACGGTGGGTTCTACGACACAGAGAGAGGACTGGGTGCCATCGCGGATTTCACCAATCGGAATACGTTGGGCAATGCGGCGGTTCTCGGTCTGAGAGCGCGTTACGACGACACTTTCCGCGAAGGCCGCGTATATTTCGGCCAGCCCCAACTCGGAGGGCTGCCTTTCGATAGCAACGCCGCCGCCTTCTTCAGCCGGGAAATCCGTCCGAGCGCGGGATTCATCAGCGACCGCGTGGGATTCTCCGTTCAACAGGAGAAGCTCTTCCGGAAGCAGTTCGTTCTTTCCTGGGGATATCGCTTCGAACGCGACCGCACATACGATCCGGCCGACCTCTTCTTTGATATAACGCTCGACGTCGCGCCGTTGACGGCCAATTTCAGCCGGGATGTGCGAGATGACATCCTGGACGCCTCCCGCGGCTCGTTCATGTCGCATAGCCTGGAGTTTGCTCCGAAGCTGCTCGGGTCGGATTTGCGGTTCATCCGTTACTTCGGCCAGTATTCTCACTACGTCCCGCTCAGCGAGCCGGAGGAGATCCCCTTGAGCAGCGGTCTGCGCAAGAGCCGGCTCGTCTATGCAGGAGCTGTCCGCCTGGGGCTCGCACACGGTTTTGACGACCAGAGGCTGGTACCGAGCGAACGTTTCTATGCAGGCGGCGGCACGTCGATTCGTGGGTTTGAACAAGACGAGATCGGGCCGCGAAATATCATCGGAGACCCTGCCGGCGGCCAGTCCTTGTTCGTCATGAACCACGAATTGCGGTTCCCTCTTTATCACATCGTCGATGGTGTCGGCTTTTTTGATCTCGGCAATGTTTACCGTGACGTACGGGATCTGGACCTGTTCGACGTCCGCTATTCTGCGGGTGTGGGATTACGAATTCGCACCCCGTATTTCCTTCTCCGAGGCGATCTCGGATTCAACCTGTTCCCTCGGGAAGGGGAGAAGCGGAGTGCTTTCTTTTTCAGCATCGGGCAAGCGTTCTAGGAATGCGGAGTGCGGAATGCGGAATGCGGGGGTCGCCGAGCCGAAGAGAACCGCAAACGCAGCGTTTTGTTCGAAGTGCGCGGATTGTCACCGGAAGCAACCAACTCCGAGCCTGGTGTCGCTCACGGATACAATCCGCGCACTTCGCACAAAACGCTGAGTTTGCGGTTCTGTACCACTCGGCAGCGGTTGCATCGTGCTCAGGAGATCGATCAGGATGTCCGACTTGGAAGTCGGACCTATGATTCGATTGCCTTACGCAGACCGGGCCTTCGAGGTTATCCTTAGCGCGTGGCACGGGTGACTCTCGGAACGGGTGGGGAAGCCAGGAAGCAGGCAGCGGCGAGGTACCCGATCTCGGTTATCATCCCCGCTCACAATGCCGCCACGCACCTCGGCCGGTGTCTGGAGGCCGTTCGTGCCAACGACCTGGCGGCTGTCGAAATCGTGGTAGTGGACGACGCTTCTTCGGATTCGACCTCCCAGGTTGCGGAGGCTTCGGGCTGCCGGCTCGTCAGGCTCGATCTACAGGCAGGACCAGCCGGGGCGCGCAACCGGGGGCTCCGAGAAGCGAGCCATCCGTACCTCTTGTTCCTTGACTCCGACGTCGTCCTGCCTCCGGGCAGCATCGCGTTCATTCGGGAGACTCTGCAGCTGTACAACCACCGGCCGGACGTTTCCGGAGTTCTCGGTCAATACTCCGACACGGTGCCCACTTCGGGATTCGTGACGAATTTCAAAAACCTGACTACCTGCCACCTCTACAACATAACGGACACCCAAAGCCCGTATCTGCACACGCCGATTTTCTGCATCCGCAGGGACGTGCTCGAATCGGCGGGTGGTTTCGATGCTCGGCTCTGGAGGGCGGAAGATTTTCGGCTTGGTGTCATCTTGGGGTCGAGGGGCCGTCGGTTCATCATCGATAGACGAATCAAGGCGCTTCATCTGAAGGAGTACAGCCTGGCGGGCGCACTCAGAGAAGATTGGTTGAGGATCCGAGATCTGCAGTCGGTGAAACTGGAGCCGGGAGAGCGCGCTTTCGCTCTTCGAGCCCATCGCTGGAGCCGGCTCGTCTCGGTGTCGCTTCCAGGAGCGACGCTGCTCGCTTTGGCTCTTTCCGGGCTTCGGATGGATTTCGCGCTCCTGGCGGCGATGCTCGCAGTGCTTTTCCTGGCGCTGAATGCGCGCTTCCTGTCGTTTTGCAGGCGGAAGCGTGGAGTCTTGTTCGCCGCCCAATCGGCTGCTTTCCTTTTTGTCGAGATGCTGTGGGCCGAAATTGCGTTGGTCGCCAGTCTGTTAAGCTCGGCGATCAGAAGAACGAGTTCCGCAGGATCCGGAGCGCCCGGGACGGGTTAAACAGCGTGTTGACACTCATCGCACATTCGTAGGTGCATTGGCAGCCGAGCTTCTGCTGATACTGGACGGCCGATGCCGCTTCCGCCGAGGACCAGAGCGCAGCGAAGTCGCAGCCGTAATTGCGCACGTTGCCCATCTTCCGGTCGAGCGTCTCGCATAGGTACACGTCCCCGGTTTCACTCAAGATTCCGATCAACTGCCCGGCGTAGCAGGGAGAGATCCGGCGCGCGGCCGGGGCCGCTTGCTCGATCAATCGATAAGTCTCGGCTTCCTTCGCGACGACCAGCCGGTCGGCCCATCGCCTGGTCCGCAGATGATCCTTCCGGTAGATGATCACCTTGCGGGCAAAGTCGTGGTAAAGGTCCAGGTTGACGTTCTTCAGCGTGGGATCCAGTGGATTTCCCCGGACCAGCGTAATGGTCACCGCGTCCGGCTGCAGTTCCTCTTCCACGTAGCGATAGAAATCCGGAAGTTGATCCTGATTTGCCGCCGATACGGTCAAGGCAACGCCAACGGACAGATTCGGAAAATGCGGTTTGAGCTTCTTCAGCCCATCCAGCGCTTCAAGAGCCTGCGAGAAGCTGCGTGGGTTTTGCCGGATAGCATTGTGCACCTCGGGGGGACCATCGAGCGAGACGCCGGTGCAAACGCGGGCCGTCTGAACTCGTTTGAGTACCGCCTCTGCTCCGGCCACCGTCTTTTCAATGCTGAATCCGTTGGATGGAATTTGGATATTTCGTGCCCGGGAGTTTTTTTCGAACAGGTGCGCGATCTCCGACAGGTCTGGTCGCAAGTAAGGCTCGCCGCCGGTCAGGGAGACGGTCAGAAGGTTCGGGAGGCTGCGGGAGATCGCGTCGATTTCATCGGTGGACAACTCGTTCTTCTTCTTGTTGAGCTGCTCCCAGTAGAAGCAGTGGGTGCAGAGCAGGTTACATCGGGAGGTGACGAAGAAGATCAGGCTGACAGGCGGGCCTTTCTTGAGAACGAGCCGGCTGGCAATCCTGAAGTCCTTAATCCCGGAAAGCATCGAATCATGGTACCACGCCGGCTGTCGCGATGAGGAAACGCAGGAAAGTGGGCTCTGATTGAAACTTTTGGGCCATCAGCTCCGTTCTAATTTGCGAAGAAGGAGGACAACAGATGATGGCGAAACGAATTCTGACCCTCGCGGTGCTGCTCGCAGCCTTCGGCGGTCTCCAGGCGCAGGCAGCCTCCAAGCAGTGGCTGCATGTGCGCATCGACAGTGCAAAAAAGGGAGGCGAAAACGTCAAGGTGAACGTGCCGCTCTCGTTGGCTGAGACAGTCCTGGGACTAGTCAAAGAAAAGGACATGTCCGCCGGCAAGATCAAGATCGAGGACAAGAACTTCACGGCTCAAGACCTGCGGAAGATCTGGGACGCGGTCAAAGCGGAGGGGAACGCAGAATTCGTGACGGTTCAGACGAGCGAGGTGAATCTCCGGGTTGCGATCGAAGGAGCGTACCTGGTGGTCAGAACCGACGAGACTTCTCCGAGCAAGGTTCAGATAACGCTGCCCACGAAGGTCGTTGACGCACTGCTTTCCGGCAGCGAGAATGAACTGGATCTCCTGGCGGCGATTCGAGCGCTGCAGGAGACGGAGAGCAAAGAGATCGTCTCCATCCAGGACAAAGAGACGTCCGTGAAAGTCTGGATCGACGACAGGAATATCTCCGAGTAATGCTCTTGAGCACCTGACGATCAGTGGTTGGCTTGCTGTACCGCAGAAGTTCGCGAGGATAGGACGATGCTAGCGAAAATTGGGATGGTGATCCTGGTCGGTTTTGCGCAGGTTATGCTCCTGCTCGGCTTGGTCTTGTATGAGACGGGAGTCATCCTCGTTGAAGTTCAGGAAAAGGGACCATCCGGTTACCATCTGTATGTCCCCGTCCCGGTCGCGCTTCTGCATGCGGGGCTCCTGTTTGTCCCGAAGGAAGAGATGTGCCAGGCCACGCGAGAAATCGGGCAACGCAAAGAGCTGATTTTGGCAGTTTTCAACGAAATCGACGGATCCCCGAACGGCTCGTACCTGGAGTACCAAAGCTCCGACGAGCAAGTGACGGTTAAGAAAGAAGACGGCGATCTGATCGTCCTGGTTGACTCCGTGTCGGAGAAAATCCGGGTCGAGGTCCCCGTGTTTGCGGTTCGCAACCTCATGGCCCAGGTGACCGGTTCCGAGCTGTAGGAAACGGTTCTCACTCGACAGACCCCAAGGACTCCAAGGACCTCAAGGACCTCAAGGACGACAAGGATCTTGGTCCTTGCTGTCCTTGAGGTCCTTGGAGTCCCTGGGGTCTGTCGAGCAGAAACCGTTTCTAGGTCTTGATTCCCGAGAGCATGAGAAGCCCGGCGGCGGAGAAAAGAATGTTCGGCCCCCAGGCTGCAAGGACTGGAGCAAGAATCCCGCTCGCCCCCATCACACCGAACACCCCGAAGGCGCCCCAGTAGAGGATTCCCAGAAGCACTCCGGCCGCCACACCGTAGAGGCCGCCCCGACGCCCCATGGAAAACGCGAAGGGGATGCCGAGCACGGTCATGATCAGGTTGACGACGGGAAAAGAAAGCTTACGGTACAACTCCGTCCTCAACTGGTCGACCTCGAACCCCGCCTTCTGAAGGTTGCCAATGTACTGCTTCAATTCGGTATAGGTCATCTTGCTGGATTGTTTGACCTCGTGCTCGAAGTGGGCAGGCGGCTCGAGGTAGAGCCGCCGTTCGGCGAACGTTTCATACCCTCCGCCCGCCGCGTCGAAAGTCCTTTCCCAACCTTCAGCCAGGATCCAGTCCTTCGCGATGGGATCCCAATCCGCACGTTTGGCATAGACGTGTCGTGTCAACACGTTCTGGCCGATGTCCAACTCGTAGACCGAAATATCGGCGAATCGATCGCGCTCGGAATCGAAATGCCGGTAGTTATAGAGGCGTTTGCCTTCGCCGAAAATCCAGTTCTGCTCGCGCTGATAGAAGGTCTGGACCGGACGCCCCTTGATAACGTTGCGTAGGTAGTCCTGCCGCTGATTCGCATACGGTGCGACGTACTCCTGGAGCACGAATAACCCGAGGCCGAGCAACGCCGAAACGACCATGATCGGCGCAGAAAGCCGGTAAACGCTCACGCCGCAGGACTTGAAGGCCACGACCTGGCTGGTCTTGTCAAGCACCCCGAAGGTCACGAGAGTGCCGATCAGTATCGAGATTGGGACGAGGAGTATCAGCACCTGTGGAAACAGGTAGAAAAAGTAGTCGAAAACCATGCGATAGGAGACATTGTTGGCGAAGATGTCGTCCATCAGCTCGAAGAACGTGAACAGGTAGAAGAGCGAAGCGCAGATCATCAGCGTGGGCAAGAGATAGAACACAAACGTTCGAACCATGTACAGGTCGACAACCCGGGTCAGCTGCACGCAGACCGTGCAGAAGCCCCAGAAACTGCGCCCGATGCTTCCCATCAGGCCCCTCCACCCCCGGCCCAGCATCCCTGCAACCCGACCCGTGATGCCTGCTATCCAGAGCAGACCCCGGCTCTCGCGAATGAAACGAAAAAGGTCCCAGACATGGCCGGCCGTGGCGAAAGAGAGACAGGCAACGACCGCAAGAATGAGGTTCGCTCCCCATCCCCCAAGCCAGGTGGGAATCACTCCATCCGCGCCCAGTTTCTTGCCCATGTCGAATAAGACAAAATAGATAAAGGCGACGACCAGGCTGGCGATAAATCCGTAGCCGCGACCGCCTCGAGGGGTCGAGACGCCAAGCGTGACCGCCAGTACCGCAAAGATCACCGTGGAGAGCGGGAGGGCCAGCCGTCCGTGCCACTCCGCCGAGTTGGACCGCTGTTCCTCCGGCGTTCCCCGGTGTCGATCGACGGTCAGCTCTCGGATATTCTTGTCCTTCGGCCTTTTCGGCTTTGAAAAGCTCTGCTCCGTCAACGCCATCTGGAGGCGTAGGTCCTGGGTTGCGAAGCGGGTTACCTTGTCGTTGGTCGGCTGATTCTGGTTGGTTTCGTAAACCGTTCCGTTCTCCAAGTGCAGTTGGAGGGTCCGGCCATCTCCGCTCGTGTACATCTCTCCGCGTTCGGCGAGGGCCGTTCGTTTCAACCCCGATTCGTCGGTCGTGTGGACCAGCACGCCCTTCCAGGCCTGCGTCCGGAGGTCCACATCCTCAACATAGAGGATGGAATTGGGGATTTCTTCGTTGAAGACTCGAGCTTTTAATTCCGACTGGATGGGTTTGAATCCCAGCTCGTGACTGATGATCCGCAGACCCCAGTTGCCGGCAGGCAACAGAAACAGCGTGAAGGCGGCCGTGATCAGTCCGACGGTCGTGCCGATTTTCAAGACCGGTCGAAGCATCTGTGAAACGCTGACACCGTTGGCACGCAGGGCAATGATCTCGCTGTCGCTCGAGAGACGACTGAGCCCGATCAGGGCGCCGATCAGGAATGAGAACGGAATACTAAAGACGAGCACGTTAGGCAGGATGAACAGTACAATCTTGCCGATTGTGAGACTGTCTGCGTTGCGGCGGATCAACAATTCCGCCAGGCGTCCGAACTCGCGAGTGAAGACGACGAACGTCAGGACCAGCAGCGCTATCACGAAAGGTCCGGTGACTTCCCGATAGAAGATCCGGTGAAAAGGCTTTGTCTTCATCGCTCGAAGGCATATTTTATCAGAACAGGCTCCCCGGAGGGCTCTGCGTTAACGTCGGACGGAACTGACTGTTGACGGATACGGCAGGACCGACTATCGTCAGGTTCTGGATCCTAAACCAATGCGCAAGATCGACCTGAGCAACTTTCAGATCGCGACAAGCGGGACAGCACGGGAAGTCAATCGACGGATCGTTCTGAACCTGATCCGCGCGCATGGCTCCATTTCGCGAGCCGACCTGGCCCGCAAAACCGGCCTTCAGAAGAGCACGGTTTCACTGATCATCGAGCAGCTGATCGACGAAGACTGGGTCGTGGAAGGGATGGTCGGTTACTCGCCCCGCGGCCGAAAACCTACCTATCTTCGGCTGAACGTGGAACGGCTCGGGGTCATCGGCGTAAACCTGCGCCCGTTTTCGACGACAATTGCACTGGCTGACCTGAACGCCAATTTCCGGGCGCAGGAGTCAATCCCGACGCCTCCAACACCACATCTGTTCCTTGAGGAGACAATTCGACGGATCAACAACCTCAGGAAATCGCATCCGGAGCTGAGCTGCGAGGGTATTGGTGTCTGCTTGCCCGGAAGAGTGGATTTGGACGCCAAGAAACTGGTGTTCGCTCCCAACCTCGGGTGGGAGGACGTGGATCTGAGGACCCCCCTCGAGGAGGCGACGGGGCTGCCGGTGGCGCTTGAAAACGCCGCCAATGCCTGCGCGCTCGCGGAAATGTGGTTCGGTCGGTGGGAACGCGTGCGAGACCTTGCGATCGTGACCGTTTCGGAAGGAATCGGCACAGGGATCATCCTCAACGGCCAGCTGGTGACTGGACCGACTGGCAGGGCAGGGGAGTTTGGCCACGTGACGATCAACCCGGACGGCCCGGTCTGCAAATGCGGCAAGCGAGGGTGCTGGGAGGTGTTCGCCTCAAATAACGCGACCGCCCAGTACTACCGGGATATTATGCCGTTGCATCGAAATGGCCGCCGTCCGAGCTCGAGCGCTCCCGAGCCCACTTTTGAAGACGTGCTTCATCTTGCCGAACTGGGCGATCCCTGTGCAGTGCAGGCCCTGGAGAGAATGGCGCGCTACCTCGGCGTCGGCGTGGCCATGCTTGCAACCGGCTTGGAACCGGGGATCATCGTGCTCGTCGGCGAAGTGACGCGTGCCTGGTCCAGCGTGGGGCCGATCATCCAGAAGACCCTGGCCGAGAGCTGCCCGGTCAAGGGCGCCACGCAGGTGTTTGCGGCCGATGACGCGTTGCAGCCCCGACTGCGGGGCACGGTTGCGTTGATCATTCAGAAGCATTTCGGCGCCCCGGTGGTGGCCTAGCTGCGCGCTATGCTGCGCACTGCGCACTGCCCACTGTAAGCTCACAACCAGCAGGTCCATTCTGGGCCAAGGTCCGTAGGACCGGCACGGCCGGCGACAACCTCGGCGTTCTCCACCCTATCGCTGGCGCCTCATTGACCGGTCGCTCAGCCGCTTCGCGGCTTGGTCGCTCCCGGCTCCGTGGCTGCGCGGGGCTTGAATCTCGCTAAGCTAAACGGTTTCAAAAACCGCCAGACTAAACGCTTTCCAGCGGGCAGCTGGCAGCGGGCAGATGCCAGTACCGGCGGTGGATGCCAAGTGCGGTTTGCGGCGAAGGCTCCGCTTGGTGCCGTTCGTTCTGCTCCGTGGCCCGGTTGCACGTTCTGATTCCTAGTCGGTGTGGCTTGTGATTCGCCCTTCCTCTTGAACGATGATCAGATCCCAGGGGCTGAGCGTCACTGTGCCCGACGGTCGAATGGTTCGACGCGTCAGAATGTCGGACCCTTCGGAGTAAGGATATTTAAAGTCCTGTGACTCACTGGAGTAGTTGAAGTAGTAGTGAAGTTTTCTCCCGTCCCTGTTGACGCCGTGTCTGGCCTTCACCGGTTTCGGAAGTTCCTGGTCGGGGCCTGTCAGCCCGGCGAGTTTGAGAACCTCCAGGAGGGCTTTCTTCTGGAGCTCGTCCGAGAGCAGGGTCCCTTCGTAGGTCAGTGTGCCCTTTCCGAATTTGTGACGGGTCAGTGCCGGGTACTGCCCGAAGAAGTGGTGGTCGTAACGGGCCAGTACGGAAGCGCCTTCGGGTATCAGCATCTCCGCCCAAACCGACACCCTGTTGTCGGGGCCGGCTTCGTACGGGTCGTCTTTGAGGGGCAGCGGCTTCGTCAGGGTAGAGAACTCCTGATACGAGAATCCTGCCGCCTCGCGCAGGGCCCCAGGCATCCGGGTCCATCGGGCCCTGGCGTACTCGTCACAGAAGCCGCTCTTAAAGGTGAGGACAAGGTGGCCGCCGTCTTTGACGAAGGTGACGAGGCGCTCAATCAGGTCATCGCTGGCGACATATAACGCCGGCGCGATGAGGACGTCATAATCGCCAAAGTTGGCGCTTTGGGGGAAAAGGATATCCGTCTCGATGTTGAGGTCGTACAGCGCGCGATGGAACTGCTCGAACACGGTCATGTAGTCGGCCCTCGCCTCAAACCCTTCAAAAGCGGTCATGACCCCGTTCTTCTTGTTGAACGGCATGAATTCCAGGCCGTGGTATGAATCGACGCTGTAGAGCAGGCCCACCTTGTTCTCTTTTTTGAGGTCGACCAGTTCCGATCCGATGGCGCCCAGCTCTTTTCCAACCCGCGACATCTCCCCGAAAATCCGGTTCGGCTCCAAATCGTGTGAGAGCACCCCCTTCCAGAACATCTCGTTGCCGTAGTGAATCGAGTGCCAGTGCCAGTAGGCGACCATGTTCGCGCCGGAGGCCAGGTGGCCGTAAACATTCAAACGAAGCTGTCCGTCGTAGGGCGGGAACTGGTAGGACGATGAGGCCCAACCCGTACTTTGAGCATTAGTCTCCACGATGAAGTAGTTGTCCTGCTTGAGCGAGCGGCACAGATCTCCGTTCAACGCGATGAACCAGCCGTCCAGGTCGTCCTGGACGAGATGATACGGATTCACGCCTGCCACATCCAGGAAGCGGGCGATTTCAAACTCATCGCGATCGGTTCGCATCCCGCCGTCGAAGTTGTGGAGGATGACCTGACCGGGTCGCTTGTACTGGTTGACGATATCTGCCTGCCACTTGAGGAAGTCGGTGACGATCTGGTGCTCGTAGCGCACCCACTCCAGCTTATAGCCCGGATTCACGATCCCATCCCGCGGAGGGATTTCATCCCATCCGTTCAGCAGTTGACCCCAGTAAGCCAGGCCCCACACCCGGTTCAAATCGGCCGGGCTCGCGAACTTCTTCTTCAGGTAGTCGACGAACCCCAACTGGACGTTGCGCCCCGCCGTTCCATAGGATTTTGTCTCGTTGTCGATCTGGTAACCGATCACCGCCGGATGCGAGGCAAAGTGCGAAACGACTTGCCGAATGAGCCTCTCCGAGTAGAAAAGGTAAGTGGGGTGGGTGATATCCATGTTCTGGCGAAGCCCGTAGAACGCCGTTTCCCCTCCCAATCGTGTGACCAGGATCTCAGGGTGTTTTCGAAACAACCAAGGCGGGATGGAGTAGGTCGGCGTTCCCAAGATCACCTTGATGCCGGACTTATGCATCCGGTCGATGATCCGCTCCATCCAGGCAAATTCAAAAACCCCCTCCCTCGGTTCCCAGTTGCTCCAGGTTGATTCGCCTAGTCGGACGACCGAGACCCCCGCCTTTTCCATCAAGGCGACGTCCTGCTCCAGGCGTTCGTAGGGCATGTATTCGTGGTAATAAGAGACGCCGTACAGCGGAACATCGAGCTTCGGGCGCTCGGCATAAATCGAACGGACGGAAAGGGCGAAAAACGTTAAGACTGCGATGCCTGTTGCAACACGCCTCATGTCAGCTCCTATGATTCACGAACGGACACGAACAACAGGTTCGTGTCCGTTCATGGACAACTTAAAACTCCACTTTCACCGCAAACTGGATCATGCGGCTGGCGAAAGAGGTGGCGCTTGATCCGTAATTCGAAGGGTTTCGGGTATGGGTAATCCGGCCAAAGGAAGAATCAGACATTCGCAAAGTAGGAAGTGCGAAGTGAGGAGTGTTGGTGAGATTGAATGCTTCCACGCGGAACTGCATGCGCACCTGCTCGCGAAGCGGCACAACCTTCACTAGTCCGAGGTCGAGATTCCGGTACGACGGCCCCCGCAGGATGTTGCGCCCGGCACTTCCGGCCTGGAGAACGCCGCTCGCGTCGCGGTTGGCCTGGAAGGCGCCGGTGTTGAACCAATGGTCCGGAGAGCGCTCCGATTCGGGCAGCATTGGGTCGCCTACCAGATTCGGCCGGGCGTCTCCCCCTGGAATTGTAGAGCCGACCAGCACCGTTCCGGGAACGCCGGAATTGGCGACGAAAATACCGGTCATCTGCCAACCGCCCAGCAGCGCTTGGACGACAGCCGGGGAACCGGCTAGATAACGGCGGTTCTTGCCGAAAGGCAGATCATACACGTAGGCGAAAGCGAACCGGTGCGGGATGTCCCAATCGGAGACCGCCCGGTTATCCTTCGGATCAAAAACATTCTGGACACCGCCGGAACCTTGCACAGAGGAACTGACGTTATCCATGGATTTAGACCAGGTGTATGCACCGAGGAAGAACAGGCTCTTTCCAAAGCGGCGCTCGGCCTTGAACTGGCCTGAGTGATAGGCCATGTTGCCCACATTGTTGGTGTAGTGAATATGGTCCATATCGGGAAAGGGTGCAGTTCCACCGGCCTCGCGCGCCTGGTTAAAGTCGAAGTTAAAGGCGAGCTTGTGCGCCTGCGTCCCGACGTATGCGGCTTCGACCAGTACATCACCCGGCAACTCGCGCTGGACGGCCAGGTTGTACTGCTCCGAGTATCCCGTCAGCAGATTCAAGTCCGTGTTGTAGAGCTCGTAGCCGGCAGGGTAGTCGCCCGGGTCTTGGAACGGTGGAGGGGCCGGGCTCCAGAAGTCCCATTCGGTGCCGGGCGCGGTGTATTGAAGATAGAAAGGAGGGTTGAACTTGACGTTGTCGCGCCCATTGTTCGACGGGTCGAAGTACACTCCGTAGCCCGTCCTCACAGTGGTTTTGGGGTCAACCTGGATGGCCAGGCCAACGCGCGGCATCCAGTTGTTCTTGTCCGGTTTGACGATGTAGCGAGAGACCCCGTCTTGCCCGGCAATCAACATCTTCTTCGCGTCCAGATCGAACATCGCTATTTCATTCGTTGGGCTGTAAAACGGCGTTGCGTACTCGTAACGAAGGCCGAGGTTAAGGGTCACGCGATCAGTCAGTTTCCAGTCGTCCTGCAAAAAGAAGCTGTACTGATTGTCGCGGAGCAGTGGATCGCCGAAACGTCTGCCGTGGTACCCCTCGTACGGACGCCCGAGAAGGACGTCGGCAAGCTCATGGCCTTGGCTGTACGACATCTGATAGGAGCTGTACTGCAGGTAGAAGTAGAAGGCGCCTGCCGGGAAGATCGCGAAATAGTTGTTCTCGTGACGCTGCCGGTATTCCACGCCGGCTTTCATGGAATGCTTGCCGAACATGTACGTCACGTTGTCGTTCAACTGGAAGAACGTTTCCTTAAAGTAGAGAGGTTTCCAGTCGTCTCCCCCGATCGAATTGTAGGCGTTCAGATAGAGGATCGGCAGGCCCGAAAACTCGGGCGCGGTGTTCACTCCCTTCAGCCCGAATTTTTCCGCCAGGTTCTGGCCGTAGGCATGCTGCACGACGTCAAGCTTGTATCGGTGAAAGCCCACGCGCGCCTCATTGATCAGACGTGAACTGAAGACGTGGACCTCAGATACAACCATGTTGTTGTTCCGGTCGCGGTGGGTCCCGCCTTGGACGATTCCCCGGCTGTCATTGCCGACCTCGAGACCAATTCCTGGCATGGGACCATCCTGGCGCGCCAATGGATCAGCAGTATTCAACAAACTGTCATTCCATCGGTAGCGGACGAACATGTTGTCCTTGCTGGAGAACGTCTGATCGAGACGAACACCTGCTTCATTACTGGTGATGCGGTGAGGCTGCCTGATGAAGTAATTCCCGAGCGGAAAACCGGCGGGCAGATTCGGCAGGGCCAGCGCCTCGAGCAGCGCCTTGCCAAGCGGATGCATCCTGGAGACGGGGATGATGTTCAGACCCTCCGGATTGGCTGGTGTCCCGCGTGACGGATCCCGGAATTGCACATTTCCGCCAGTCGCCGGGTCGAAGATTCCGGTCCCAGGAAGCAGCGAAGAAAAGTCGCCAGTGCGGAAGTCGGCTTCCGGAATGTTCGCAAACGCTTCGTTGATCTTCGAGAGTCGGTGACCCGAATAGTCGATATGGAAGAAAGTGGAATTCTTCCGAATCGGGCCTCCGATTGCCGCTCCGAAAGTATGCTGCTTGAGCGGCGCCTTGTCGGGATTGACCGGGTTCCTGAAGAAGTTGCTGGCATTGAGGGCGTCATTGCGCAGAAACTCGAAGACACTGCCGTGCAGTTCGTTGGTGCCACTTTTGCTTTGAATGGAAATCACTCCGCCAGCCGTGTGGCCGTATTCAGCTGAGTACGCCGAGGTGAGGACCTTGAACTCACTGATCGCGTCCAGATTCGGGCGCATATCCACGTCCGACTCCCGGACTGACGACATTTCGATCCCGTCGAGCGTTACGGAATTGGCTTCAGGCTTCATCCCGTTGACGGAAAAGGTCACATTCGTTGTCGCGCCGCCGACGTCGTTCGACGTGTCCTGGATGCCGTTGGTCAGCATGACCAGTGAAATGAAGTCCCGACCGTTCAGAGGCAGGGCCTTGATTTCCTTCTCCTGGACAATCTGGTTCATATCCGGCTGGGCGGTCTGAAGCAGGGG
>Ga0105092_10000426_pt1 | contig 21841 bp, 14 predicted proteins | sample PPLLak2March2015_FD_87021 | JGI IMG/M metagenome (GOLD analysis project Ga0105092, IMG submission 87021) | Freshwater sediment microbial communities from Prairie Pothole Lake near Jamestown, North Dakota, USA - PPLs Lake P7 Core (1) Depth... | ecosystem: Environmental > Aquatic > Freshwater >... | reverse complement strand
TCATTAAAAAGAAGCAATCTGACACCTGAAAATTATCAGAATTGGGAAAAAGGGCTGGACCTCCTCCTGGAAAAGCGAAAAGTATCATTGATGAATACTGATCGATACCTTGTCTTCACTAGACTGCTTCTTGACAGTAGTTCGCTTTACAGATCGGGTTCGGTAAACTGGAAGTTAAGCTCTTCAAAATATCGGATTGTGATCGACACGGCTATTCATATTGTTGTTCCTTCCACTGATCTGATTTGCTATGCCAAACGCGACAGCATTATCATCTTAGAAACTTCCGGAGAATACAATCCCATCACTTCCGTGTGGAAAGGCAAAAAAGGATTGGTAACCTTTGAACGGGCCGGTTTTAAAAAGAACGAAGTCAATGCCAGATTGGATACTTATGAAATCAATATGACCCGTTCGGAGTACTCAGCGAGTCAGGTAGTATTCACCAATACAATTTATTTATCCAATCCACTGAAAGGCAACCTGATAGATAAGGTAAAACTGAACAAGACGCCTGAAGATGCAGATTACCCGCAATTCGACTCGTACCAGAAGGACTTTAAGATTAAAAATCTCTACAAGGATATCGATTATGAAGGAGGTCTGTCGATGCAGGGTCACAAAATGGTGGGAACAGGTAACAGGGCTACCCAGGCAAAGATTTACATTTTCCGGAAAGATACGCTGGTTCTGATTGCCAGGGCTTCCTACTTTGCCTTTAAAACAGGAAGGATCAACGCTCCCTATGCTGAGATTGTGATCAGGTTAAAGAATGACTCCATATTTCATCCGGGTCTTGCCTTAACCTACCTGGTTGCCAACCGGGAACTGACCTTGTATCGAACCGACAATTACAGTTCACAAAGCCCTTACTTTAATTCATATCACAATATTGACATGTCGTTTGAGCAGCTGGTCTGGAAAATGAACGAACCGATACTGCATTTCACAGCGCTCATGGGCAGCACTGCTGCAAATGCTAACTTTGAATCGGTCAACTTCTTTAACAACAATAAGTATCTGAGCCTGCAACTCATGGATGAAGTACACCCGTTGATATCCATCCGGAGTTTCGCAAAGCACATGGGAACGGAACAATTTCTGGCTGATGATTTTGCGGCGTACCTGAATAAATCGCTGGCCCAGGTAAAGCAGTTGCTGATGCGAATGGCGGCACAGGGTTTTATTTATTACGAAAGTGAAACGGCTATGGCCACCATCCGGCCCCGATTGCATGATTACCTGGCAGCCAGTGTTTCGAAAATTGATTTTGATGTGATCAGCATTACTTCGAAGACAACAATGCCCGTAGATAATGCATTATTTGATTTTCGCAATTATAATCTCACAATCAACGGGGTATCACGCATATTTCTGAGTGATTCTCAAAATGTAGCCATTTACCCGGCCAATGCCCGGATTATTATGAAAAAGAACCGGAATTTCCAGTTCGATGGTCATGTTCAGGCCGGATTGTTTACATTTTCAGGCCATAATTTCTTCTTCGATTATGACACCTTCAAAATCGCCATGACGAAGATCGATTCTTTGCGCATCCGATACCTGACAGGTGCAACTGACAGTTATGGAGTGCCCATTGCAGAGAGAGCCAAAAACCTGATTGAGGATCTGAAAGGAGATCTGTATGTTGATAAACCCGACAACAAATCAGGCCGAAATTCATATGCGGCATATCCCGTTTTTCAATCGAAAACAGACGGACATGTTTACTATGACGACAAAACCATACAGTCGGGTGTTTACAGTCGTGATAAATTTTTCTACCAGATCTATCCCTTCGAAATGGACAGCCTGGATAATTTTAACCGGAAATCAATGCAATTTAATGGCGAACTCACCTCGGCCGGTATATTCCCTGTAATCCATGAAACGTTACGCCTGCAACCTGATAACTCCCTCGGCTTTCAGCATATGGCACCGGATTCGGGGATCTTGGTTTATGGCGGGAAAGGAACATTTAAAAATGACATCATTCTAAGCCGTTCCGGACTTACGGGCAAAGGAACGCTGGATTACCTGACGGCATCGGTTACATCGGATGAAATGAGATTTTATCCTGATTCCATGAATGCCTTTGCCCGGGACTTTACAATTGAAGAAAAGACTACCATAACTGAATATCCCAAAGTTGAGTCCATGAATGATTCAATACACTGGATGCCATACACTGATGAGCTTTATGCATACAGGACGGACACCGCTTTCCGGATGTTCGATGACAAAGGTGTGTTGGCCGGAGACCTGAAACTCACGCCAACCGGGTTGTCGGGAAGCGGAAGAATGTTTTTTGAAGGTGCAGAAATGCGTTCGGATTATTATACATACCAGTCGAATACAATTCATGCAGATAGTTCAGATTTCTACCTTAAGTCACTTCATACAGAAGGATTTACTGTACTGACAGAGAATATCAACGCAAATATAGATTTCAGCCAGTACAAGGGAACTTTTCAGTCGAATGAAGATTACACCCTGGTTTCATTCCCTGAAAACAAGTATGTCAGCTTCCTTGATCATTTCGAATGGGACATGAACCGGAAAGAACTGGCGATGGGCTCACAAAGTAATGTACCCCCCGCAGTAGATACCACGCAGGAAGGTTTTGTCGGTCCGCGTTACATCAGTATTGACCCTGCACAGGATTCACTGAGTTTTATTTCACCCATAGCTTTTTATGATTATGACAGTAACTTTATCAAGGCTACAGCAGTTCAGTATATTGACATTGCCGACGCGCGCATTTATCCCGAAAATCAGCGTCTCACCGTTATGCCTGATGCAAGGCTGAGAACGCTGTATAAGGCCGGACTGGTCGCAAACAGGGAAAATAATTACTTTTCCATTCATGATGCCGTGCTGACCATAACCGGGAAGAATAAGTATACAGGATCGGGATATTATGAATATATTGATGAAATTGAGCAGCAGCAAACTCTGTTCTTTAGCGCATTGGGAGTGGATACAAGCAGGCAAAGCATCGGATCGGGTGAGGTGGTTGAAACAGACAATTTCACTTTGAGCCCGAATTTCAGATACCAGGGGAAATTTTATATGAAGGCCACACAAAAGCTGCTCACTTTTGACGGAGGTGCATATATAGAGCAGAATTGTGATCAGATGTCGCCCCGATGGGTTTATTTCAGGTCAGAAATTGATCCCCTGAATATTCTCATACCCATTGCTGATCCGCTCATCGATATCAACAGGGATAAGATTTTCAATGGCTTATTCGTGTATTATGATTCTGTACATGTTTACCCGGCCTTCCTGTCGGGCCGAAAAAACTACAGTGATGGTCCGGTTGTCACTGCGGGAGGATTCCTGTATTATGACAAGGAAAAGCAGGAATACCTGATCGCCCAGAAAGATAAGCTGATGGACAGAAATCTGCCTGGCAATCTTGTAAGTCTTCACCGTGAAAGCTGCGAATTATATGGAGAAGGGAGACTTAGCATGGGAGAAAAGCTGGGCCAGGTGAAACTCACCACGGCGGGCAATATAACGCATAATACAGTATCAAATGAAACTGTGATGGATGTATTGATGGGTATGGACTTTTTTATCGGGGATGATATCATGGCTGTCATGTCGAGTGAAGCAGACAGTATGCCACGTTTGGCAGCAGTGGATCTTAACCGGCCAGCGAACACAAAGAACATGGTTGAGCTGATGGGCATGGAAAAGTACAATGCGATGAAATCGGATTTAAGCCTGTTTGGAAATTCGCGGTCATTACCCCCCGAAATGAAACATACGCTGGCATTTAATGAATTAAAACTAAAATGGAACAATGAGTCCAATTCCTGGATATCAGTAGGAAAGATCGGAATAGCCAGTATCAACAATGTTTCCGTCAATAAACGCGTGGACGGATTAATAGAACTGCAGATCAAGAGAAGCGGTGATATTATGGACATTTATCTCCAGTTTGACCGCCGTACCTGGTATTATTTCAGCTATACAAGAGGTGTCATGCAAATTCATTCATCGAACAATACATTCCTTGAAAAGATGAAAAAGCTTAAGACCTCTGACAGGCGTATGAATGTTGGCACTGGAGAATCCTACATCTATATGGTATCCACTGATGTGAAGAAAAACGCATTCTTGAGAAGATTCCGTGATGTGACCGAGCCAGCTCAACCTTCGGCAGAAACCCCATAAGAATTAACCGCCTTCGGCGGTCTTTAAAAATTAACCACGAAGAACTCAAAGGATAATCACAAAGGACTCGAAGTATATTTGCCACGACGACCAAAAAAGCACCAAGATTTTTGTCTGATCCCGCAAATTTGTAGTCTTTTGTTTCTTAGTGTCCTTGTGGCTTTATGGCTTTATGGCTTTATGGCTTTATGGCTTTATGGCTTTATGGCTTTATAGCTTTTTGTCTAAAAATAAAACTCTGCTGTTTCTGTGAAAAACTCTGCGACCTCTGTGGTTAAATAATCGTTTTTCTTTTTTTACATGATAAAATTGTTTTTTATTTGTTGTTTCAATTCTCAACGGCCGCTATACCATGACTGATGATAAAAGAAAAGTAGAGGTGTGTTTTTCCCCTGTCATGTTCTCTGATTTCAGGAACGATGCGGCAGTAGTCGTGATCGTGGACATTCTCAGGGCAACTTCGGCCATTGTTACGGCATTTATGAATGGCGTGAAAAGCATTATTCCGGTTGCCACCCTGGAAGAGGCTATGGATTATAAAAAGACAGGGTTCCTTGTAGCAGCAGAAAGGGATGGCATTGTACGTGACTTTGCCGATTTTGGTAATTCACCTTATAACTTTCGCCCGGAAGTCATTGGAGGAAAAGATATTGTATATTCCACCACCAATGGTACCCAAAGCATTAGGATGGCACGCGAAAGCCACAGGGTACTGATCGGTTCGTATCTTAATCTCGAAGCCCTTGTGAAATATATTCACCGTGAAGACCGGGATTTGGTGATCTTATGTGCCGGATGGAAAAACAAATTCAACCTGGAGGATACATTATTCGCGGGTGTGCTGGCAGAAGAAGTATTGAAAAGCAAACGGTTTGGGACAAATTGCGATTCAACGTATGCTTCGGTGGATCTGTGGAACCTGGCCAAAAATGACCTGACCGGTTATCTTGAAAAAGCGGCACAAAGGCACCGGTTAAAAAAGAGCAAGCTGGACGATGTGATCGGTTATTGTCATACCATGAATTTAACGCATTTAATTCCGGCATTAAAAGAAAATTATCTTACATTAGTTGAGAATAAATAAAGAATACATCCCTGAAATAAACAAATGTAAAGATGGGTTTCAAACCCATCTCTGCATCATCTATCAATAATTATTATTTTTAAGTAAATGAAGATATTGACACCTGTTAGTAAATATTAAACCTTATCTCTGTTATAATTTTCACAATCAAATAATATTTTTTTAAATTTGAAAACACCAGTTGTTAATTGTTTAACAAATAAAATAAGCTCCTATGAAAAAGTACAACTTTAATCCGGGCCCTTCAGTATTGCCTGAATTTACGCTCAAAAACACAGCGGAAGCAGTTCTTAATCTTAATGGCAGTGGGATGTCAATTATGGAAATATCTCATCGCAGTAAGGATTTCGAAGCCATTTTAAAAGAGGCAAAGGATTTATTCAGGGAATTATTGGAGATACCTTCAGGATATTCCATACTTTTCCTTCAGGGAGGAGCAAGCTTGCAGTTTACAATGATTCCCTTCAATTTTTTAAGCAAGAAAGCAGCTTATGTTGATTCGGGAGCATGGGCATCAAAGGCAATAAAAGAAGCAAAATTCTTTGGCGAGGTACAGGTATTGGGTTCTTCTAAAGACCAGAATTATACCTTCATTCCCAAGGATTTCACCATTCCGTCAGATGTAGATTATTTGCATGTAACCACCAACAATACGATTTATGGTACTGAAATGAAGGAAGACCTGGTTTCTCCTGTACCCGTTGTAGCAGATGCATCATCCGATATCCTCAGCCGGCCGGTGGATGTTTCGAAATATGCCCTCATATATGGCGGAGCACAGAAAAACCTTGGACCTTCAGGCGTTGCCTTTGCCATTATCAAGGATAGCCTGCTGGAAAAGTCGGCCAGGCCGGTTCCCACCATGCTGAGCTATAAGATCCATGCAGAGAACGATTCCCTGTATAATACACCTCCATGTGTTGCTATATATGCCTGCCTACAGACCCTGAAATGGCTCAAAAATCTCGGTGGTCTGAAAGCAATTTATAAGATCAACCAGGAAAAAGCAGGAATGCTGTATAATGAAATTGACAGAAACAAGTTTTTTATGTCGCCCCTGGCCAATGTAGAAGACAGATCGCTCATGAATGTAGTATTCGTGTTCAAACCGGAATATAAAGATCTCGAGGAAAAATTCCTGGAACTTGCCAAATCAAAGGGACTGGTTGGAATAAAGGGTCACCGTTCAGTTGGAGGATTCCGGGCTTCCATATACAATGCCATGCCCATAGATGGCGTAAAGGTGCTTGTGGATGCCATGAAGGAATTTGAAGCCAGTCACTAATATTTTCACTTTGGAGACCTTACTTTAACCCTAAATACGATAAAAAATGCATACAGTTCTTATAGCAACAGACAAGCCATTTGCCAAAATAGCGGTGAATGGAATCGGCGAGATTATTAAAAAAGCCGGGTTTGAATTTAAGCTCCTGGAAAAATATACGGCCAAAGAACAATTGCTTGAGGCCATGAAAGACGTGGATGCTGTCATTGTACGAAGTGATATCATCGACGAGGAAGTGATCAAGGCTGCCGGCAAACTTAAAATTGCTGTCCGGGCTGGTGCCGGATATGACAATATCGACCTGAAAGCAGCCTCTGCCAAAGGAGTTGTGGTGATGAACACACCCGGTCAGAATGCCAATGCAGTGGCTGAGCTTGCATTTGGCGCCATGATCTTCTTAAACCGTAATTTTTACACAAACAGTTAAGATGTGGAATTACGCAGAAAATCGCTGAATATTCATGCCTACGGACATATTGGCCGTATAGTGGCAAGGATCGCCAAGGGATTTGGCATGGATGTTTTTGCACATGATCCATTTGTAGATAAGGTAGTTGTTGAGAATGACGGCGTAAAATATATTCCAGATACAGAGGATTTATACCGCACATGCCAGTATATTTCAGTTAACCTTCCGGCAAACAAGGAGACAAAGGAATCCATTAATTTCGACCTCCTGAACCTGATGCCCGAGGGTGCAACGCTGGTCAATACAGCCAGGAAGGAAATCATTCATGAGCCTTCCCTGTTAAAGATGTTTGCCCTGCGCAAGGATTTCCGGTATGTTACCGATGTGGCACCCGATTGCCAGGAACAAATCAAGACAGAATATACAACGCGGTATTACGCAACGCCTAAAAAGATGGGGGCTCAGACTGAGGAAGCCAATATCAATGCAGGTTTGGCCGCAGCCCGGCAAATTGTAAATTTCCTTACCAAAGGTGACAAAACCTTCCAGGTGAATTAATCACTGATAGTTAGTTTCCAAAACTTGTCTTGACTGCAGGATCAATAAGAGAGACGCAAAATATTGCGTCTCTCGTTGTTTTACCATGGATCATTATTATTACCTTTACAGCCAATCAATTAAACTATAATGGCTATTATCAAAGCATTCAAAGGATTCCGGCCCAGGAAAGAACTGGTGTCAAAAATTGCATCCCGACCATATGATGTATTAACTTCAGAAGAGGCTGCAGCAGAAGCCAGCGGAAATCCTTATTCATTTTACCATGTGATTAAATCCGAGATTGACCTGCCCGCAGATACTGACCACTATGCGCCAGTTGTTTATGAAAAGGCAAAAACCAATTTACAATCCTTTATTGATAACAGGGTATTTATACAGGACGACAAACCGTGCTTATACATCTATGCACAAACAATGTGGGGAAGAACACAGTATGGTCTTGTAGCCTGTGCCTCTGTTGCCGATTATCTGGGTAATGTGATCCGGAAACACGAATTGACCCGGGTTGAAAAAGAAGAAGACCGTAAGAATCATATCCGCGGTACAAATTTCAATTCAGAACCTGTGTTTTTTGCCTATCCCGATCACGAGGAAATAAACAGGCTGGTGAACAGGGTAATTGAGGACAAGCCGGAATATGATTTTAAAACCGATGATGCCATTCATCATCAGTTATGGATTATTTCTGAAAAACATATGATCCAACGAATTGAGTCCATTTTCCTGCGGGATATACCCTTTACCTACATTGCAGACGGTCATCATCGTACAGCCGCAGCAGCCCATGTAGGCGAAGAGCGGAAGGAAGACAATCCCGGACATAAAGGAAATGAAGAATACAACTATTTTCTGGCTGTACATTTTCCTGCCAGTCAATTGTCCATTTTTGATTACAACCGGGTGGTAAAGGATTTAAATGGCTTTACCACAGCCCAGTTTCTGGATAAGCTCTCAAACACATTTATCGTTGTTCCCAAAGGAAAATATGAATACAAGCCTGGCCAGGCACACGAGTTTGCAATGTATCTTGATGGCAGGTGGTATGCGCTGGAAGCCAAGACCGGCACATTCAATGATAACGATCCCATCGGTTGCCTTGATGTGACCCTGCTTTCAGAACATGTTCTTGATCATTTACTGGGCATACAGGATCTCAGAAGTTCCAACCGGATAGATTTCGTGGGAGGCATCCGGGGACTTGCAGAATTAAAACGCCGCGTTGACAGCGGTGAAATGGCAGTAGCCTTTGCCCTGTATCCTGTCACCATGGATCAGCTCATTCGTATTGCAGACACAGGAAGCATCATGCCACCCAAGACCACCTGGTTTGAGCCAAAACTTCGCAGCGGGCTGGTGGTTCATAGCCTCGAATAAGCAAAAAAGAATAACATCGAACAAGGAACACCGAATGATAAATATCGAAGAATACTTCGTTATTCTTAAATCGGTGTTCCTTGTTCGGTGTTTTTTGCAATATGCTTAATAGCTATATGTTCGAAAGCGAACACTATTGTTCGCTTCAATACAAATTTCTGTTATTAAAATATATAGAAATATAATTGTAATATTTTCATTTTTAATTATTTAAAAACCTTGGCACGGTTGATGTAATATACTTGTCATACAAACAGGAAATAAAAACAAGAAAACATAACCAGCCATGAAAACAACAAAGAACCTAAACCAGATTGCTAAAGTAACTTTAGCTTCCTTTACCCTCCTTGTCGCCACCCTTATGCCGATGCAGGCAACCGAAGGAAAAAACGCCAATTCAGAAATGAATGAAGTACAGGCAGCTTCCAGTATGCTGGCCATGTATAACAGTGAACTTGAAAAAGCTGTTGCTTTTAATGCACCTGCTTTATCCGAAAAGTCAGAAGAATTTGAAGCTTTTATGGCTGAATCAAAACTTGACGATTTGTTCGGTTCAGTGGCCGAAGTTGCAGCATATGTTTCCCCTGCTGTAAATGAAGATTTCGAAGTATCAGTTGCCATGGAAAACATGGATCAACTGAATGCACAAATTGAACAGTCGGTTAAGTATACCGCATCCTCAGTAACTGAATAAGTATACAGTTCTATCAACATATACGTAGTGCAATCCAACCGGTGAATTTTCCTCACCGGTTTTTTTTTGACACCCACCGGTCTGTTTCCGGTTAACCAATCCTGCTGCATTATCAGGCACATTCACGGTCAGCTTTCCGCATGAACATAATCACACCGAAGGCAAAGTAAGAGTTTTGCCAAAAGAACCTCAAAAAAACCGGGGCTTAAATGATGAAAATCTGTGTAAACGTTTCCGCAATCGATTGTGCTGTAGTATCTGTAAAGGAATTTAAATGCATGGCAAATTGTAAAACGGCGCACAAATTTTTTACATTTGTATTTACATGACGAAAACCCGCCAGGTCACCATTAAAGACGTTGCCAGGGAACTGGGAGTTTCAATCTCCACGGTTTCCAGGGCATTAAAAGACCATCCTGACATCAGTTCCAAAACAAAGCAACTTGTCAGGTCGGTGGTTGATAAATTAAAGTATAAGCCCAATGCAATTGCATTAAGCCTTCGCAACAGGCATACCCATATTATTGGCGTTGTTGTGCCGGAAATTGTTCATCATTTTTTTTCCTCCGTTATATCGGGTATTGATGAGGCTGCCATGGTAGCTGGATACAATGTAATGTTCTTTCAGTCGAATGAAAGTTATGAACGGGAAGTATTGAATGTGCAATCACTGATCATCAGCCAGGTTGACGGGGTATTGATTTCTGTGGCAAAAGGTTCAAAAAAATTCAATCACCTGAAACAACTGGTTGAGAACAATATTCCCCTTGTATTTTTTGACAGGGCATGTGATGAAATTGAAACCGACCGGGTAGTAGTAGACGATTTTGAAGGGGCGTTCAATGCGGTGGATTACCTGATAAAAACCGGCTGCCGCAGAATTGCGCATTATACAGGGCCTCCGCACCTGCAGATCGCCTATCAGAGAAAAAGGGGATATATAAGCGCCCTCGAAAAGAATGGATTGCCTGTGGATGACGGATTAATCGTTCAATGCGACACTTATGATTGCGCTTTTGCCGTAACACAATATATGATGAACCGGCTGCATCCGCCAGATGCCATATTCACCGCAAACGATGAAACCGCAGTAGGTACATTGAATTGTTTAAAAAGGTTAGGCCGAAAGGTTCCTGACGATGTTTCTATTGTGGGGTTCACCGACGGGCTGGTATCCTCTGTTACCGATCCATTATTAACCACCGTCAGTCAGCATGGCTTTGAGATTGGGCGAAGAGCGGTCAAAATGATCATCAAAAGGATCACTGAAGAGACAACCATCTTCATACCGATGGTAGAAGTAGTGAAAACGGACCTGGTGGTAAGAAATACGACGAGAAAGTTATAGGCATTTTTTGCTATCTTTCATTATGATTTCAAAAATAATTTTTCCATATGAACAAACCTAAACTTCGCTTTTGGCAAATCTGGAACATGAGTTTTGGATTCCTCGGAATTCAATTTGGTTTCGGATTACAAAATGCCAATGTGAGCCGTATTTTCCAAACCCTGGGCGCAGATATCGACCGGATTCCCCTTCTTTGGATTGCCGCACCTGTCACCGGACTCATCATGCAACCCATTATCGGGTATCTTAGTGACCACACCTGGGGCAGATTTGGAAGAAGACGACCCTATTTTATGATCGGTGCAATTTTGGCCTCCCTGGCGTTACTGGTCATGCCCAATTCGCCATCATTATGGATAGCCGCAGGAATGCTTTGGATCATGGAGGCTTCGATCAATATTTCCATGGAACCTTTCAGAGCATTTGTGGGGGATATGCTGCCCGATGATCAGCGAACACTGGGGTTTACAATGCAGAGTTTTTTTATCGGAATCGGTGCCTTCGTGGCATCCTGGCTTCCATATATCCTGGCGAACTGGCTGAACATTCCCAATACAGCTGAACACGGACTTCCACCCACCGTTATCTATTCATTTTATTTTGGCGGGGCAGTATTCTTTTGTGCAGTGATGTGGACCGTGTTTTCCTCAAAAGAATATTCACCCGAAGAAATGAAAAAATTCGAATCGGCAAAGGATAAGGAAATCAGGGAAACCATCACCACAGAACCGGATAGGACCTATAGCAGGCGGGGGATCTTCTGGCTGATCGCAGGCGCAATTATTGCCATTCCGGTATACTATTATAAACTGGAAAAAGAACTGTACATCCTCTCCGGGGGTTTATTGTTATTCGGACTGCTGCAGCTTATCAGCGCGTGGCTTATTCGTGGAAATCATACCCAGTCGGGACTGGTGGTTGTCATTACCGACCTTTACCGGATGCCTAAAACCATGGCACAACTTGCCGTGGTGCAATTTTTCTCCTGGTTTGCCCTTTTCTCTATGTGGATATACACCACACCCGCCATTACAAGCCACCTGTATGGAACAACAGATACTTCCTCGGCTGCCTATAATGAAGGTGCCAATTGGGTCGGCGGAATGTTCGGATGGTATAATCTTTTTGCTGCTTTTTTTGGCCTGGCCGTTTTGCCATGGCTGGCCCGTTATACAAGCCGCAAGATTACCCATATGATTGCCCTTACATTTGGCGGTTTGGGACTGATATCCCTGTACTTTATTACTGATCCCCACCAGATGGTATACTCGATGCTGGGCATAGGTCTTGCCTGGTCAAGTATCCTGGCCATGCCATATGCCATACTGACCGGGGCACTGCCCCAATCAAAAATGGGCGTGTATATGGGTATCTTTAATTTCTTTATTGTGATACCCCAGATCCTCGCTGCTACATTGCTGGGTTTCATGGTGAAAGTCCTTTTCCATGGCGAAAGTATTTATGCACTCATCGGCGGGGGCATCTCCATGATCCTGGCTGCCTTACTCGTATTGATTGTAAATGATTATAAAGATAGGAGATGACGATAAAAGCATGCCTTTTTGACCTCGACGGCGTATTGGTTGATACCGCCCGGTATCATTACCTGGCTTGGAGAAACCTGGCAGACAGCCTGGGATTTTCCTTTACCGAATCCGATAATGAACGGCTGAAAGGAGTGAGCCGGATGGCATCTCTTGAAATCCTGCTTGAAATAGGTAAAATGAATCCTTCGGAAAATGAAAAGATAACCTTCGCAGCGCAGAAAAATGCGCTGTACCTCGAATATATTGAGAAAATGAACCCTGATGACATCCTTCCCGGGGTTAGGGAATTTCTGACGGAATTAAAAAAAGCTGGAATCCTGATCGGACTGGGTTCCGTTAGCAAAAATGCACAATCCATATTATCAAAAACAGACATTACCGGATTTTTCGATGCAATTGTTGACGGAAATATCATTTCACAGGCAAAACCCGATCCTGAAGTATTTCTTACAGGTGCTAAAATGTTAAATACAAATCCTGAACAATGTGTGGTTTTTGAAGATGCTTTGGCCGGGGTTGAGGCAGCCCATCGTGCCGGAATGAAATGTGTGGGTATAGGTTCACCTGATATCCTAAGTGAGGCCGATATGGTCATACCCGGATTTGAAAATTTTAAAGTGAAGGATATTGTTCTTTAATGCGATTGTGGCCACAGGAAGTAATTGTTAAACATTTGAAGACAAATACCGATGAGAAGTTATTATAAAACGAACGAATGGAGCGTTATTGAAGAAGGTTTCGAGCCACAGAAACACGAAGCATCCGAAAGCATCTTTAGTCTGGGAAACGGTCATATGGGACTGAGGGCTAATTTTGAAGAAAAATACACCGGCGAAACATTGCAGGGAACCTATATCGCGGGGATTTACTATCCCGACAAAACCCGTGTAGGCTGGTGGAAAAACGGGTATCCCGAATATTTTGCCAAAGTACCCAATGCGCCCAATTGGATTGGCATTCATGTACTTGTGGAGGGTGAAGATCTTGATCTTCACACCTGCAAGGTTTCGGATTTCACTCGCGAATTAAACATGAAACATGGTTACCTCGAGCGTTCATTCACAGCGGAGCTCAAATCAGGAAAGAAACTGCGGGTCAATGCGAGAAGGTTTGTCAGCATGGTGGATGATGAGATTGGTGCTATCCGGTACACTGTTAAGCCCCTGAATTTTTCAGGCGAAATCGAATTCATTTCATTTATCGAAGGCAGTGTGGTAAACCGGGATTCAAATTATGACGAAAAGTTTTGGGAAGTACTGAATACCGGAGCGGAAGCGGACCTGGCCTTTCTTCATGCACGAACCCGGAAATCGGGTTTCGAAGCCTGTTTCTCCATGATGGTGGAGGTATCCCTGAATGGTAAAATTATTCCGGCTACAAGCCAGTCGCTTCTTTCTGAAAGTTACGCAGGAAAAAGCACGCTGGTCAGTGTATCTTCCGGTGAAGAAATCATCCTCTGGAAATATGCAGCCGTACTTGATTCCCTCAATTACACCCATCATCAGATTGTTGAAAAATGCAAACAATCGGTTCGCCGGGCATTTGAAAAGAAATTTGACCGTCTGTTTGATGAGCATTCGGCCAAATGGGCTGTAAACTGGACAAACAGCGACATTATTATTGAAGGTGACCCTTTGGCCCAGCAAGGAATACGGTTTAATATTTTTCAGCTGAACCAAACATATACCGGCAGGGATGAGCGGCTCAATATTGGTCCGAAAGGATTTACAGGGGAAAAGTATGGCGGAAGCACCTATTGGGATACCGAGGCTTTTCTTTTTCAGTTCTACCTGAGTACTGAAAGTGACCATGTGGCCCGTAATCTGCTGATTTACCGGTATAAGCACCTGGATAAGGCCATTGAAAATGCCCGGAAGCTTGGTTATCATTCAGGCGCAGCCCTTTACCCCATGGTGACAATGAATGGTGAGGAGTGCCACAATGAGTGGGAGATCACATTCGAAGAAATACACAGGAATGGAGCGATTGCCTATGCTATTTATAACTATATCCGGTATACCGGCGATAAGAAATACCTCGCTGAATATGGCCTGGAAGTCCTGATCGCCATTTCACGGTTTTGGAAACAACGCGTAAACTGGTCAGAAAGGAAAGGATTGTATGTGATGCTTGGGGTCACCGGGCCCAATGAGTATGAAAACAACGTAAACAACAACTGGTATACCAACAAGATGGCCTGCTGGACATTGAGTTATACCCTGGAAGCAATTAACTTTGTTAAAAAAAGTGACCCGGATCAATATCATCGTATTGTTCAAAAGACCGCTTTCGGATTTGAACCCGAATCACAAGCCTGGCAGCATATCCTCGATCATATGTTCTTTCCTGAATTGAATGAAGAAGGCATTTTTCTCCAACAGGAGGGATTTATGGACAAAGAACAGCGGATGGCCACAGATCTTGATCCATCGGAAAGGCCTATTAACCAGCATTGGTCATGGGACCGGATCCTTCGCTCCGTTTTCATTAAACAGGCAGATGTTCTTCAGGGCATCTTCTGTTTTGAAGATGAATTCTCTACAGATACGATCCGCCGGAATTACGAATTTTATGAACCCCGTACCGTGCATGAGTCCTCTCTCTCGCCCTGCATTCATTCGATCCTGGCTAACCGGATCGGCAAGTTTGAAGATGCATACGATCTTTACCTGCGCACATCCAGGCTTGACCTGGATGATTATAACAGGGAAGTGGATGAGGGACTTCATATCACCAGTATGGGTGGCACGTGGATGTCAGTTGTTCTTGGATTTGGCGGAATGAGGATAAGAGAAGGAATGATCAGTTTTAATCCCCATCTTCCAAAAAAGTGGAAATCACTCTCATTTCACATTAACTACAGAGGTAGAAAGCTGAATGTCAACATTTCTGAAAAAAAGGTGCATGTCAGTTTGATCGGGGGTGAACCCCTGCAGGTCGAAATCAATGGTAATCGCGTCCAATGTGTTCAGGATACATAGAAAAACAATGAATTCAATTCTTACGGTCTCAAAAATATAGATTCAACTCAAACCTTAAACAAAAACTCAACCTTATGAAAACCACCGTATTCTTAACCATACTGGCTGCATTCCTGATTTTTAGCGCCTGCAAACAAAATCCGACAGCAGGTTCAGATAATCCACTCTCTACTCTTGATTCCATTCATCAACGCCTTGCAAACGGAGTCATGTATGAAGTGAACATCCGCCAGATTACGGAGGAGGGAACTTTGCAGGCTTTTACCGAACAACACATCCCGCGTTTGAAGAACCTGGGCGTTGATGTAATATGGCTTATGCCGATTTATCCCATTTCAGTTAAAAACCGTAAAGGAACGCTGGGAAGTTACTATTCAGTGGCTGATTATACAGGGGTTAATCCAGAATTTGGAACACTGGGCGATGTAAAAGATCTTGTAGATAAAGCGCATGCTGCCGGAATGCTGGTCATCTTCGACTGGGTAGCAAATCATTCCGGATGGGACAATCACTGGATCACAGCGCATCCCGACTGGTACACCAGGAATGAAAAAGGGCAGATTATCGCTCCGGTGCCCGACTGGTCGGATGTAGCGGATCTCAACTATGATAATCCCGGGCTTAGGAAAGCCATGACTGATGCACTCCAATACTGGGTGAAAGAGGCAGGCATTGATGGTTACCGGTGCGATGCCGCAGCGATGGCGCCAACTGACTTCTGGAAAAGTGCGCTGGACAAGTTGGATAGCATCCGCCCCCTGATCAAGCTTGCTGAAGCATGGGAACCCGAATTGGTGGAGATCGGATTTGATGCGGCTTATGGATGGGAATTGCATCATTTGATGAATGAAATTGCCAAAGGGACAAAAAAAGTGAATGTTTTGGCTGAATACTTTGAGCGGGTTGATACCATGTATGCACCCGATGATATCCTGATGAACTTCATTACCAATCATGATGAAAATTCGTGGGCAGGTACGGAATATGAAAGAATGGGAAAAGGTGTTAACTGCTTTGCTGCGTTTTCATATATTGTGCCGGGAATGCCCCTGATCTATACGGGACAGGAAGCCGCCATGAAAAAAAGACTTCGGTTTTTCGAAAAAGACACCGTAGTATGGAATGACACCACGCTCTATTCGTTTTATCGCAGGTTGAACGACATGAAACATACAAATTACGCCCTTCTTGCCGGTATTAATGACAATATCTTTCTGTATTCCGTTGACACCACAAATAATACCGCAGTGCTTTTCAGGAGGACCGGAAATGATAAGGTACTCGGCATTTTTAACTTTTCAGGAAATGATGTGAAAGTGAATGTCCCTATACAGGAAGCCTTCGGAAAGTACAGGGAGGCATTTAACGGGGAAAAGATATTTGTAAAATATGACAGGTACTTTACCCTGAATCCCTGGGGATTTTCGATTTTGGAAAGAGAGTGACACCCCGACGGGGTATTACGATTTATTCCTAGAATATCTTCTTTATTAATATATGGTTCAATATGAAACACCTGAAAAACATATTATTCGCATCATTTTTTTTCATAAGCGGCTTTGTGAATGCCCAGGTTATTGGCACCGGGCTGGAAGATCCTGCCATAACCGGAATCAACACGCTGAAACCACATGCATGGTTTATTCCCTTTCCGGACAGCAAGTCAATTACAGGTAAAGAAAGCCTGGAATCCCCATTATGCAAGGTACTGAATGGAAACTGGAAATTCTTCTGGTCAAAAAACCCGGCTGAACGACCGCTGAACTTCTTCAGGGAGGATTTCGACATTTCCTCATGGAAAGAAATTCCGGTGCCTTCTGACTGGCAAATGCAAGGATACGATTACCCAATTTACACCAATATACCCTACCCTTATAAGGCGGACCCGCCGTTCATACCCAAAGATTATAATCCGGTCGGATCCTATAAACACCATTTTACCATTCCGGCCGAATGGAAAGACAAACGCATTGTTTTGCATTTCGGTGGCGTGAATTCAGCGGCTTATTACTGGCTTAATGGCGAAAAACTGGGTTATAGCGAAGATTCCAAAACTCCCGTTGAATTTGACATAACGAGCCGCCTTCGGGAGGGTGAAAATACCCTGGCACTTGAAGTCTACCGGTGGGGTGATGGCGCCTATCTTGAGGATCAGGACTTCTTCAGGCTAAGCGGGATCGAGCGGGATGTGTATGTGTATGCCACACCCAAAGTACATATATTCGATTATTTCGTTAAAACCGACCTGACCAATAATTATGCTGATGGACTGCTTTCCGTTACGGTTGAGCTCAAAAATGCTTTTCCCGGACTGAAGTCGGGAGACTATACGGTTGAAATGAAAGTGACGGACAAAAACAATGTAGCCGTGGCCAAAGGAAAGCAGGGTATTAAGATCAACATGAAAGATTCAGCACAGATTGTTTTCAGGAATGAGGTGAGAAATCCAATGAAATGGACAGCTGAAACACCCGATCTCTACCAGCTTTTGCTCACTGTAACGGATAACAGGGGCAAAGAAACGGAAGCCATTGCTTCCAAAATCGGTTTCAGAAAAGTGGAGTTTCTGAACGGACAACTGTGTATTAATGGTAAACCCATTTACATTAAAGGAGTCAACCGCCATGAACATGATGAGATCACCGGACATGTGATCAGTGAAGAGAGTATGCTGAAAGACATTGAATTGCTCCGCCAGTATAATCTCAATGCGGTACGTACCTGCCATTATCCTGATGCACCCCGGTGGTATGAATTGTGCGATGAATACGGAATTTACCTGGTTGATGAGGCAAATATCGAATCGCATGGAATGGGCTATGACAAAGACAAGACCCTTGGGAACAAGCCTGAATGGCTGAATGCACATATGGATCGCACAATCAGAATGGTTGAAAGGGATAAAAACCATCCTTCTGTTATTGTCTGGTCACTGGGCAATGAGGCCGGCAACGGCAGCAATTTTTATGCAACATATGACTGGATTAAGAAACGCGACAATACCCGTCCGGTGCAGTATGAGCGTGCTGAGCTGGAGAGAAATACGGATATTTTTTGTCCCATGTATATGCCTGCTTCCCAGATGGAGCAGTACGCGAAAAAACATACGGATCGTCCGCTGATCCAGTGTGAATATGCCCATGCCATGGGGAACAGTGTAGGGGATTTTCAGGATTATTGGGATATAATTGAAAAATATCCCATGTTGCAGGGCGGTTTCATCTGGGATTGGGTTGACCAGGGAATTGCCCAGGTTGATGAAAAAGGTCAGAAATATTGGGCTTATGGTGGTGATTTTGGACCGGAAAACGTACCTAGCGATAATAATTTCTGCAGTAACGGCCTGGTTTCACCCGACAGGCGTCCCCACCCTACACTGTATGAGGTAAAAAAAGTCTATCAGAATATAAAATTCCGAATAATTGATTTGTCATCTGGTCAGTTTGAAATCCGGAACGGATTCATCTTTACAGACCTCAATAAGTACAATTTTGAATATACTGTGGAGGAAAACGGTAATCCTGTTTTAAAGAAAGATCTGCCCGAAATGAATGTTGCACCCGGCCTGTCAACCTTTGTAACGATTGACGTGGCTGGTCTCGTTATTAAGCCAAACTGTGAATATTTCCTTATTTTCAGGGCCCGTCAGCGCTATGCCGAACGAATGATCCCTGCAGATCATATTGTGGCTTATGAGCAATTCAAACTGCCTTACCAGACGCTTTTACCCGAGGCGGGAAAAAAATCCCCGGATTTAAAATATACCGAGGAAAATGGAATTGTGATCACCGGTCAATTATTTTCTGTTTCATTTGACACCCTTGGCTGGTTATCCTCTTACAAAACAAAGGACCGGGAAATTTTAAAAGCACCGCTTATGCCCAGTTTCTGGCGGGCACCCATAGACAACGATTATGGGAACAGTATGCCTGCCCGGCTTAAGGTATGGAAAGATCTGTGCCGGAAATTTAAACTGATCTCGCTAAAAACAAGGCAATTATCAGGCAATATCGTGGAAGTGTCCTGTTTGTATGATATACCTGATGTAAAGGGTACATGGTCTTCGGATTACATCATTCATGGTGATGGCAGGATTGAAGTCAGCAACAGATTTTCGACATTCGAAAAATCACTGCCCGAAATACCAAGGATCGGTATGCTATGGAGGCTATCCGCCGAGTTCTCAAATATGGACTATTTCGGACGTGGCCCCTGGGAAAACTACCAGGACAGAAAGACATCCGCACTGGTTTCACGCTATTCAGAAAAAGTGGGCGAACAGGTATTTTTGTATGTCCGCCCCCAGGAAAACAATTACCGGACAGATGTCAGGTGGTTCTCGCTGACCGATGATACAGGCTTTGGTCTGAAGGTAACCGGGAAGCCTGTTATATCCACCTCGGCACGCAACTATGGGATGGAGGATCTGGATGATGGTGCAAAGAAAGACCAGCGACATATCAACGATATAGTTCCGCGTGATTTCATCGAATGGAATATTGATTACAAGCAGATGGGCGTTGGTGGCGATAACAGCTGGGGTGCAAAACCGCTCGATAAGTATATGCTGTATCCCGGCGAATATTCTTATGAATTTGTTATATCACCGGTGGAAAAGAGTGAGAAGTGACGAGGGACGAGAGACGAGAGACGGGGTATTTTAATTGCCGGAATACAATTCGGATGACTATAAGATATCCAAAAAATTTAACGCAGAGGACGTAAAATTTTGTTTACCAGGCTTCCTTCGTAACCTTTGCGTTAAAACTTTTACATAATTCTTGTAAAGCCATAAACTCCTAAATTTTTCTCTCGCAAATCCTTTCAGGCTTCGCCTGGTTCTGTGATTCATATATTAATTGCCGGAAAACAATTCGGATGACTATAAGATATCCATTAAATTTAACGCCGAGGACGCAAAATTTTGTTTACCAGGCTTATTGAGGACGCAGAGAAATCTCATTCATTCGAATTACTTTTCCGGAATTTGGATTTGATTAAACGGCGGGATCGTAGAACTGCAGAACCATAAGACTGCAAAACTGCAAAACTGCAAAACTTTTAACCTATTAATCATGAATTTCAAGGGGTTTGTCGATAATCTTTTTTACGTCCTGGATTTTATGTTAATTTTTCCGTAAATCATAAAAAATCGGATCAAATGAAAAAAAATTCCTTTTTCGTTATTTCAGCTTTAATGCTTGCAATTGGCTATGTGGAAGTAAACGCTCAGAATAATGCCAGACCCGCCACCAGCCATGTTTTTCGCAGGGGTATGGTTATTGTTTCCCCGGAAATTAAGCCTGATAAAGCAGTAACATTCAGACTTTTCGCCCCAAATGCAACCGAAGTAACGATAAGCGGCGAATGGATGTCGGGTTTCGGAGCCAGTGCACCGCTTATAAAAAATGATACCGGCTTGTGGACAATGACAGTGGGACCCCTGAATCCCGAATTATACGGTTATACATTTTCAGTAGATGGCGTACGGACGATCGACCCCAATAATGTGCAAGTGCGCAGGGATGGTACCCGGTATGAAAGTTTCCTGATTGTTCCCGGCAAAGAAAGTGAACTGTATATATCCGGCGATGTACGACACGGAAACCTGACTAAAACCTGGTATAAATCCGGCGTGCTTGGTCTAACCCGTCGTTTGTATGTATATACCCCGGCCGGTTATGAAACCGGAAAAGGTAAGTATCCTGTGTTTTATCTTTTACATGGCGCAGGAGGTGATGAGGATGCATGGACCACTATGGGTCGTGCTGTACAGATATTGGATAACCTGATTGCAGCCGGAAATGCCAAACCAATGATTGTGGTAATGACAAATGGCAATGCAGGCCAGAGCGCATCACAAAATGATCTTCCGCCAACTTCAGCACCAGGGCAGCAACCTATGGCCGATTATATGAAATATGCCGGTAAATTCGAGGAAAGTCTGGTATCAGATGTTATTCCTTTCATTGAAAAAAATTATCGTACTTATACCGACAAGGATCACCGTGCTATTGCAGGTCTTTCCATGGGAGGAGCACACACACAGACCATTACAAATAACAATCCTGACCTGTTTGATTATATTGGTGTTTTCAGTATGGGAATAATGAATTTTGGAGTACCTGCCCAGGATGTTGCCAAAATAGAAAAGGAAAGAGATGCCAAAATTGAACTACTTAAAAAAAGTGGTTATAAGGTTTACTGGGTGGGCTGTGGCAAAGATGACTTCTTATATGGAAGTGTCACCGGTCTGCGCGGCTTTCTTGATAAACACAATTTCAAATACACCTATCGCGAGAGCACTGGCGGCCACACATGGGCCAACTGGAGGATATATCTTTCAGAATTTGCTCATTTGCTTTTCAGGTAG
>Ga0105092_10000425_pt1 | contig 21844 bp, 19 predicted proteins | sample PPLLak2March2015_FD_87021 | JGI IMG/M metagenome (GOLD analysis project Ga0105092, IMG submission 87021) | Freshwater sediment microbial communities from Prairie Pothole Lake near Jamestown, North Dakota, USA - PPLs Lake P7 Core (1) Depth... | ecosystem: Environmental > Aquatic > Freshwater >... | reverse complement strand
AGGCCAAAAAGGATGCTCCTGAAAGGATTAGAGAGAGTTTGAGGACGCAAAAACCTCTAAAACCGACTATGGAAACAGCAAAGAATAGACTGGGAATTCAAACACAAAAATTAGATACACTTTTGGAAAAATTAAAATCTAAAGATAGAACTCTTTTTGTTCAAATTGTTACTCATTTACAAAATCATGATAGTCAGCAGAGTAAGATGCTTTCCAATGAACTCTCACAAGTTAGGAGAACAATCAAGACTATTTCACAATTAAAAATGTCACTTGAGCAGGTTCATATGAGATTAGAATCTACTATAGATATCGGAGATGCTCTAACAGCATTAAAACCAGCTGTTGGAACGCTTTCAAAGGTAAAAACAGGACTAACTGGGTTAATGCCAAACGTTGATACGGAGCTGGGGGAAATTAATGATGTCTTTAGTGATATTATGGTAAATGCCAATAGTACTTCTGACATAGGCTTTGCGCTAAATCCTTCAGGAGGAGATATGAATAACATACTTGCAGAAGCAAGCATAGTGGCAGAACAAAGGGTTACCGACAACTTTCCAGATGTACCTATGGGTACATTTAACAGGAATTCTAGATCCTCAATTGGAGAACATACAGAGTAATTACTCCTTCTAATTTTTCGAAATTGGCCAGTGTACATCAAAGATAATAAATGAATACTACGAAAGCAAAACTATCACCAAGTAGAGGATCAATAATAATTTCCACATTTCAGTCTAGAAAATCAGCAAGTAAGATAGCTAAAGAAATGATTTCAAGAAAGCTGTGTGCATGCGTAAACATTATCAAAATAAATTCATTTTATTACTGGAAGGATAAGATACAATATGATAATGAGTATCTTTGTTTTTTTAAAACTGTTTCATCTGCCAAACTAAAAAAAGAATTAAAAAAAATTCATCCGTACGAAGTACCTGAAATTATTGAAGTTAAAATTGATAGCATCAACAAAGAGTACCTTGGATGGTTAATCGGTTAGGTTTCTTAGTGTTTATCTGTCAATATGTTATCTTATTGCAAATCTAAGAAGTCCGATGACTCCTCCTAAGGAAGAAACTCTAAGTCCAATGTCGGTAGAGGCGTCTACTCCATATATTTTTCCTCCAATAGTCTCGGTAGAATTCAATAAATTTATGAATTCAATCTCATTGAGCTTTTCTAAAATAGAGTTAGAATAAATCAAGCTTTCTATTGATTTGTTATTAATTGCATCCCTTACTTCATTAACTCCAATGGCATATTTAGGCTCACCTCTGTGAATGAGATAAATTAATTTGTCCAGTAAAGACGAGACTATTCCTATCTTACTTGCCTTTAATAGCTCTTTTAGAGATGTGGATCGTAGAGATACAAAAATACCATCCTCACCGGCCACGTCTATTCCTTCCAGGACTGTAATCGTGTCATTGATTTCTTTAGAAAGAAAGTTGAAAAATCTCCTCTTGGTTTCGCCTGGACCAAATAGAACTAGCATTTGTTTTTGTGAGTGTAAATTAGTAACACTCTTAATCTCAGTGAGTATTTCCTCAAAGAATCTGTCTATATTTGCATTTATCATTCTAGCGCCTTGAAACCTTTTTCCACTCTGACCTGAATAAATATTCGGCAAAATCTTTACATGAGTACCTGTTACTAATGCTACGGCAGCTTCCTGAATATCAATTGAAATTAAGAGGTAGATTGTATTGTTGCCGGAATTGTTTAATATATCACTCTGAATCTTCTTCCACTGTTTTTTTTCTAAAATTATCATATCATCCACTTTGATTGATATAGAATGATGAACGCCCTTTGGAACTAATTCGTTGTCACTATTTAATATAGTACCTCCAATTCTTATTCGATCAACAGTACCATCAAATTTGATGTTCTCAATTCTTAGTAATATTCTTATTTTTACTCGCTCGCCTTTATCAGGTCTTGAAAATTCAGATCTCTGTTTAATGGATCTTGTGGTATCTGTGATAATGTTATCGTTTATTTCAATTATTCTTCTTAATGTAAATAGATCGTCCAGGTCTTCTGGGATTATTGCTTTAGACTTTTCAGAATGCTTTGAATCACGTACAATCATCTGAACTATTATTCACATTATTTCTAATTATTGACTGGACCCGGTGTTCGATTTCGAGCCGTTCTTGATTTCGTTACTATGCTTTGAAGATTCAAGGTAACTGTTTACCCACTCTTGAGTTATTACTCCCGATTCAACAAGATTCACTAGTGCATTTGGTGATGCCTCTCCAGTTACCTTTCCATTTTTCCTTCTAGTTTGTCTCCATTTGAGGTTTGTGTTTCCAGTTTTTGAAGAGTAAATAATCCCAAGCACTTCCTTGGCGTTTACGAACGTCATCTCACGAATTTTCTTAAGCGTCACCTTATCCGCTGCTTCGATATAAATCGCTCCGGGCCCTTCTTCACGCTCAGGAAATATTTCAAAGTCATGCATGTAACTTTCGGGTATAAAGGATCTACAAGTACTTATAATTATAAACCTCCTAAAACTTTCAAGCGAACAAGGAGCTTCTATTAGTACCAATGTGTTCATAGGCTTAGTTGCTATTTATCAAGTTTCTGACAAGTTATTTTCGCCGCCTAATATTTCATCTTAGTAAATCAATTATCGATTGGTATGTATGCTTGATCCTAGAGAGAATATGATTGCTTAATTTAAGGCGGACAAACTCCTAACTCAAGATCTACTTCATATTGTCTCAGTAGGGCTATTCCGTCATTGTTTGTCCTTTACTATTACACTTGGAGAGACTTAAAAGTTAGATTACATTTGTGCGAAAGGACGGCAATTTCAAATTTTGACCTTACTTTGAACTTGCATCAGACCATAAATAGCTAAAGTATTCCTTGGCAAATCCTGTCAAACCGATATGATTAGCCCAAATTGCGATTGGCTCTACAGATCCCTTTTCATTTCTTCCATTTCCAAGTAATATCACAACCTGATTAATATCACCAATGACTCCTCCCCCAAACATATTGTTCTTAACTCTAACTTCAGCTACTCTTGATATCGTGAGAATTGTTTCTTTACTTGTATTTTCAGAAACAAGGACTGCAATTTTTACACCTTTCTCTGACAGTGTTCTTAAAGTGGACTGAATAATGCCGACAATGTTTTCCGCCCCTTGAGGTAACGCAATTAGCAATTCCTTCTTACAGTTTTGAATTATTTCTTGAACCTTATTAGCGATATTAAACAAACCCATTACCACCCATATCTCTGGCCTTTCCTTAATACCTGTTTTTTCGTAAATGGGCATTAATTCTTGTATTATTAACTCATTGTTAGAGTCCATCTTTTTTTCAATGAATGTCCTAGTCGTTTCTGTTGCAGTTTGGGGTGAATTTGGAAAGAATTTCTGCGGTCTCGAGCTATTAGATTCAATCCAGCCTCTTTCTTCTAAAGAATTTAAAACTTCGTATATCTTTGAATAAGGCACATTCGATTTTTTACTTATCTCCGAAGCTGCCATCGACCCATTTTCAAGCAATGAAATGTAAACTTTTATTTCATAACTCCCCAAACCTACCTCTTCCATTGCTTTCTTGGTCTTATCAGATAAACTCATAATAATGGTTAGACTGGATAACAGAAACATACTATATATTTTAGATGTACTATTTACTCTCAATCGATAACCAAACTAATCACCATATTATTAGTTACATTATACTTATATAGGAAATATACAAAGTCGACATGAATATTAGGCGAGATTAAGTGGAATTAATACAAATATCTAATCGTACCGTAAATAAGGTTAACACAGACAAGAGGACTATACGATTTACTCAGAGTATCTGTCCAGATTGCAACATGATTCTTGACGCTGAAGTTTTTGAAAGAGAAGGTAAAGTCTTCATGACTAAAACCTGTCCTACACACGGTGAATGTGAGGAATTGTACTTCGGTTCATACAAGATGTACAATAAATTTAGCACATATTGGATGGATGGAAAAGGAGCACATGCACCAAATGTTATGGTGGACAAGTGCGCATGCCCGACTAACTGTGGATTATGTACTAACCATCTGTCACATTCCGGACTTGCGAATATGATAGTCACTAATAGATGTGATCTTACATGCTGGTACTGTTTCTTTTATGTTAAGAAGGGATTGGAAGGTGCTTACCTATACGAGCCCACTCATGAACAAGTTCGAGCCATGATGAAAACTCTAAAGGCTGAAAAACCAATTGCTGGAAACTCAATCCAAATTACAGGCGGTGAACCTATGTTAAGAGATGATATCACCGATATCATCAGGATTATGAAAGAAGAGGGTGTTGATCATGTGCAAATGAATACTAATGGTATCAAATTGGCGCTTTCTCCAGAGACTATGCGTCAGGTAAGAAATGCTGGAGTAAGTAATCTATATTTGTCATTTGATGGAGTCACTCCAAGAACGAATCCAAAGAATCATTGGGAAGTTCCATATGCTCTGGAATCTGCTAGAAAATCTGGAACTACTGTAGTGTTCGTTCCTACCGTAATAAAGTCCATCAATGATCATGAATTAGGTCCGATCATTAGATATGCTCAAAAACATCTTGATGTAGTTCATGCTGTAAACTTCCAACCGGTTTCATTAACTGGAAGAATGGGCAAAAAAGAACGAGAAAAATACAGAATTACAATTCCAGACTGTATAGAAAGAATACAAGAACAAACCAATGGAGAAATTTCAATGGATGATTGGTTCCCAGTTCCATCATGTATGCCACTAACAAATGTAATCGAAGCATTTAGCAAAAAGCCAAAGTATGAACTTTCAATTCACTTTGCTTGCGGTGCTGGAACCTATGTATTTGAGGACACTCAAACCAAGAAGTTAATTCCACTTACATCATTTGTTGACCTTAAAGGTGTTTTGGAATATTTCGAAGAAAAGGCTGAAGAGATAAGATCAGGCGCAAATAGGTACTATGCAATGTTACAAGTTATTAGAAAACTAAATCAATTCATTGATAGAGACAAACAGCCTCATGGATTGAATCTTGCAAAGATGTTCTCTAGTATACTGTTGAAGCGTAATTTTGACTCAGTAGGTTCATGGCATGTTCGTTCACTGTTCTTGGGAATGATGCACTTCCAGGACAAATATAACGAAGATCTAGAGAGGTTGCAGAGATGTGATATTCATTATTTGACACCTGACTTGAGAATTATTCCATTCTGCGCATTTAATGTAATTCCAGAATGGTATAGAGATAGAATCCAAAAGAAATACAGCATCCCTGTTGAAGAATGGGAAAAAGCTCATGGACAGACGCTTGAAGCAGGTTTGTACCGTGGTATTATGAGAAAAGGTAAACCTGAGGCACAAATGGGATGCGCAATGTCCGAAATGCACAAGGCAGCTGCCGAATCAACGGAAAATGACGATCACAAGGCCGTTGAATTAAGAAACGGAATGGCTGGCGCCTGAAACTTCCTTCCACCCCTTTCATTTATTCTTCATCCAAACTGTAATTAACAGTCGTAACTTTTTTGAATTTTGGAAGTAATCCAGAACAAGATTTAATTGAACGCAGTTTACAATTTTCACAATGTCTAATATGAAATATATTCAACTTGAACCCCAAGGTGAAATCGCTCTACTTCGAATCAACAGGCCTGAAGCTCTGAACGCAATGAATATCGATGTTGTATCAGAGCTTTCTCGAACGGTGGATATAGTGGGCGCAGACGAAAGTATCAAAGTTGTAATAATAACAGGAGCTGGCGAAAAATCATTTTGCGCTGGTGCGGATATTTCATACATGGTCAACATAGATCCAATAACTGCGGAAAAATATGCATCATCAGCACAATCTGTTTTGAATAAGATTGAACGTCTGGAAAAACCAGTGGTAGGAGCTGTTAATGGATATGCACTTGGAGGCGGTTGCGAATTAGCGATGGTGTGCGATATTAGGATTGCATCCAGTAATGCAAAACTTGGACAACCTGAAGTAACTATAGGAATTCCTCCTGGGTGGGGAGGTACACAAAGATTGATGAGGTTAGTAGGACCCGCAAAAGCAAAGGAACTAGTTTTTACGGGCATGATGGTCTCTGCGGAGGAAGCTTTTCAATTGGGATTGGTAAATAATGTAATTAGCTTGACTTCAGATGATAACCTACCCCCAGAAGTTGCCAAAGATGATAAGGAGAAGCAAAAGGAACGGAATAATCAGATAGCAAAACTACTTAACAATAAGCTGATGAACGAGTGTGTTTCATTAGCCAAACAGATTGCAAAAAATAGTTTTAACGCTGTAAAAGTAAGTAAGATGTTGATAAACAGAGGTATGGATGCAGATCTGGACACGGGACTCAGATTAGAAATTTATGGATGGTCTTTGTGTTTTGCACACGAGGATAGGCAAAAGATGATGTCCGATTTTCTCAATAAAAGCAAAAAGTAACATCATCTACTCTTTTTTCCAATTTATTTGAAATCAATATTTCGAAATAACTTTAGCCCCACCACCGGCACGACAAACGTAGGCGTTACTCTGAATTTTAGAATCAGCGAATACCTGTTCCATTGATTTCCCAATTTTATCGGCCTTCTTGGCCGAATTTGTGAAGGCAATCATTGATGGTCCAGCGCCGCTTATTGTTACTGCCAATGCACCAGAACGAATTGCATTTAATTTTAGTTTCTCATATCCCGGAATAAGGCTCTTCCTAGCAGGTTCTACTATAATATCGTTTATGCCACTTGTTAGAAGCTTGGTATCCTGATACAGAAAACCGCTTACCATCATACATGCATTCGCTAAATTTCTTGTATGATCTTCAATAGGTATAGTTTTGGGTATCACGCTTCTTGCTATTTTTGTTTTCTTAACTGGTGTTACCATTTGAGGAACACAAACCACGAGTATCAAATCTTTAGGTGTATTTATTCTAACAAATTGAAGTGTGGGAAATGTTCTTACAATCACAAATCCTCCGAACAATGAAGCTACAACATTATCATAATGTTTTACACCGGCACTACTAACTTCTCCCTCTGCAGCAAAATCTAATAATTCATTTTTTGTCAATTTACATTGAAAAAGTTCGTTGAATGCAGTAACGGCAGCTGCACTGGATGCGGCACTACTTCCTAATCCCAGTCCGATCGGTACTCCTTTGGTTATCCGAATATCAAGGTCATTTTTGATTTTATATTTTTGAGCAATTTTCATTACTGATAGACTCGCAGAATTTTCCTCAGCTGTGGAAGGTATTTTATTATTATTTTCTAATGTGATTTTTATCTTTCCATTCTTTGTTGCTAATTTACTGATAGATACGGTATCATAGAAAAGATCGAGTCCTAATCCGAAGACATCAAACCCTGGTCCTAGATTAGCGGTTGATGATGGTGCCCTTGCTTCACAAAAGTTCACTGTTTCTTTCATTCTTAATTCTAATCTCCTTTATCCTCCCCTAAATTTAGCACCCTCGAAAGTGCCGCAGTAAGATTCACCATCCCGCTCATTGTTAAACTTGAAATAAGAATTGGGTTTTGCATTAGTTTGTTTTTGAATAATGCCTGTAATAGATCCTTACTCAAAATCGAATATTCAATATTCTTTTCATTTTGGAGTGAATCCTCCAGAGATGATTTAGAGGACCATTTGATAATTTCTCCTAGTTTGTCAATTACCAGATCTCTTTTTGTCATTACATCTATCTGCGATATGTTTAATCGAAGTCTTACGGATGTCGCCATTAATGCAATAGAAATGAAATTGATTGGAGAGGAGGAGGCGAGAATTCCATCGAAGGCAAATATGTTAATCTTGTTATCGGATTGAAAATTTGAAACAAAATACGGTCCACTTGCTCTGAATATGAATAGCTCGATCTGACCCGGAGTATCGGCTATCACAAAATCCGGATTCAAATTATAAACTTCCTCTTGGATTTCATCTAATTTCGTAGCTATCAAATCTGCAGCCATAATGAGTGCACCATTTGGTCCTAAATTATGTTCAGACATTATCTTGCCTATGTCAATATAATTTCTTACATCAACATCCGGCTCATAAGGTAGTGAAACAACACCTGGATCAAGATTCAATGAGATAGGATAGAAGTTATTGTCTTTGTACCATTCCATAAGTTTGGATGTAAGAAGCGATTTTCCAGCTCCGGCTGTCCCAGTAACGAAAATAGTTTCCAAATATACTTGAAACAAAGTATTGAATATATTAATTCTATTGATTATTATATGACTGTCTATTATTTGCATTGAGCAGGTTTGAAATGGAGAATAATTGCAGTTGCTGTAAGCCTTATTCCATTTTTATTACTGTTTACATTTACACCTGTTTCTCCAGCAGATGTTTTCTCTGTCGGGGCATTGCCGTTTCTGCTTTCTGTGTCTGCTGTTATGGTTAGAATATTGTTACAGGCGTATAGGTTTAGGTATTTTATTAAACACTTCATTGGACCGAATTATAGCACAACTCTCAAAACTATGAATGCGAGGATTGCTGGAGAATTCGTTACACAGACTACTCCATCATTTATAGGGGGTGAAATAGTTAGAATTGCATGGCTAATTAAAAACGGAGTTCCTGCAGGAAGGGCCGCTTGGGTAGCTACTGCAGAAATAATAGCCGATGTTTTTGCAGGGAGTATTTTGGCATTCATTGCAGGAGTTGTGGCTATACTCAGTGGTGGTTTCTTCATTGGTATTTTAGTCATTGTTGTTGCCATCCCAACATTTGGTTTTTGGTTTCTGGTAGTTGTAATGTCTGCAAACAGAAATATGCAGCTGCCCAAATTTGTCCTCAAATTAATTAAAAGATTCTTATCAAAAGAAGGATCAGATCATCTAATAAGTTCAACAAATATTGCTCTGGCAGATCTGTGCAAAATGAGCAGAGAAAATTTTACTTCGTTCAATTCAGTAAAGGTCCTTTCTGTAGGAATGGCAATAACTTTTGTGGCTTTTGCTTTTCAGGGTATTTCATTTCTAGTGCTAGCAGTACCGGTTGGTCATCAAGTTGGATTTTTCCAATCATTTATGGCCACTTCAGCATCTACAGCTTTGTCCACCTTGCCAATTACAATAGGAGGATCTGGATTAGCAGAATTGGGCGTTTGGGCATATATTACAAATATAAACACTATTCCGGATTTGACTGATGTACTGAACTCTTCTCAATTGTCTGTAATCATAGCTTGGAGGATTGCTACATATCATGTACCACTTGTCATAATGTGGATTGCCCTGATGAGAATTACAATTGGTAAGGACTCTATTGCAAATCAGATTAAATCTAAGAATTTGGATAACAGCTAAACAATTTTAGTGAAGGAAGGCTCGATCAATACCAACGAGGACTTGCAATGAATAAATTGAAAGGGAAAACAGTTGTAGTAACTGGTGCATCATCAGGTATAGGGAGATCAACAGTTTTAGATTTTGCAAAACAACAAGTCAAAGCAATTATACTTGTTTCTAGAAACAAAGAACGTATGTCACAGATTTCGTCAGAAATTAGTGATAAATGTGAATCTACCTCCTTTTCCTGTGACGTATCTAATAAATCCAAAGTATTACAGATGGCCAATGATGTCCTTTCAGTTTATGACCACGTTGACATCCTGGTAAATAATGCGGGAATTGGAATCTTGGGAAAAGTAGCGGATCAATCATTAGAGGAAATAGAACTAGTCACCAAAACAAACTACCTCGGAATGATTTATTGTACCAAGGCGTTTCTAAACTCGATGTTAAGAAAAAAAAATGGACATATAATAAATGTTGCATCACTGGCAGCAAGCTTTGGAATTCCTGGTTTAGCCGCATACTGTGGTTCAAAATTTGCCATACTTGGATTTTCCGAATCACTCCAACACGAATTGTTTGGGACTGGAATCCGTGTTACTGTAGTAAGTCCAATAGGCGTAAAGACAAACTTTTTTCATCACACATCTTTTGGCAATAAGTTCAAAAATAAGGAGCGATTTTATCTAGATTCTCATACTGTATCCAAAGCAATCATAAGAGCTTCTACCTCACGCAGATTGGAAATAGTTGTTCCGTTCTACATGAGAGGTGGGATATGGTTAAAGCATACGATACCTTATTTAGTAAATCCTGTTGTAGGAGCTTCATTTAGAAAAATAATAGACAGTTGAAATAGATCGCTTATTCATCTTCATCTTCAGCAGTGCTGACTGAAGTTTGGATGTCTGATTCTACATCCATAAGCTGAAGATCTTCCAATTCAAATCTGTATATCACGTTCATTTCAAGATTGTATTTTGATTTTAAGAACTCGACTAACTTGGAACTTAATTCGCCCTTAAACATTCTTATTTTAAATTCATAAATTGATCCTTTTAGAAAGTCGGCAATTTTCAAATTTTTAGGGACATCCAGGCCTTCTATTATGGTCCGTCCATCAGAGAGGGCTTCATAGATCTGTAAATCAATTTTATATGCATCTTCGTAGACAGCCAATATGTATCCCGATCTTGTGAGTATTTCTGGATCCCCGAATTGCACTGACTTAATTTCGTCTTCAGCCCATTTTGGTAGAGGTCCATCATCGCCTGGCTGGCCGTCCTTCGTGCTATTGCTAGAAACTTGCTCTTTAGCCCTTGGCATCACTAATCTTACAATGATGTACCACTATTGCTTTCTAAAAAACTTTGCAGATAAAGATCATTGGGTTAGCACTAAATAAAATTGATAAACGAGGATAGAAATGAATTGATAATTGAATAGGAATTAGTAGCTAGTCCAAAAAATATCTACATCTTATTAACAGAATTATTTTTATCTCCAATGTCATTTGGTAATTTATTAGAGTTAACAATTCTTGAATACAAATGTAATGTCCAATGTGATAGTGTTCTAATTTGTTGTGATTAGGTGTATAACATCAGGCTGCATCATAGCTGAATAAAACCTTTAATGTCCAAGGACTTATATTCATTGAGGTTGACAATCAACAGAATTTATGATCATCTCAACGCGGTTCGCAATATGCCTGTTGAAGTGTTGATGGAGCCCTCGATTATAATATCTAAGGATGAACCGTTATCAAAAATTATCAGTACTTTAATTGAAACTGATTCTTACGACGTTTTCATAGAGTTATCAGGAAAAGTAGCAGCCTTGAATATTAGGGATATTATAGGAGCCAAAGATGTCAAAACAACAAGACCATCTTTAGTTGGAAAAATAATTCCAGAATTGAATAGAAAAAGTGTAGTTGGCGAAGCGGCAAGAATAATGAGTCATTACAGGATGAGAACCCTACCTGTAGTTCAAAATGGACGGGTCGAGGGCCAAGTTTCAGCGAGGCGAATTGTTGATTTGATAAATAAACAACTGGTAGGAAATAAACTAAAAATCAATGCATCCAACATTATGACAGGTGATCCCCTGGTCATAGATTCTCACAAAACTGTATCCGCAGCCATGTCCATTATGAAAAGAAGAAGAATTGATCATCTACCTGTAGTTAATAACGGTCTCTTGGTTGGTATCATAACGTCATCTGACATCATGAAGGTAATGTCACCTACTGAGCGGATAGGTAAAAAGTCAATAGGTATAAACAACGCTGAGGATAGACTTTCCATTGAAGTCTCTGGTTTGGCAAACGATGATGTAATAACTGCAAGCGTAGACGAAAGTCTCCAGGGGGTCTGTGATAGAATGATAAGTGCGGGTTCCAGCTACTGTATAATTAAAGTATGGGATGAAATCCAAGGAATTATTACTTATAGAGACATAGTTGCATTATTGGGCGAAAAGATAGAGGAAGATATTCCAATGTTTATTGTTGGTCTGCCTGATGAACCACTTGATGCAGAGCTTGCAAAGTCTAAATTTGCAAATATTACCAAATTCATGCGAAAAATTCATCCTGATATAGAACAAGCTCGTTGCCATATTAAATTAAGAAGGGTCTTGGGATCAAGAAAGAGATACGAAATTGATGTACACGTTAGATCCACTCATGGTAACATTTCTTATACCAACGTCGGGTGGGACTTGGCAAAGCTTTTTGATGAAATGAATCACGCTCTGAAAAAAAGGGTTGCCCACAAAAATAAAAGAAATCTTTAATTTCTTTGTATGTGACACAACGATGGATAATCAAGCCTTTAGTCAGTATAACTACCATATCTTGAATTAAGTACACAATTTTTCATCCAACGGGTATAGATAAACATTGGCCAACTCATCTATAATTCTTGTTGAGTGTACCTTTATTGCGTTTTTAAGCTCTCCTCCATCAATTCCTGTTCCTTCTATTCCAAGTACATTTTTTGAACCGATTTTATCACGTTGAGGGACGAATTGATCTCCTGGATAGGGTTCAAGCGTAACTCTCTCCTCTCCTAGCAACCCTAGATCGTGAACAGAATTCGACATAATACGCCCTCCATCATTCAGAATCATGTCAATACCATATGACCGCCTGATTTGAATCATGGCTAAATACATGTCAAATTCTTTACCTGTTATGACATAATGAATTAGATCTGATTCGGGAAGGAACCTTGACGCGTACTCATATCCTGATTCGTTTGTCAAGAAGACGACTTTGATTCCATTTTTGGGATCAAGAATTCTTATCTGATTTTTGTGACAGAGATTGGCAAATTTGAGTCTACGAAAGGTTTTATCAGATCTCGCTACAACAATTTGATGAAAGATTGAATTTGTAACTACTTTTTCTCTTAGCTTTATGAGATCCTCGTAGACTTCTGGGGCTGATTCTCTTATAGCATTTCCAAAAAATTGCCAATTCCAAATTTGTTTTCCATTTACAACTAGATTGTCTGCGCTTATCATCATTGCTTTTGAACCCATCAAAATTCTATGAGTTGAGGCAAATACACTATCTCCTAATTTTCTAGTACCACCAGTTAGAGATAAAACACCACCACCAGGTTTATGAGTAATCTTGTAAATGTAAAGTCCTTTACCACTTTGCCTTGCTCTTGCTGCAACATAACTTGTGGCTTGGTAAGGCACCTTCATCTTACTGACATAGCCAGAAGTAGCACCGATAACTATCTCAGGTAAAATTTCACCCAAGTGGTAGAGTTCAAAGTCATTCGAAGGTGATATAACCTTTAGGCCTCTATTAATAAAATGACGATAGAGTTCTTCTGAGATTACTCCATTGTCTAATAAAAATAATAGTTGTTTCTTATATCTTAAAACTGTAGATGCCATAGAACAAGTTAGAATAGGGCTATATTATGTTGTTTTAGGAACAACCAGCTCAATTGAGAAAATTCATAAATCTCTTTTCTTTACCAGAAAACAATTGACAGAAATATCTAAAATTATACTTCTTTTACTTTTGATTTTGGTAGTGACCGTTTCATCACTTACTAATATGCATGCACTCGAATCAAGCGAAAAGGGTGCATATACCGACAACATACGATTCATTCAATATCTGGACGGAAATATAGCTCTGCGTGATATTAAAGCAGGAAATCTTGACACATACTTGTTTAGAATACCTCTTGAAACAGTAGCCTCTATTTCAAATGATACTAATGTAAAGATATATGAAAAAAATGCCGGTTCATTCTCCTTCCTTTTAAATCCCGCACCAGCAAAGAATCCAAACATTTTAAATCCCTTCCAATTCAAAGAAATTCGCTTCGCAGTAAATTACTTGATAAATCGTGAATTTATCGTAGATGAAATCCTAAACGGCTATGGAAGCGTCCAGATAGACCCATTTGGAATTTCCTCACCCGAATACGAAGCTCTTATTCCAGTTCTAGAGTCTTACAACTTCAAATATAATCCAAATCTTGCAAAAGATATAATAGAGAAAACATTGATTTCAAATGGTGCAACAAAGCTAGACGGTAAATGGACGTACAAAGGATCACCCCTCTCAATCAAAATTATGATAAGAAGTGATGATCTACCAAGAAAATCTATGGGTGAAATTCTTGCAAATCAACTTGAAAATATTGGCTTTACCGTAGAAAGATACTTCGGTGATCTAAATAAGGCAAACGTCGTAGTTTACGGCACAGATCCACAGGAGTTAAGTTGGCAAGTTTATACGGAAGGTTTCGGAGGAACATCTCAATTTGTTAGATACAATCCTTCCACGGCAGCTCAAATGTACTCACCATATTTTGGTAGAATGCCTGGATGGGCAAATCCAACCTATTGGAACTATCAAAATTCATCTCTTGATAACCTAACACAAAGTATAGCGTTTTCCAATTTTACCTCTGAAGAGGAACGAAATGAATTATTACGGCAGGCATTAAGATTAGGAATACAGGAATCTGTAAGAATTTTTGTAACTCAAAATATTGATCCATATGCGGCATCCTCATCAATTAAGGGATTAATAAATGATTTTGGTGCAGGTATTTCTACCAGTAAGTCTCTCATTAACGCGAGGTCAGTAAAAAATGCAAGTACCATAAATGTTGGCGTCAAGGAAATTTATCAAGGGGCATGGAATAGCGTTGGGGGATGTAATGATATCTACTGTACAAATATTTTTTCATTGATCTCTGATGCCCCTACATCTAGAAATCCATATACTGGTGAAGTGATTCCTTTGAGAAACGAGTGGACAAATATTACAACTATGGGACCAGAAAAGAGACTCGCCGTAGATAATGATGCTCTAACATGGAATCCATATAACCAAAGATGGGAGGAGGTTGGAAAGAATACTTCCAAAAGTAAGGTTACCCTTCATATGGTATATTCAAACTGGCAAAACGGTCAACCTATGAACAAGGCTGATCTAATTTATCCACTTTACTTTCAATATGAGTGGTCATCCAAGATTAATTCAAGTGATCTTACATATGACCCGGAGTTCGCCGCACAGGCCGAAGTCGCACTAAAATATCTTCGTGGCACTAAATTTCTAAATGATAGTAATGTCATATCATTCGTTGACTATTGGCATTTTGATAACAAGGAAATAGCTGATTTTGCTTCGGTTTGGGCAACATCTCCCTGGGAAGTAAATGCTGCAATAGAGAGATTGGTAAAAAATGGAATCTTTGCATACTCACGATCAGAAGCAACTGTTAAAAACATTGGATGGTTATCATTGATAATACCCAGTCATGCACAGGCAATAAGGCAAGAACTGGAAAAAATGAAAACAGAACGGTTCGTACCTCCTGCATTAAAGGATATAGTTAGGGTTGACGAGGCTATAAAGAGATATGATGCAAGTATAAAATGGATAACAGAGCATAACCACGCAATAATTAGCAATGGACCCTATGAAATTAAGAATTATAATCCAACTGGGAGAGTAATATCCCTCACGGCCTTTAGAGATAGTTCTTATCCATTTGTAAAAGGATTCTGGTCTAACTATGAAACTATAAAACTAGCGAAATTTGAAAAGGTTCAATATCCAAAAATAGTTACAAGGGGTTTACCAGTATCTATTTCAGGTAATGTCACTATTGGTGGTGACCATGACAGTAACGCAACATTAACATATTTTATTTTTGATAAGAATAATCATCTCATAACTCAAGGAGCAGGTCGATGGATAGATGATAAAGGGAATTTCATGATTGCGATTAATGGTAGTTCCACTAAAGCAATGTCAATTGGACCAAATGAATTTGAATTATTTGTCAAGAGCAATTATGCTCTGAGACCTGATATCTATAGTGGTATTCTTATAACTACGCCAAACCCGATAATCAAAAAACTAGCTTAATAAACCAAACAGAATTTGTTTGCAATTGGAAAAAGTAGATCTGCCAGTAGTGTTTACAAAATAAATTGATTGATGATGCATTTATTAAGATATATTGATAACCTAATAAAGTAAAAGCAATTGGGTCTAGGAAGAACCTTACTATTTCGTTCATTTAATATGTTTTTGGTATTGTTCGCAGTTCTCTTTATAACCGTAATTCTAGTAGATTCAACTTTCGATAAACAACAAAAGGAGGCTATACGCAATCAAGTGATTGAAGAATTAAGTCAAGGAACACTTAAATTTGAAAATTCAGATGAAAGATTATCCTACATAAATAATCAAATCCAGTTTAGAGAGAAAACCTCTGGAGTGGATCAAGATTCATTGAATCCCTCAATATTGATTCCCAGAGTTATTAGTGTAATGACCTTCGATTTGGGAAAATCTTCTTTTTTCACAACAGACTATGGGTCATCTAATGTGCGGGATATAATATTCGAAAAAGTTCCAAAAACTCTTTTGTTGTTTACTACAGCAACTATATGCGCTTTTGTTATTGGTATTTTTCTTGGTACATATGTCGCTGGTAAAGAAGGATCCTGGTGGGATAAATTCAATTCAATTTCTGTAATATTTAGTAACAGCTTTCCATCATGGTGGATAGCAATGTTAATGATCTTAATCTTTGCCTTCACATTACATATATTCCCATCTCGGGCAACACCTCTCTCTTCGCCTTCTGATCCTACCTATATTGTTGATCTGCTATATCATATGGCCCTGCCACTAATTACATTGATTATAGTTTCATTTGGTGGAGTGGCGTATATTGTGAGATATTTCTTGATAAATATCTTGAATGAAGATTTTATTCATGCAAAAAGAACAATTGGAATTTCTAGGAGAAAAATATTATATTCACATGCGCTTAGAAATGCTGGACCCCCAATAGCAACTGCTGTAGGATTAGCTTTGGCGGCTTCTTTTGGAGGTGCAATTATACTAGAGGCCGTTTTTGATTGGCCGGGCATGGGAAAACTCTATTATGATGCAATAGGACAGTTTGACGTTCCAATTATAATTGGCCTCACTTTTATCTCCACAGTAATTTTTTTAGTAACAATATTCATTACCGACATTTCTTATACTCTGTTGGACCCTAGGGTGAAAGGTAACTAATTTATTGCAAAAAGAATTACTGGTGGGTCTATTAAGATCTCGTCGGGGCATTATTGGAATATCAATTATTGGTTTTCTATTGTTATTGAGTGCAGTCGCACCATTGACCATACCAATTGAATCCTATTTTATGTGGAATAATCCAGATTATTGGATTAATAATCCAAAAACAGCCGCGCCTTCTTGGACTAATTTTTTTGGACCCAAAGAATTTGAACATGTATCGTTAGATAAGAGCGACGCAAAAGTTATTTCAGAATCATTAGAAGGGATTAGAGTAGATAACTATAGATTTGAAATCAATATGCAAGCAGATAGCTTTCCTGATGACATTATCTTTCTTTACTCAGCTAAATATGGTGATATACCTCCGGTTTTGCAAATTGACATTAGCAGACCTGACAACAATACTTTTACTGTTTATTATTCATCATTACCGCCAGCAGGTAACATGAACACTACTTTTTCAGACAGGATCTTTTCTACAAACGAAAATATCGAAGAGGCTTTGAATCAATACCAAAGCTACTTTAATTATTCAATATCTGGTGTTGAACCACAAGTGGTAATATTTTCAGATACCGATAAACCAAATGTCCTTAAAGGAGTATATCAAATATCAGAAAGATTTTTTTTATTTGATAATTACAGTAGCGCCGAAGATGCTGGGTTAATTCTTGGAGGTAAAGTATTCGGTATCATAGGAACTGATGACTTGAGAAGAGATCTTGCTGTCGGCATCATATGGGGGACCCCTATAGCATTATTCATAGGATTAACTGTTTCCTTATTTTCAGTAGCTATTGGACTGGTTTATGGTGTAGTAGCTGGATATAGAGGAAAGAGAACTGATGAAACAATGATGCGAGTCAATGATATATTTTACGCGTTGCCAACCTTGCCGCTCCTTATTCTTCTTTCGATTATCTATGGGAGTAACATCCTTCTAATAATTGGATTTTTACTAATTTTCAGCTGGATGGGAACTGCAAAAATAACTAGAAGCATTGCATTACAGATGCGCAATTTTCAGTATGTTGAAGCAGCTAAACTAATGGGACAGTCAGATTTAAAGGTAATTCTTAAACACATAATTCCACAACTACTTCCACTGACATTTGCAAGTGTGGCAATAGCAGTTCCTGCAGCTATTCTTACCGAAGCCGCATTGAGCTTTCTCGGTTTAGGAGATCCATCATTACCTACTTGGGGACAACTACTCCATGAAGCAAATACCGCAGATGCTGCGTCACGAGGTATATGGTGGTGGATTGTGCCTCCTGGACTTATGATTGCATTAACCGCCCTGGCATTTTTCTTGATTGGAAATACACTGGATGCTATTGCAAATCCATTAAGAAACAAGAATCAAAAACTTTGAATTATTTGAATTGGAGTTTGATTAGTCTATTAGTACTGTAGCCCTGATTTGCACAAAAATTTATGTCGATTATCTCCGAAACAATTTTTAATCATTTTTCTTTGCTTCTATAAAATCCACAAAGTAGAAGAGATAAGACCTTTCATTTATTTTCATTATCCATGGTATATATGACTCTTCATTATTTATTTTGTATCCAAATTTTTCTAATATTTTCCTAATTTGGATCGAATCAAATTTATCTTTTCCATTATCGTCAACAAAATGGTAAGGATCAATTAGAATCAATTTTCCATTCTTTTTGATAGAACAATTTATGGAAAAAATTAATTTGTTGAAATCTAACCTATCAATAACATTTAAGGCAGCGATGATATGAAAGAATTTTGATTTGAATGGAAGATTTATCGCATCTGCTACAATAAATTCTACATTTCTACTTTTTTTATCATGCATTATTTTTCTAGCTTCTAGTATGAATGAGAATGAAAGATCTACTCCAAAGACATATGTTAATTTTTTTGACAATTCAAAAGTGCTTGATCCGAAAGAACATCCAATGTCCAATCCTACCCCATTTAAGTTCAAGTTCTTGTTAGACAGCATTTTGTAAATGTGATCTGGTTTTATTTGCTTTTTTAATAAAGATAATAGCCTATCATCTGAAGGGTAACCATGATGAGAATTCAAGTAAGATTTATACCAAATACTGTTCTCCTCATAGCGATCGTTATCTGTTGGACTATGAATCTTTGCACCTTCTGATCTAAGAAAGGATTTGAGTTTAGAAGATTTAGAATTTTTTATCCATTTACCATATGTCATAATTCTTTGACGAGCGTATTCATGAAAATTTTCCAACAATATTGGAACACCTTGAATAATGGGGTATTTTGAGTTACAAACTTTGCATGAAAGGAATCCTTCTATGCATTCATCTTTTACGTCTAGAAATGATTCTAGTCTTAGGCCTATCTTTTTACAGGAATTATTTACACAACATAAATCAGAAGCAACTTTTTTTATCATATATCATTACTTTACATCTAAATGATTGAGTAAACATCTTATTCATTAGTCGTTCATTTTCGATATTATTGAATACATTTTTTCATACGATGACATAATGTTTCTCTTGTTAGGGTAGCTTTGCTTGATTCTATTAATTCTTTTTTCAAGAATATTCTTATTCTTGATTATTATATCGAATAATTTAGCCGATTCTTCATTATATTTTTTTAAATATTTTATTAATTGTTTGTTATCCGCAAGCAGTGACGATATAAGTGATGAATTGTCTGTCAGTATGCTTTCAAAGAGGAGTTTTTGAAGATAAAAAGTAGTTCCGGAAACTCTCTTTAGTACTGTGATATTTTCATTACTTATTGTGCTAGCCAGTAATAAATTTACGTAGTAAATCATTCCTAATATTATTGCCATAATTGAATCATGACATTTTGGGTCTTTGATTACTATTGTTCTTGCCTCCTTAAATAATGATCTTACTAACTTTTGTTCTCTCTTTTCGTTCCTTATTGGTACTATCAATAATTTAGTATCACTCAACTTCTTAGCTCCTGGACCGAACATTGGATGAATCGACAGAGGAATCAAGTAATCTGGAATATTTAGCAAAGAATTAAAGATGTCCAGTTTAAGTGAAGATATCTCTACTATGCAGGCTCCTTTTTTCATCATTGATGTGCATTTGTTAATTACAGGAATTGTTATCCTAATTGGTACACACACAATAACGATGTCAGCTTTGCTAACACAAGGTTGCAGTGATTTGCAGACAGTTATGTTACCAGCGAATTTTTTTGGATCTAATTTGATCTTTCTCTTATCATACAATAATACCTCAAAATTATTTTTTTTTGAAAAATAGTTACAGAACCACAAACCCATTTTTCCAGCACCTACTATTGCGACTGATTTAGCCATTATATCACACATTCATAACCTTTCTTAGTATTTTTAATCCATCATTTAGTAATTTAATTGGTTGACAGGCTGAAATTCTAATGAAATCAAAGTATGATTCTCCAAAACCAGTTCCCGGAGCTACCGCAACTCCCTCATTTAAGAGATCAAATATTATCTTATTGACATCGATGTTATTTTTGAATCTTAGGAAGTAATACATACCACCATCTGGGTTGATGAAATCGCAAGGAATGTCCTCTAGTTCCCTTCTTATGAAATCTAACCGTTTCTTCATTAAAGTCGCGTTGTTAGTAACATTACTTTTCATTGCAGCAACAGCAGCATATTGCATTGGTTCGGCTACACTCGTTACAGCTATTGCTTGAATCTTGGAAATTTTATCTATGATATTTTTTGAAGCTATTGCATATCCGACTCTAAAGCCTGTCATAGCGTGACTCTTTGAAAATGAGGAAACCATTATGCTCTTATCGTATTCAAATTCAAGGATGCTCCTATAAGGAATGTAGGAATACATTGAGTACACCTCATCACTTAGAACAAAGATGTTATTTTTTGTAGCCAACTTAAGGATGTACTCCATTTCTCTTTGCTGGATTATTTTTCCTGTTGGATTATTCGGAGAATTTAGAACTATCATTTTGGTATTAGGTGTTATCATCTTCTCTAATTCTTCCAAATCTAGATCCCATTTTTGTTCCACGGAGGTCTTGATTGCCTTAACTTTTACACCAATAAAATTTGCACAATCTCTGTAAGCAGGCCACGCGGGTTCAAAAATGACCATTTCATCGCCAACTGATAATGTAGAAACCATTGCGCTAAATACTGCAAACCTTGCCCCGGGACTAACTATGACATTATCATCCCTTACTGATCTCTCTTTTGCAATTGACTTTCTTAGTAGAGGAATTCCAGTCGTTTGAGTATAGTGAACATGCCTTTTCTCAAAAGTTTTCAATAATTCATGTTTGACACTAACGGGGGGCATATAATCGGGCTCACCAACTTCCAGATGAATTATCTTCCTACCCTCAGATTCTAATTGTTTTGCTTTCAAAAACATGGCCATGTGGTCTAGCTTTGTTTCTTTGTTTGAAGCTTTTTCCTTTTGAATTCTTATTGATTCTAAAAATAATAAATTCAATAGCCTCCCTATAAACTCATTATTCAATCCTACTTGCGTTCCCATATCATGAACATACCTCGCTATATCTTGTTCAACGGAAACATCCTCTATTTTCATCATCAGATTATTCTTGATATTTCCGATTTGGCTTGCTATATTCATTCTTTTATGTATAAGTTTTATTATGTCTGCAGTTACAAGTCGCATGTCATCGCGCAGTTTTTCTAATTTGAGTTCATTTTCTTCGCTCATTTTTTTCCTTCACTTAGAACAGGTGGTATTAGATTCCATTTAATCGCGTGGTCAGCCAAAATCAATGAAACTAACGACTCTACTACTGGTATAGCTCGAGGAACAACACAAGGGTCGTGTCTTCCAGGAACAACAATGTCACATTCAGAATTGGAAACCAAATCTACCGTTTTTTGCTTTTTTGCTATGGATGATGCTGGCTTGAATCCAATTCTTATT
>Ga0105092_10000424_pt1 | contig 21852 bp, 25 predicted proteins | sample PPLLak2March2015_FD_87021 | JGI IMG/M metagenome (GOLD analysis project Ga0105092, IMG submission 87021) | Freshwater sediment microbial communities from Prairie Pothole Lake near Jamestown, North Dakota, USA - PPLs Lake P7 Core (1) Depth... | ecosystem: Environmental > Aquatic > Freshwater >... | reverse complement strand
CAGGAACTGAAATTACCTGTATATCTCTTTCGGTAACAAATTGAATTATGATTTGCGTAAGGTGAATTGGATGTTTCTTACTTCTTGTTAATTTGAAATTATGGGATAGTTTTTTATCTTACCTCTTCTTACCGGATAAATAGAGATTCCATCTTTTAAATCACAGGTTAATCAAAATTATCCTTTTATAGAATGATAATTAATTCAGCATTAATCATGCAAGAAACAAAGATGGAATCTCCTCATCTTAACTTTACGCCTTTGAGAGTTAACAGAGTTATCGCAGAGAGTTAATTTAAGTATTATGCATCAGATAAATTTCTGATAATCGTCAAATTCATCTGCTTATAACTGCTACAGAGGGATATTCGGATAATTGAAGTATGCAAGGGGTAATGGAGTAGTTTAAATCCGCGTTACTTATCAGGATTATTCCTGAATTTGAAAATATGTCTATTAATACTGTTACCCCTTGTCTTTTATCTATTTCAAATCATTATAACTATTGTCCTTCGACTCCATTCAGGACTGAATTTATAAAAAGTGTATAAGGTGACTTATAACACATGGAACTATTTAGACGGCTTGTTTTGATTAGGAATAATTTTGGCTATTTACTTTAATTATAAACTTCTATTATTAAGCAAGTTGAAACTGAAATATTTAACGAAAGGAGTAAATTAATAGGTTTTATAATTACTGAATATTCTTTAAAAAGAATATAAACTTAAATAACAAAGCCAATTAAAATTTATTTATACATGAAAAATACTTCAGCAAGCTATCCGTTTGATAACTTTCCGTTGTACAGAAATATATTTACTTTCATCCTGATTTTTCTTTCTCTTGTTTCATTCCAAATCTTTTCACAAAACTCTGTAGATTTTGATTCTGTTAAAACAGGAAAGACTTACAAGTTTATCATGTTTGATGAAACAGAATATATTGGAAAGGTCCTAAGCGTTAATTCAGCCCGTATAAGAATTGTTTCTGACAAAATAATTTATAATTTAAGTCCTGATGATATTTTCTCAATTACTAAGGATAATACGCCAACGGTATACAGCATTTTTATGAACATAAGAGGGGGTGCAGTAGTATTAGGTGAAAGCAAATACAGTTACAGTAATCGTGAGAAAATTTTCGGAGGGTATAATATAGGAATAGATAATGTAATTCCTATAGATGAAAAAAAAGGCATCCGGTTTGATTTGTTGTACTGTCACATTTTCCGCCCGGAAAATAATGCTCCCGGAAATTATTATCAAAATTATTATGATGATGTACAAATGTACTCCTTTTCAGGTAATTTTGTTCTAGGCAGCTTCCGCTCGGATAATAAATTTTATTATTATGCTAATGCAGGTGCCGGTATTCATATTACCAGCCAGGGTGCTACTACTAATACACATTACGATGTACAAAATAATCTGATTACAGAAATAACAGAGCATGACCCTAATATCGGTTTTTTCATGAGTTTTGGAGTTTTAGGAGGAATTAAGCTTACCAAAAAGCTTGGTGCTTTCATCAATTTTCAGGCAAATTTCTATGGTCAGTACCATGAAATAATAATCATCGGGAGAGAAAGCAATTTCCCATTTAGTGCAGGGGTATCATATTTCTTTTAAAAATAAAACAGGATATAACTTAACATCTATGAAAAACAATTCATCAATCAAAAATTATTTGAACAGCAATATTCTGCTAACCGGATTATTTACGGTTATATTATTTATATCTTTATTTGCTCAAAATACTTACAGCCAGGAATCAATAGATATAGATTCTATCAGGGCAGGGCATAAATATAAGCTGACTTTATATGATGACAGGGAATTTATCGGAGAAATAATCAGCAAAGACTCGATATATTTAAAAATGAAAAACGAAAATGGAATATATAAATTACGGCTGGATGATATTTTCTTAGCTGATAAAGATATAACAGCAACATTTTATCCTTATAGTATTAGTGTAAAAGGCGGGGTTAGTTTTTTTGCCGGAGAAAACTATAATTATTATTATTATAATGACAGGGACAGAAGTATTAATGGATTTAATATTGGAATTGATAATATTTTTCCATTCAGGGAAAATAAAGCAGTAAGAATTGAACTGGAATATACTCATTTAAAGAGAGATGGATACCACTATGAATATTACGAAATGGAAGAATCAAATGTAAACATTTTATCCGTACGCGGTGATTTTCTGCTGGGTAATTTCAAAAACAAATCAATGTTTACTTATTTTGCAAGCTTTGGCGGGGGATTTCATTTTTCACGGGAAGATGCGTATGATTTTGTATACAGGTATTATGATACTACATCAGTTCCATATATAGAAAATCGTGGTAATGTAGATAATGTAGGTTTTATATTCGGTATTGGTGTTCATGGCGGTTTAAAGCTTACTCCCAAAATTGAAGTATTTGCAGAAATACAGTGTAATTATATAACGCGTGAATCAAATTTTCTGTTTGGCGGCAACGGATATTTTCCAATCAGGGCAGGAATAACTTATATTATAAATAAGTAAATTAAAAATTCAGGTGACTTTCTTAATTAATAAACACAAACAATGAAACTCAAATTAATTATATTTGCCTTTATAGTATTTATATCTTCAGGAGAGTTAAAGGCACAAAAAGAAATCGAAGTTATAGTAGAAGATACGTCAAAAGAGTGTGATATTTATTTACAATCCAGGATTTTAATAAAAAATGCGGCAATATTCAGAATTAAGGATAGTACTGTTTATATAATTAAAAAAGATATTACTAAAGAGTTGAAAATTGCTGATATCAGAACAATAAAATTTAAATCCGGCAGTGGTTTCTGGACGGGGGCGGCAATTGGTGCAGGTGTTGATGCGGCGGTTTTTCTTACATTAGCAGGTATTTATGGGGCTAAAACCGGGGAAGCTGCATTGGGAGCAGCTTATGCCCTTATGTTTGGGGCTATTGGACTGGTGCCTTCTGCTTTGATTGGTGGGTTTATTGGGGCAATGACTGATGAGGATACTATATATAACCTGCCTAAAGATGATGTTAAAACTAAAATAAGGATGTTAAGAAAAATAATAAAAGAAAATAAATAATTCACATTACACAAAAAGTCAAAGAGTTATACAATTCAGTCCTGAACCCCGTGTACTCAGGACTCAGGACTGAATTTATAGAAAGTGAGCAAGTGACTAAATAATTTGCTGAAAGCTGTTATTTTTGATATGGACGGGCTTCTTGTAAACACGGAGCCCTTTTGGCGGGAAGCCGAGATGAAGGTGTTTAAGAAGGTTGATATAAAGCTTACGGAAGAGATGACTGCTTCAACTATTGGCTTGAAAATAAATGAAGTAGTTGAGCATTGGCATAAACAATTTCCGTGGGATGAAAGCAAAGTTACAAAACAACAAATTGCTGAAGATGTACTGAACGAACTTGAAAAGCTGATAAGCGAAAAGGGGAGTAAGATGGAAGGTGCCGGTTATATTATAGACTTCTTTGAAAAAACATCATTGAAGATAGCTCTTGCTTCATCATCTCCGGTGCGGTTTATAAAATTTATAACAGAAAAATTTAACATTCAAAATCATTTCGAGGTAATACATTCAGGTGAATATGAAGAATGCGGAAAACCTGACCCTGCAATTTATTTAACTACTGTAAAAAAATTAAATGTGAATCCTGAGGAATGCGTTGCTTTTGAAGATTCATATTATGGATTACTTGCAGCTAAAAGGGCAGGAATGAAAACAGTAGTCGTACCGGATAAATCTGTTTGGAATGACGATAAGTTTAACATCGCCGATATTAAGTTAAAAAGCTTAAATGAGTTTAATGAAATTTATTTAAAAAAACTTGTAGAGAGTCCATAGAGTTCGTTAAGTTTGTTAAGTTTGTTAAGTTTGTTAAGTTTGTTAAGTTTGTTAAGTTTGTTAAGTTTGTAATTCAGGGGCAGTGTCAGGTGTTAGTTTGAATGCATGGATGAATTTAGATTAAACGATTATTATGATAGGCAAAAATAGAACTTAAATTTCCTAAGATTCACCTGACACAAGCGTTAGCTTAAGATGACCGGGAGATTTACAATTGCACATAAACATGTCGTAGATCCTTATGTGCTTTCGCAAATAGAAATTTGGGAAAGAGGTGTTGAACCCTCCAAACTCTCTGAACTCTCTGAACTCTCTGAACTCTCTGAACTCTCTGAACTCTCTGAACTCTCTGAACTCTCTGAACTCTAAGAACTAATTTCTTTATTGTCAGGTTTTCAATCATAATCAAATAAAAGAAAGGAAATTTTATGGCTGAAAAACCCATCGAAAAAGATAAAACCGAAGAAGCAATTCCGGTAGAAGAGAATGCCGAAATCATTGATAAAATAGCCGAGAATGTAAAGAACTATTTATCAGGTGATAAGGAAAGAATTACAGAAAGAATTTATGAACTAGACAAGGAATGGGATATTGAAAGAATTATTGAGCTCAATGCAGCAAGTTTGGCATTAACAGGAATAGGGCTCAGTGTTTTCCTTAATAAGAAATGGTTAATATTGCCCGGTGTCGTAATATCTTTTCTAATTGAGCAGTCCATTCAGGGGTGGTCCCCGCCGGTACCTTTACTCAGGAAACTTGGTGTAAGAACCAGGAGAGAAATTGACCTGGAAAAATATGCATTAAAGATATTAAGAGGCGATTTTGATACAGCAACCGGTATTGAACAAATCGTCACGAAAGATGCTGATACCGCAGTTTTAACGTCAATGGAATAAAAAAAAGGGAGTTTATAATAAACTCCCTTTATAATTTAATCCTCTTTTATTTATCTGAATCTGAATTCTAATCCACCGGTCACTGTAAGAAAACTTGAAGAACCATTGGGAGTAAATATCACATGGTATTTACTTTTTACCAATATATCAACAGCATTAGACAGAGCTAATGAACCGCCGACACCTGCATTTACTCCTGCCTTAGTTGAACTAATCTGGTCAACCTGTGTCTGAGTTAAGTTATCAACATATGCGTCCTGCCTGAAATTATAAGCACCTACTCCTCCTTCAAGGAATACCTCTGATTTCAGTTTAGGATGAGTAAAGAAATACCTTGGACCGGCACTTCCTTCAATGTAAGCTCCAACCGGTGCTCCGGTTATTTTTGAAGACATAAAATAATACCCGAACTTAGCATAAAATCCTACTTCCTTGTTAACCCTATAACCGAGGTCCAGCCCAAACTGACCGCCCGGCTTAAAGCTTTCCTTCAGGTTTTGAATCGGAAATATTGCTCCGCCTGACGGGCTAATAGAAAAATGCGGAAACATTTTTCTTTTACTTGTTGTCGTTGTTTTAACCTGAGCTTCTACAGTTAGGTTGATAAAGAAAATTGCCGCAATGAGTATTATAAGATTTTTCATATATCCTCCGTTAAAATGTTATTGAAATATTTATTTCAATTTCTCATGTACAATTATTACAAACTTAATGCCAAAATAAAGTTTCATAAATATATAATTATACTACACCGTCCATTGTAATTACAAAGTTTAGTGTCAATAAATGCTGACAATACTGTCAGAGAAGAATTTGATTTTTATAATATTTACATACTAATTAAAAAATAACTTTTTACATAAAAGATTTATACCGGTAATTATATTTAAATCTAAGTTATCTGATAATTTCTCGATTGATTGAATTGCTCAGGTAGTATAGAAATGGGATGTAATAAAATATTGCAGAACAGGTTTTTAGAATAAAGGTTAAGAATCATGTGCGGTATCAAGTGACAACAGAGCAGAAAATAAAGAAGTAGAAATCACAGTAAAATATTTTATTTAATTATCTCATCTATAATTCCCCCGCCAATCAATCCGAATTCATTGTAGAAAACAGCAGATTGCCCCGGTGTAATGGATTTTTTAGGCTGTTCAAATTTAACCAAAATATTTTCATCACTAATTTGTTCAATAACCGCTTCAGATGGAGTATCTTTATACCTGATTTTCACCAACGCATTCATACGTCCTTCTAATTTATCAAAGGTCATTAAGTTAATATCTTTAACACTAAATGTTGTATTGTATAACTTATCTTCATCATCAACATAGACAATATTGTTTCCGGCATCAATTTTAGATACATAAACCGGTTTCCCTAATGAAATATTTAAACCCCTTCTCTGGCCGATTGTATAAAATGGATATCCTTTATGTTTGCCTATTACTTTTTCGTTATAAATTATATCACCATCGGAAATTTTTGCGTTGAGTTCAGGAAGCCGTATTTTTAGAAGCTCCCTGTAATCATCATCGGGAACAAAACATATTTCCTGCGAGTCAGGTGTATCGGCAGATTTTAATCCAAGTTTGTGTGCAATTTCCCTTATCTCAGGTTTTGTATAATTACTTAACGGAAAAATTGTTTTGCTTAATGCATATTGCGAAAGCTGCCACAAAGCATATGATTGGTCTTTCAGCTTGTCATTTGCTGCTGAAATATTATACCTGCCTGTATTTTCATTGAATAATATTTTTGCATAATGACCTGTAGCAATATAATCCGCACCAAGGCTTTCAGCTTTTTTGAGGAGCTCACCCCATTTAATAGATTTATTGCAAAGCACACACGGGTTAGGAGTATGTCCCAGAAGATATTCATCAACAAAATTGGAAATGACTATTTCGTTAAATTTATCAGTGAAATCGATGGTGTAATGGGGGAAACCCAGGGCATTTGCCACATTTCTTGCATTATAGATTGTTTCCAACGAACAGCACCCGGAATCACGTTCGGGAATTTCATCGTAACCCCATGTTTTCATAGTAATACCAATGAGCTTACAGCCCTCTTTTTGCAGAAGGTATGCCGCTACAGAGGAGTCAACACCCCCGCTCATAGCCACGACCACAGTTTTATTTTGTAGATTTCCCAAACTATTTTTATAAATCTAACAAAAATACAGGTTAACAGTTTCATAAAAAATACCGTATACAAGGTTGTACATAATATATTAAATAGTTAACTTTGTAAGTATTTAATAACTTAATCTATTGTGGTAGAAGGGGAAAAAGATGACTAAAAAATCTTTAATCATCTGGATTTTTCTTTTTGTTTTTGGTTTCACCAGTATGCCTGAGATAGGCTCAGCCAACAGTACCAGCCAAACCGGAAAAACCGAGCTCTCTAAGAAGAAAAAGAAAAAGACAACCAAGAAGAAGACAAAGAGAAATAAAAAGAAAAATACAAAGAAAAAAACTTCCAAGAAGAAATACACAAAAAAGAAATCAACAAAGAAGAAAAAGTATTCTAAGAAAAACAAAAAGAATAAAAGATCTTCAAAGAAATACAAAAAATCTTCAAAGAAGTATAAGAAATCTTCAAAGAGAAACAAAAGGAGCAAGAGCAAAAGAAACAAAACAAGAAAAACATACACAGCTCCACGCACAAACAGCGGTAATGTAGAATACAGAAACTACAAGAGAAGCAGCGAAGGAGATAATTCACAGCAAGATATAGAAAAAATTGCTCCTCCGAAAGAAATAAAGAAGGAACCGAAGAAGGAAGGCGAATAAGAAGTTTTAATGATAACAAAAAACCCCGTTAACAGCGGGGTTTTTTATTTTATAAAAATCTTTTAATGAATCATCATAGTATCCTGCAGCTCAAGGAAGAAAAGCTTTTCATTCCTGCCCGAAGTGTATTCAATTATCTTTTCTTTTATATCTTCAATTGAGTTTTCAAATAATATCCTGTGACGCAGGTTCAGCCACAATTTTTCAGTGTCTCTTATCTCTTCATCATCATAATATAAAAATAATGCTATATATTTTTCTTCCTGTATTTCTTTTGCTTCCATAATATACAGACTGTATGTTTTATCATTATCTGTTTTTATTATGTACTTAATTGTATGGTTTATTTCTTCCATAAACTTTTGTAATTTATATACTTTATTAAATGTAATTAAAAATAGTAAAATTAATTTCCAAAAACAAAATCATTTACAATATTTATTTTTACTGCAAAATTTGTAAAATATGAGAGAATTCGAGGTTTTACCGCATATTGCGGATATCAGGTTAAAAGTTAAAGCCGGTTCTGTTGAAGAATTATTTCAAGCCGCTGTTGAAGGAATGAACTCGATAATCAGGGGTGACAGGAATATTAATGAAAAATCTACTGCTTATGAAGTAATCATAATTGATTCAGTTGATACTTCGATTCTGCTTATTGATTTACTATCCGAAATACTGACATTAACCCACAGCAGGAAAAACTTATATTATATTTCAGAGATTAACAAGCTAACAGATAAGCATATAAATTGCAGTTTATTTGGATATGAAATTGACGGTTTTGATGAAGATATTAAAGCTGTTACTTATACCGAAGCAAATATTATCAGAACTCCAAATAATATTTTTGAAACTATTATTGTGTTTGATATATGAGTTAAATAAGCAAAGAAAAATTTTCGCTTTACTCAACAATGTTAAATTATGTGGGTATTTCAAATTTTGTCCTCACCCCCTTCCTCCTGTCATTCCCGCATGCTTTTGGCGGGAATACATTAAGATAGGTACGAAGGAGTTTCAATCATTGAAGAATTTGGTAAACTTGAGTGATTGGAAGTAGATTTCTATTTTGAAAGATTAACTGTTTCTTTCCGAGTGGATTCCCGCCAAAAGCATGCGGGAATGACACACAGAGTAAAGGTGGGTGAGGACAAAATCCAACATGTACTGATAAGTTAACATTGTTTAAGATGTTGAAAACGCTATGTAATTAAAAACATTTTTATTTGATATATGAGCATCAAAAATATAATGAGAAAAATCTCCGATATTCAATGGGAGATACCGAAAAGCTTCAGGAATGATATGCTTGTTCCGGCAAGAGTTTATGCCACTGAAGAAATGCTCGATAATATTATTGCAGATAATTCATTAAAGCAATTAGTGAATGTTGCATCGCTTCCGGGTATTCAAACTGCAGCTATGGTAATGCCTGATGTACATGAAGGATATGGCTTTCCGATCGGCGGTGTTGCTGCTACCAAATATCCTGACGGAGTTATTTCGCCCGGCGGAATCGGTTATGATATTAACTGCGGTGTAAGATTATTAAAATCAAACCAGACCGTAAAAGACCTGTACAGATATATGATGCCGCTTTCAAAAGAAATTTACAAGCAGGTACCAAGCGGTGTTGGAAAATCAGGTACATTAAAGCTGAATAATAAAGAACTGGACAGGGTTTTCCGCGATGGTGCTAAGTGGGGTGTGGAACAGGGTTATGGGGTGCAGGATGATTTAATTAACATTGAGTCAAACGGTACGATAAAAAATGCTGAACCGGATAATGTATCTGAACATGCTCGTGAAAGGGGAGCTGACCAGCTTGGTACTATGGGGGCAGGAAATCATTTTGTAGAAGTTGATAAGGTTTCGAAAATATTTGATAAAGAGATAGCTAATGCATATGGCTTGTTTGAAGGGCAAATAGTTGTACTGATTCATACCGGTTCACGGGGACTTGGGCACCAGGTTGCTACAGATTACATACGTAAGATGATTAATGCTTTATCAAAATATAATATTAATCTGCCTGATAGAGAGCTTGCCTGTGTTCCGTTTTCATCACCTGAAGGGAAGGAATATTTCAGTGCAATGGCTTGTTCTGCAAATTTTGCTTTTTGTAACCGCCAGCTTATTACATGGGAAGTCAGAAATGCATGGAATAAAATTTTCGGAAACGGTATGGGCGGACTTGAACTGCTGTATGATGTAGCTCATAACATTGCAAAAATTGAAGAGCATACAATTGACGGTAAAAAACAAAAAGTAATTGTACACCGCAAAGGAGCTACACGTGCTTTCGGACCCGGGCATAATGAATTACCGGAAAAATACAAGCATACCGGACAGCCTGTAATTATTCCCGGAAGCATGGGAACCGCATCATACGTGCTTGCAGGTACAACCAAAAGCATGGAGGAAAGCTTTGGCTCAACCTGCCACGGTGCAGGCAGACAAATGAGCAGGCATGCCGCAAGAAAACAGGTTAATCCTGATAAATTAAGAAATGAACTGCTGGAAAAAGGAATAATTATACAGGCAGGTTCAATGCGTGGCATATCTGAAGAAGCACCAACTGCATATAAAGATGTTCACAGTGTTGTAGATGTTGTTGATAGAGCAGGCATTGCAAAGAAGGTAGCGGAACTGAAACCATTAGCAGTGATAAAGGGATGAGGAGTTTATAAAGTTCATAAGGTTTATAAGGTTCATAAAGTTTGTAAAGTTTATAAAGTTTATAAAGTTTATAAAGTTTGTATGGAAAGTCTATTGAGTGTGTATAGTGTATGGAGTGTATGAGTGCGGAGAGTGTGAAGAGTAGGGACAGTGTCAGGTGTTAGTTTGAGAATATGGATATTTTTAGATTGACCAAATTTGATAATAGAATAAAATCAATACTGCTTTTCCGGATTCACCTGACACAAGCGTCAGCTTAAGAAGACCGGGAGATTTACAATTGCACATAGAGATTTTCAATTGCTGTTAGACAAGTCATAGATCCCTGCCTACACCAAAGCTTTGGCAGGCAGGCCGAAGAAGCATCAGCTAACTACTCCAGACTAAAATTAACGGATTACCCCTTGCAAACTTTCCAACTTAAGTAATTTACAATTGCACGAAGATCCATATCTATCACCAATCATAAATCTCGTAAATACGAAAGTGAACAAGGGGTAATCCGTATTTTGAAATCTGGAGTAGTTTATAAAGTTTAATCAGTTATTAATATCTATCAATCCTTTGTCAGTAACCCCTTGTCTATCACCAATTGTAAATCTCCCGTTCTTCTTAAGCTGACGCTTGTGTCAGGTGAATCTTATGAAATTTAAGTTCTTTCTTTGTCTATCATAATAATCGTTTAATCTAAATTCATCCATACATTCAAACTAACACCTGACACTGCCTATACTCTCCAAACTCTCAGAACTCTCTGAACTCTTACTCATTTCTTAACTGGGAATAAATTCTTATATTTGTAAATTATATAGCATTTTTTGGACGATTGGCACAGTTGGTTAGCGCGCTTCCTTCACACGGAAGAGGTCACTGGTTCGAATCCAGTATCGTCCACAAATCCAATTGTGAATTGTGAAATAGTGAATTGCGAATTACGACGCATTTCATAGAATTTATTTTTTATATCATTGCATTTACTTCTTAGAAATAGCCAGGTAATCTCTCCTGCTGAAAATATTAACGGCAGGTTTGATATACTTATTGTTAATGGTGTTATAAACCACATGGGTGTTATATGGCAGCATGTGAGGGAAGTTATGCAATACGATTTAGCAGGAAAAATTATTGTTCCGGGATTTTTTGATATGCATGTGCATTTCCGTGAACCCGGACAAACACATAAGGAAGATATCAGCACAGGTGCTCTCGCTGCTGCTTATGGCGGTGTTACCGGTGTGCTTGCTATGCCTAATACATCTCCCGCTATGGACAGCGCAGCTGTATTGAATGCGAACTATGCAAAATCTAAAGATAATATTGTTGATGTGTATAATTCTGCTTGTGCAACTTTAGGAAGAAACGGAAAAGAAATTACAAACATTGATGAACTGGTAAAAACAGGAGCACTGGCAATTACTGATGATGGCAGTCCCGTTGAAGATGATGAATTAATGAAAAAAGCATTGGAGAAATCTGCCGAACATAATATTCCGATTATTCAGCATTGTGAAATCATGAGCATATCGAACGGCGGAATTATGAATGAGGGAAAAGTATCACGTGAGCTTGGTGTAAAGGGAATTCCCAATGCATCAGAGTATGAAATTATTAAAAGAGATATTGGGCTTGTCCGTAAGATAAATAATTCAAGATATCATGTACAACATATCAGCACAAAAGAAGGAGTTGAGTTAGTCAGGCAAGCCAAAGCAGAGGGATTGAACGTAACAGCAGAGGCATGCCCACACCATTTTGTTTTAACCGATGAAGCAATAAAAGAATATGGTGCAAATGCAAAGATGAATCCTCCGTTAAGAACGCAGGATGATGTTGATGCAATACTTGAGGGAATAAAGGATGGTACAATAGATGCAATTTGTACCGACCATGCACCTCATGCGGCTGATGAAAAAACTTTGGGATTAGAAAAAGCTCCTTTTGGTATAATTGGGCTTGAAACATCAATAGGATTGACATATACATATCTTGTGAAAAAGGGAATTATTTCGATTGACGATATGATTTATAAGATGTCAATCAATCCAAGAAAAATATTAAATCTGCCCCAAATAAAAATGCAGGTTGGTGAAAAAGCCAATTTTACCATACTTGATTTGAATAAGGAGTGGGAAGTTAAGGAAGAATATTTGCATTCAAAAAGCAAAAATTCACCTTTTCTAGGATGGAAACTAACGGGAAAATCCGTAGGAATATTAAATAACTGCAAAAACTTAATGTATGGTTGAAATAAAAGTAAAAGGTACTGACGAGAAATTACGCATAGAAAATATCTACTGCATAGGCAGAAATTATCTTGAGCATATTAAGGAGTTTGATACTCCTGAAAAAAAGCTGGAAGCACCGAAGGAACCGATGGTATTTCTGAAACCGAACACGGCTGCAATTACAGCGGATTATATCTCTATACCTGTATTAAAGGGTAAGAAAATATCCGACAATTTACAGAATGAAGTTGAACTTGTAGTTGTAATTGGTAAAGACGGCGTGAGTATTCCAAAAGAGAATGCAATGGAGTATGTTTACGGTTATGCAGTAGGAATAGATTTCACATTACGTGATGTGCAGGCAGCACTGAAAAAAGAGGGAATGCCGTGGGCGCTTTCAAAAGGATTTTTAATGTCTGCACCGGTATCCGAGATTGTGAAGAAAGAAGAAGTTAAAAATGCAGAGAATTTGTGCATAAGGTTGAAGTTAAACGGAGAGATAAAGCAGGATGCAAATACATCGATGATGATTTTTAAGCTACCTTATCTAATTCATTATATCTCAAGTATATTTGGATTGAAGAAGGGTGATATGATATTCACCGGAACACCGGCAGGTATTACAAAGCTTAATTCAGGTGATAAGATAGAAGCAGAGATCGAGACGGTTGGGAAACTGAATGTAATGGTGGTTTAGAGTTCAGAGAGTTCAGAGAGTTCAGAGAGTTCAGAGAGTTCTCCTCTTTCCCAAATTTCTATTTGGGAAAGTTTTGAACTGCAATTGACGATTATTCTGTAATTCAAAACTCAAACTTTCCCAAATAGAAATTTGGGAAAGAGGAGATTTGGTGAAGCAGGAGCTTCGTAACAAGAAGCAATCAGCATGAAATTTTTAAGGCTTTGAATGTGAAATTGTAAATGTGACATTATAGATGATTTATAAATAACATGGAGATTAAATTGAAAATTGACAATTTCAGAGATTTAATAAATAGGATACCAGTTAAAAAACAAGCATTCGTTGTTAAGAAGAAAAATTGGACGAGGTTTAATAATAGTTCAATTTATGAAATGTTTGGCGATAAAGAAGAAATTAAAATAAGTAGAAATGATATATTCAATGAAAAAGATATTAACTATCTTATTTGCAAAACTGTATTATGGGGTTATTCAACAGGTGGAAGAGGAAACAATATAAAGAAATTTTTAAAAGAAAATAATTACACACATTTTATTGAGAAAATAAGTAAATTTAAAAACAATTGTAATATTGATAGTATTAAGTCGATATTAAAGGAAACTCCTGGTTTAGGCATGTCTACATTAACAAAATTCATGTATTTTCTTAAATTTAAATATTGTGGTTACAATTGTCTAATATTTGATAAGAAAGTTCTTGACGCTATCACTTCTAATAATTATTCTGATTTTAAAAAAGCATCTTCAGAAATAAGAAACAATGGAATAATATATTATTTAAAATACTTAGAATATATGAATGAAGTAGCTGAAAATAACAATGTACCACCAGAAAATTTAGAAATTTTCCTTTTTACATTTGGCTCAAACTTTAAAAAATAAACCTTAATGAGATGCAAGATAATATCTATATGTCTTCCAAAAGGCGGAGTTGGTAAAACTACCACTGCGGTGAACCTTGCTGCATCTCTTGCAGTTGCAGAAAAGAAAACGTTACTGGTAGATACAGACCCATTCGGTGCTTCTGCTATGTCATTAGGATTTACACCTGAACGGATAAAAGCAGGTATATCGGAAGTGTTCAACTTTACGCATTCATTAGACCATGCTATACACAAAACTGAGTTGGAATATCTTGACTTTGTTCCTTCAAATGTAAACTCCATACAAAGAGATGACAGGTTTTCAAAGATTGCAGAAAACAGGGTTGTTCTTAAAAATGCATTACGCGGCGTTCATGAAGTATATGACTACATAATCATAGATTGTCCGCCACTGATGAGAGGTATAGTTCAAAATGCATTAACTGCTTCAACATCAGTATTAATGCCTGTCAGGTGCGGTCATTTTGCATTGGAAGCTATTGCGAAGCTGTTCAAATACGTAGATTATATAAAAGAAATTGCAAATCCTTCATTATTTATAGAAGGAATTGTGATGACAATGTATGAAGCTAATACAAAGGTAACGGAAATATCCGAAAGAGAATTAAAATTAAGATACAATAAGTATTTATTCAAAACAACAATACCAAGAAACCATATGGTAACCGAATCCACTTTTTACGGAAAGCCGGTTATCCTTTATAATGTAAATTCGAATGTGTCCATGGCATATTTAGAGCTTGCCTATGAAATTATTAATAAATACCGGGAGGAGAAAACCGCAGTTTGAAAGAGATATCAAAAACATATAACCCGCAGGAAGTAGAACTTGAATTAATTAAATATTGGGAAAAGAATAAGTTTTTTACACCTGAAGATAATTCCGGTAAGCCAAAATATTCAATGGTTATTCCGCCGCCTAACGTAACAGGGAATTTGCATCTTGGGCATATTCTGGATAACACCGTTCAGGATATATATGTCCGTTGGAAAAGAATGTCGGGTTACAATGTTTTATGGCTTCCCGGAACTGACCATGCAGGTATTGCAACACAAACAAAAGTAGAAAAACACATCAAAGAGCAGGGTTTATCTCGATATGATCTTGGAAGAGAGAAATTTGTAGAAAAGGTATGGGAATGGAAAGATATCTATCATGAAAATATTACAGGACAGCTTAAAAGGATGGGGGCTTCGGTTGATTGGACCAGAGAACGCTTTACAATGGATGAAGGACTCTCAAAAGCTGTCAGAAAAGTATTTGTATCACTGTACAAAAAAGGATTAATATACAAAGGAAAAAGGATAATCAATTGGGACCCGGTTGCACAGACAGCATTATCGGATGAAGAGGTAATATACAAAGAGAAAAAAGATAAGCTGTATTATATTAAGTATAATATATTAAATGCAGATAGCAATTCTCCTTTAAAGTATGTAACAATAGCAACAACACGCCCTGAAACCATGCTTGGAGATACGGCGGTTGCTGTTAATCCCAATGACTCGCGTTATACCGGTATAATCGGTAAGAAGGTAATTCTTCCGATTGTTGATAAAGCAATTCCGGTAATTGCAGATGAATATGTTGATATGGATTTTGGTACAGGTGCATTGAAAATTACTCCCGCACATGACCCGAATGACTTTGAAATCGGTATAAAATATGGGTTGGAACAGGTTCAGGTAATTGACCATCAGGGAAAAATGAATGAAAAAGCCGGAAAATACTCCGGTTTAGATAGATTTGCAGCCAGAAAGCAGATTGTAGCCCGTTTGCAGGATGAAGGATTGATAGAAAAGATTGATGAATACACTCACAATGTGGGTTATAGCGAACGCGGAGGCATAGTAGTTGAGCCATACCTCTCAGACCAGTGGTTTGTATCAATGAAAACGCTTGCAGAGCCTGCATTGAATGCTGTTTTATCCGGAAAAGTGAGATTTCACCCGGAAAGATGGGAAAAAGTATATAATAACTGGATGACAAATATCCGTGATTGGTGTATTTCCAGGCAGTTATGGTGGGGGCATCAGATTCCCGTTTGGTATAATAAGAAAAATGGCGAGATGTACTGCGAAATTGAGCCGCCTGAAGATATTGAAAACTGGGAACAGGACCCCGACGTACTCGATACATGGTTCTCTTCATGGCTCTGGCCTTTTACAACTATGGGTTGGCCAGATGATACAGAGGATTTGAAGAAATTCTATCCAACTGATTTTTTATCTACCGGTCCGGATATTATTTTCTTCTGGGTTGCAAGAATGATAATGGCAGCGATTGAATTTACAGGGAAAATTCCGTTTTATGATGTTTATTTCCATAACATAATCCGTGATGAAATTGGCAGAAAGATGAGCAAGAGCTTAGGCAATTCACCCGATGTTATAGATGTTATGAACGAATACGGAACTGATGCATTAAGGTTTACGCTTGTTTATCTTGCACCGCAGGGTGTTGATGTTTTCTTCTCAAAAGAAAAGTGCGAGATGGGAAGAAACTTTGCCAATAAGATTTGGAATGCCTCAAGGTTTTTATTAATGAGGAGAGAACAATTTACTGAAGCATCACAGCCGGATTATAAACACGATATATTTGATAAATGGATTGAAAGCCGCCTGAACTCTGCAATTCAAACTTATGTGCTGGCATTGGATGAGTATAAGATTAATGAGGCATCAAAAGCACTGCATGAGTTTATCTGGGGTGATTTCTGCGATTGGTACATTGAAGTATTAAAGATAAAATCAAATGAGCAGCCGGAAGCAGGATTAATAATATTTGATAAAGGATTTGAAATATTCGATAAAGTTTTAAGATTGCTTCATCCTGTTATGCCGTTCATTACAGAAGAATTATGGCAGGCAATAGGGGATAGAAAAGAAAATGAAAGTATTTCAATTTCGGAATTCCCTGTATTAAATGAAAATGTAATTTCTAAAGATATTGAAACTGAAGTTGCATTAATGCAGGAGCTGGTTACATCTATCCGTAATTTAAGGGCTGAGTTAAATCTTTCTCCTTCAGTTAAGTGTGATGTTGTTATTGCATGTGAAAATGAAAAGTCGGCATTTTATGTGGATGAACTCTCATCTTACATAAAATCACTGGCGAAAATTGGTGAGCTGCAATCAATGGTAAAAGAAGATTTTGCCAAGATTGAGCAGTTTAAATCATTGACATCTGTTGTTGGACCGTTCCAGATATATGTGAAGATAGAGGGATTGATAGACATTGAGCAGGAGAAACAAAGATTGGATAAGGAAATTCAGAGAACCGAATCATTCTTAATTTCAATTGAAAAGAAATTAAGCAATGAGAAGTTTGTTCAGAAAGCATCTCCCGAAGTGGTAGAGAATGAAAGAAAGAAGCAGGAAGATTCCCGTCAGAAATTGGAGAAATTGAAAGAGCATTATAATTCTCTTGTGAGTTAACACCTCATCCCTCACTAATTGTGAATTGTGGATTAGAACAGGGGAGTTAGAATCTGGACATTAGGACTAACATAATTCAATAACCGATAATTGAAAAAATTAATTTTCATTTCATTATTCCTTTTTATTTGCAGATTCTCACCTGCTCAGGAATTATATCTGGAAATTACTATTGAACCGCCAAGAACTGATAAAGATATCCGCATCCTGGATCGTATTATTTATTGGGATATGAATTTAATCCACCAGACGGTAACTTTTAATGACAGTGTATGGTCCATGTCAATACATAACATTTCCTGTAAAATTAATGAGAGTGATTATAAACTAATTGTTGATTATATAGAAGTTGTGGGTTTAAATAAAAATATAACAGTCACACCACAATGGTTAGATTCACAAGGTTTTGATACACTGGAAAATATACAAATTTCTATATCATTGGATTCTTCAAAATATAAAACTGAAATATATGCGTATAAATCTATGTTGAATCAGGATAATAACTACAAAAAAGTAATATTGTTTATAGATTTGTTAAGAAGCATGATGACAGAATGCGAAGAAGTTAAATGAGAATATTACCGTTCATTTTACTTTTTGTTTTTATATGCAGATTTTCATTCTCCCAGGAAATGAGATTTGATATTAATTATAGTACACAGGGACTTCCGGACGATAGCAGCACATATAAGGAAGATTTTTCATTCAACGGCAAAGACCTGGAATATGAAGCAAACATTATTAAAGTAAACGAAAAGCCCGGCGAACCGGGAAAGCTGATTTGTCAATTAAGTGAAAATGAATATGTTTTGCTTGCTAATTTCATAACAGTGAATGGGCTAAATAAAGATTATTCTTTTGCACCTCAAGCAGCTAATGTACAGGATAAAGTTTTCGAAAGTATTAGTGTTAAGATAACGCTTGATTCCGTAACCGGTAACATCAGTTATATGGGTTACAGATCATGGCTGAAACAAGATGAAAATTATCATAAGGCAATTCTTTTTCTGGATTTATTAAGATATATAACCATTAAGTGCAGAGAAAAATAATGAATAAAACTTTACTCTTTTTCATTTTACTGTTTTTTTACAGTTTATCTTATTCCCAGGAAATGGCATTAAGCATTTCTTATTTAGATGGAGAAAAAAGCAAAGATAGTCACGCAACAATTGAAACATTCACTTTAGGTGATTCGACACTTAGATACATGTTAAATTATACCGGCCATCGCACCGAAGAACAGGTTGATAAGAAAAAAACATGCAAAATTAGCAAAGAAGATTCCAAAATACTTCTTGATTTTATTTTAACAAACAACTTGAACAAAAATGATTCATTATTTCAGGAATTATCCAAGACGAAAAATTTCGAGATATATACAAATATAGTAATTGCTGTAGTTATAGATAATAAGTTATCAAGAATTTTAATAAATGGAGATATTGAAGAGTTTAAAGATAAGGATTTATATATAAAGGCAATTCAATTAATTGTTAATGTTAGAACCCTGGCTGAAAACTGCATAAATATTAAATGAAAAAAATTGCTTTTATTGTTTCTTGTTATTTATTTGTGAATATGCCAATGCACAGAAATTAAATTTTACACTGCGATATAAATTTGGAGCCGGAAGCAAGGATAATTTTGTAAAGACAGAAGTTTTTACATTAACTAATAATAAATTAACGTATTTCATTCTAAAAGAGGGGCAACGCGGTCCTGAACAAACCGATTCACAAAAAGAATGCGACTTGCGGATGAAACAATTGGGCTATTAATCGAAAATTTAAAATTAGCAGGTTTTGATAAAAATGATTCATTAATATCAGATACAAATAATAATATAAGATTTGAAAATTTTACCCTTTCAATTTAATTGGTTGAAGCGGCATACCATAGCAAAATAATTGGTGATATTTCGGAATTTACCGGTAAGAATCTGTATAAACACCTGATGAATTTTTTAAATTTAATGAGAAAATTAATCAAACTAAACTAAGGTAAAAACCTGTAACTTGATAGGGCAGGTTATTATGAGTATATTTGTTGATAATAAAAACCGCGGGGTGGAGCAGCTGGTAGCTCGTCGGGCTCATAACCCGAAGGTCGGAGGTTCAAATCCTTCCCCCGCTACTAAAAAATATGCCGCTGATAAAGCGGCATTTTGCATATTATGAAGGCGTTTGTAAGTTTTGTAAGGTTTGTAAGGTTTGTAAGGTTTGTAAGGTTTCCGTACTGCCAGTGTCTCTCATGAATAATCTTTCACATCAGAATAATCATTAATCGAGGAAACTGGCAGAATAAGGAGATTTATGATTAACCCAATTCTTCTAATCTCAAATTATCGAACAAAGATCGTTGTGTTAAATACAGAAATCGACTTGTCAAACACCAATTGTTAATTCTCAAACTTTTCAACATGTAACCTGCAACCTGTAACCATCATTCTTCATTCTTAATTATTGAAATCGCTTTTTGTAAAATTATATCTTCATTAAAATTATTAATATCGATTGAAATTGAAGGTACATACTCTTCCCTCGGTGTGCTGTTTACATGAAATAACTTCTCCGTTGGAAAATTTACAACAATTTTCGAGTTTGGCAATGTAATATTTTCTATTGCACCGCATAATCCTGCCATTTTTGTTCCGGTTATTTTAGCACGGTTCATTGCATCAAAACCAATTGTCATACCTTCACCCATACTGCCTGTCCAGTGATTTACAAGTATTGCCACAGGTTTATCGTAAATATATCCTTCACGCGGAGATACATATTCAATAAAGCTTCTTTTTATTTTATAATCCGATTCTGTAAATGAATGTTTCTGGTAGGGCATTTCTTTAAATATAAATCTTCCCATAATTGCTCTTGCAACAAGTGAATTCCCGCCGCCGGGTGTATTTCTTAAATCCAATATTAATGCTGATGTTGTTCTTAGAAATAATAATGTCGAGTCGAATCGCCCTATCAAGCTTTCATTTCCCAATGAATTGTTTATCCTTATATATCCTATATTATTCTCGAGTATAGTAGATGTTAATAAATCGTTTGAAACCCTTTCATTTATATCTTTATCAAGAATATCTAAATCCAGATTATATTCTTTATTATCTGATAGTATTTTGATAATTCTTTTTTCATCATAAGTACCGGCAATAACTCTTCTCAAAGCCCAGTTTCTAACATCATTATCGATTGTTCTAATTGATTTTCCAATATGTGAGTTTACTGCATCTTCAATCGGAACATCATTTATAGAAATTATCTCAGAACCGGGAGTAAAGTTAACTTTGGATATTAATTCGCTTCTTATATCGGTTATAATTGCTTTACCATTGAGCCATTCAGCCCATATGCTTAAACCGGAAGGCACTAACCGCGGTGAATGAAGATTATTTGTGTTTAATGTTGTATGGTTATCATATAATTCTTCCAATATTGTTTCAAAAAATCTAAGTAGTTTTTCTTTAGAATCAATATCCTTAATCTGAAGATGGTATATTTCCTTTACCATATTCCAACCGGTTTGTTTTTTATCGAAATATGCATAATGTTCATTAATATTTTCCCAGAGAAAATTGAAATCTTCTTCTATCTGCTCTTTTGATAAATTAAACTGTGCCATAAGAACGGAATTAAATATTGTAAATAAGAATAAAATAAAAATTAGTTTGTTAACCATATTTAAAAAATTAATACTTTATAGTAAAGTAAATGTAATAAAAATCCGTTCCCGGAGAACAATGAAGAATGATGGTTGGAGGTTTACAATTGGTGATAGACAAGTCGTAGATCCCGAAGAAGCGTCGGCTGACATCGGGAGGGTTACTGATATAGGTATGGATATTCAGAAATTGCAGCATACATTAAATAAACAACTCCAGACAATGATTAACTGATTACCCCTTGAAAACTCTCCGGCTTGGATGATTTACAATAGCACAATGATTATATCTGAATGTCTTCTCCTGCTCATTAATAATTCCCGGTACATTGGAGTTTTTCAAGGGGTAATCAGTTAATCATTGTCCGGAGTAGTTTATGTAAAATATTCTATAATGTATGTTTATCCGAACCAATATCAGTAACCCCTTGTCTAACACCAATTGTAAGTCCTCCGTTATTCTTTCCCAAATGATCCCACAGGGATCTAAGGAAAATTTGCCTGCCTGCCCATAGCATCGAGCCCGCTGCAGGCAGGGGAAAGAGAGGTGACAATACTTAGCAAAAACTTCAAACTTAACAAACTTAACAAACTTAACAAACTTAACAAACTTAACAAACTTAACAAACTTAACAAACTTAACAAACTTAAAGAACTTGCTATGCATTTCTAT
>Ga0105092_10000423_pt1 | contig 21863 bp, 15 predicted proteins | sample PPLLak2March2015_FD_87021 | JGI IMG/M metagenome (GOLD analysis project Ga0105092, IMG submission 87021) | Freshwater sediment microbial communities from Prairie Pothole Lake near Jamestown, North Dakota, USA - PPLs Lake P7 Core (1) Depth... | ecosystem: Environmental > Aquatic > Freshwater >... | reverse complement strand
TTTCTTATTATTGAAAATTTTGTTATGGGTAATCACTACGTGATTAGATTTCTTATTATTGAAAATTTTGTTATGGGTAATCACTACGTGATTAATATCTTCATATGAAAATATCATTATCCCCTTATAAACTTTATAAACTTTATAAACTTTATAAACTTTATAAACTTTATAAACTTTATAAACTTTATAAACTTTATAAACCTTATAAACCTTATAAACCTTATAAACCTTATAAACCTTATAAACCTTATAAACCTTATAAACCTTATAAACCTTATAAACCTTATAAACCTGATAAACTTTATAAACTTTATAAACCTAATAAACCTAATAAACCTAATAAACCTAATAAACCTAATAAACTTAAAGAACTTTATTAGCTTCTCATCTCTTGAAGTTAAATAACAAATAACTTAAATTCCCGGTCATTATGAAAATGAATAAAGAATTTAGTACAGAAATTAGAAAAACCTTTTTTCCGCTTTCATCAAAATATGATGAGAATTGGATATTGAAAAATTCACTTGGCGAAAACATACTGTATAATCTTGAATCACTGTGTGAAGTGCTAGAGTATAAACCGGGGATGAAAGTTCTTGACCTTGGATGTGGTAAAGCTATAAGTGCAATTTTTCTTGCCAATGAGTTTAAAGTCCAGGTTTGGGCAGTAGATAGCTTTATATCTCCGTCGGAAAATTATAAAAGAATAAAAGAACAAAGCTGCGGGAACCAGGTTTTTCCATTAAAGCTTGATGCCAGGAACCTTCCATTTCCTAAAGATTTTTTTGATATTATAATAGCAGCAGATTCTTATATGTATTTTGGTACAGATGAAAAATATACTCCATATTTATCACAATTCTTAAAGCCGCATGGCTTTCTTGGAATTGTTGATATTTGTTTTACAAAAGAAATTAATTATCTTGCCGATGCACCGGAATACCTGAAGCCGCATTATCAGGATAAATGGTATTATGTTCACTCACTTGGTTGGTGGGAGAAATTTATAGAAAAAACGGGTTTACTTAATATAGTACGTGCTGAAATTCTACCTCAAAACGACTTTATAAGAGCCGAATATGTAAAGGATATGAAAAAAAGGAAAAAACAAGACGAGATTGCAAATATTCTGGCAAAAGACCAGGAGAATTTAATTGCTATGTTCCGCCTTACGGCAGAACGTACAGAAAAGCCGGTTAAGCTGGATTTATATTCCAAACAATTATAACAGAAAGGAAAACTGCATTGAAAACACTTGGTGAGTTAATTGAAGGCAAGCCCATTTTTGTGGTGGAAAAAGGGTTAAGTGTGAGGGAAGTTGCAGAATATATGGCTCTTAATAATGTTGGTGCTGTTCCGGTACTTGAAGGAGGAATAATGGCAGGGATTTTTTCAGAAAGAGACCTGTTAGTCCGTTGTGTTGCTAAAGATCTTGACCTGAACTCTACAATAGTTGATGACGTGATGACTAAGAAAGTAATTCTTATGGAATCGCATGATACATACGAAGATTGTATAAACCTTATGAGGCAGGAAGGTATCAGGCATGTTCCTGTAAGAGAAGGCAACAGATTGCTTGGTGTTATTTCATTAAGGGACCTTATGCAATTAGATGTAGAAGAAAAGGAACAAAAAATTGATATACTGCATTCTTATATACATTATAACCCTAAAGGATAGTCCTGATGGGATAATACATATGTAATATATAGAAAGAGAGTCATTTTGTTGATAAATTCACTTCCTAAAACAATTGGAGAACTGAAAAAGCGGGGGTATAAAGTTCTTTCGGTCAAAGATGAAATCAGAAAGAATTTAATACATAAGTTAAAAAATAAAGAAGAGCTTTTTAAAGGAATAATAGGTTACGAAAAGACAGTTATACCTGCTGTATCAAATGCAATACTTGCAAAGCATGATGTGATATTTCTCGGGCTAAGAGGTCAGGCAAAAACTAAAATTGCAAGAATGTTAATTTCTTTGCTTGATGAACACGTACCCATAATAAAGGGGTCTGAAATTAATGACAATCCTTTTAATCCGATTTCCAAATATGCAGTTGACCTTGTAAATGAACACGGAGATTATACAGAGGTTGAATGGATAACACGGGAAATGAGATATGGCGAGAAACTTGCTACTCCTGATGTTACTATTGCTGATCTTATCGGTGATATCGACCCGATAAAAGCTGCTACCCAGCGATTGCATTATTCACATGAAGGAGCAATTCATTTCGGCATTATTCCGAGAACCAACAGGGGAATATTTGTTATCAATGAGCTTCCTGACCTTCAGCCGAGAATACAGGTTGGATTATTAAATATTATGCAGGAAAAAGATATACAAATAAGGGGATTTAATATCCGCATACCACTTGATATATTTATAGTATTCACGGCAAATCCTGAAGATTATACAAACAGGGGAAATATCATTACTCCGTTAAAAGACAGAATAGATTCTCAGATATTGACCCACTACCCAAGGTCGCTTGAAGAAGGAATAAAAATTACTGAATCCGAAAGCTGGATAAAAAGGCAGGAAAAAGAAACAATAATACCATATTACCTGAGAGAAATAGTAGAAGCAATCGGAGTGGAAGCCAGATGCAGTGAGTTTGTTGAGCAGAAATCAGGTGTGAGTGCAAGGATGTCAATATCGGTAATGGAAAATCTAATCAGCAATGCAGAACGGCGTTCAATATTAAATAATGATATAATTGTATTTCCAAGAATAACGGATCTTCAGGCAGTGCTTCCGGGTATAACAGGAAAGATTGAACTTGTTTTTGAAGGAGAGCAGGAAGGTTCGGTAAAAGTGAGCAAGGCGTTAATTGGTAAAAGTGTAAGGCAGATATTCAGAAAATATTTTCCTGACCCGCTTCAAAGAAAACGCACCGGTGGTGAAGGTTCACAGGGAGATCCTTACGGAGAGATACTGAAATGGTTTGAAATGGGTAATTCGATTGAGCTTTCTGATGACCTGACTTTTAAAGATTATTTTGCTACGCTGAGAAAAGTGAAAGGGCTGGAAAATACAGTTAAGAAATTCATTAAAACGGAGAATGAATTTGAACTTGCCACTATGATGGAGTTTGTCCTTGATGGTTTGCATCAAAATTCTAAAATTGCGAAAGATGAAGCCGATGAATGTATATCTTATAAAGATATGGTTGGAAGTATGCTCAGAGATAAGTCATCACAGGCAGGAAAAAGAACTTCATATGATTATGAAGAAGATTGGAATTATTAACAAATAGGATGGCCGGCAGTGTACTAACTTTTTATTCCGCATTTGGAAATTTTATAAGTTGTAAATACATCGGTTTTTAAAGAACCAAATAAAATTTACGTTTGTTAAATTTTGAAAATTAAAAGAACAAAGATAAACAGAAAAAGTACATATGTTTAATCCTGAAGAATTAATAGAGCCGGTAGATATTGATATTAGCAGGGAAGGTTTTACACTTATCCTGTTTAATGATTCATATCATGATTTTGATGAAGTAATAGAGCAGGTAATAAAAGCCACCGGTTACAACTATGATAAAGCTGAAGAAATAACACTGGAAGCACACAATAAAGGAAAAGCTGCTGTGCTCACCGGTGAGCTTGATATTTGTTTGAAAGCACAATCTGTATTGGAAGAAATAAATTTAAGAACTTCATTAGAAGTAAGCGTATAGAATAATCAGCAAGCTCCTCGTTTTGCTAGAAAACGGGGAGCTTTTTTTATTATGAAAAGTCCAATTTATAAATATTATCAGCTTTCATGGAAGGAAGTATTACAAGGATATACCCTGGGAATATTTCCAATGGGAGAGGACGACGGGTCAATAAGCTGGTACGAAACCAGCCCGCGGGCAATACTGCCTGTTGAATCCCAGGTTTCCGGTATACATATTCCGCGTTCTCTATCACAAGTTTTAAAAAAAAATATTTTTAATGTTAAAGTTGATACTGTATTCAGTGAGGTAATACATACATGTGCAGAAAGAGATACAACATGGATAAATCCGCTGATAATAGACGCATTTACCGATCTTTACAAACAGGGATATGCGCACAGTGTTGAAGCATGGGATAATAAAGGATTAGCAGGCGGATTATACGGCGTAGCATATAAAGGTGCTTTCTTTGGGGAATCTATGTTCTTTAAAAGAAGTAATGCATCTAAGGTGGCTGTAATAAAGCTTTATGAAATCCTGAAAAAGAATAATTACATTCTGCTGGATATACAAATGATGACATCGCATTTCAGGACCTTTGGAGCGGTAGATATCTCGAAAAAAGCTTACCTTGAAGTGCTTGAACGTGCAATGAAAGTGGACAGGAAGTTCGGATAGAGTTCTTTAGAAAGCTTACTTTAGAACATATCCTTAAAATTCCATTTAATACATAATCCCCGGTAAAACATTTATACCCCTCAAAAATACGGAGGAATAAACACACTTCAAAAACAAGCAAAATTCGCTGCGTTTTTGTGCAAAAACATGTTTCACGTGAAACAATTGTCTTACTAAAAATTGATTTTTAAAAACATAAATAGACATATGGGTAATATGTTTTTCATTTCTATTTTACTTAACTTTTTTTGAAAAGTGACAGATTTATTGCGAAATTCTGCGTTAATCAGCAAATAATTTTCCCGATAAATCACGTTAACTGAAATAATATAAGGAGTTAAGTGGTGTTTTTGAATAACGTAAAAATATTTTGATAGTATAAAAATATAATATTAATATGACGGATTTAAAACGGGTTAGATTGTGAACCGGTTATGTTAATATTGCGGAAATTGAGAAGATTACTCGTCAGACGAATTTAAAAAACGGATTGAGAATTAATATTATGCCGTTGTTGGTGTTCTGCACCAACAACTTTTTTGTTTGAGGATATATCAGATTAAAAGTGTTCATCAGCATCATACTTATGGTTGTTGGTTCAGAACACCAACAACGGCGAAAAATAAATCACACACAATTTTATTTTGGTTTACCAATTATTAATTTAGAATTGAAATTACTATATTGTATTACAAAATATATTCTATTTTCTTTAATCTTAACATGTCCACCATATGAATAATAATATCCATAAATATTTAAATTTACACTATCTTCTTTCACCCAATGTTCATCATTATACAACCATATGTTTGTGTAAATATCTAATGCAATCAATTTATTCCTGGAATACCCCCCTAATTTTGAAATCTCGAAATCAGTTGTCATATAGTATATCCAATCGAATCCATTAAAATAATAAAGTTTATTAAAATCTCTATCTGAAGTCTTTACCAAAATGCTTCCACATTCATACAATAAAGGATACATTTGTGCAGAATAATTAATTAAATCTTTTCTTACAAATTCGAATACATCTCCAACGTGTTTATAAATTGCCAAATATTCGTCGGCACCCTCTTTTTTAATTGCAAAAAGATAAAGTGTTCCCAAACTATCTTTAAAGAAATAAGGATATAATATTGTATCATTCAGATTATATTCGGTAAAAATACTGTTTTCAAAAAGATAAACATGATTTCCTCCTTGCGTACCAATCCATGCTTTATTTGCACCTTCTACTAATATATGACCAATATAATATGTGCTGTCTGATTGGATTGTGTAAGTGCTGATTTGTCCATTGCTATATTTTTTTAAAGCAGGGTTTTTTGTTGCACTTGGGTTTCCACCCCCAAAATATATATTGTTTTTATCAAATCCATTAATTGAATTTAAAATAAATGTCGGATCTTGTAAATCAAAAGGTTCTACTATATAGCCATTATAATAATCTGGTATAGTTCCAGTATTTAAATAAATATTCGTGGAATCAGCAACATAAAGATCAACCAATATCCCTCCCACATCAACAATACTCCAATCATATGAATTAATCGTGTCTTGTGCTGGTGGTGTGACCGGAGTTACCGGGTCATCTTTGCAGGAAATAAATAAGAATGTTTGAAGAATAAATATTAAGCAAAGTGCAAAGTAAGTTTTGTGTTGTTTTGTTTTCATGAGAAAATATTTTCCGCCGTTGTTGGTGCAGAATCCGCCTCCTGTAAACAGGACGAGCAGGCGGACAACAACGGCGGAATCGTATATAAAAAGATTGATTTTTGTACTATAATCACAGACAGGTCCAGAGGACTCCGCTGGAGAGTGCCTGCCTTCCGCTAAGGCAGAGCAGTCAGGTCTGTGCTGCCCTTTAACTGGTAAGTGCCATTAATAAACTCAAATAACTCTATTTGCTCTCTTCAATCATCTTTATCTTTTGCAATCTTCTTTTATACCTGTCGTCGCCTTTGAATTCAGCTTTCAGGTAAGCATCAATAATATCGGTGGCAAGAGATGGACCGACAATTCCGCCGCCAAGACATAATACATTCATTGCGTCATCTTCAACTCCCTGGTGTGCAGAAAATACATCATGGCAAATACCAGCCCGTATACCCTTGAATTTATTTGCAGCTACACACGCTCCCACGCCGCTTCCGCAAATTAAAATTCCCCTTTCACATTCGCCTGAAAGAATCGGTTTAACTAAGTCTGAAGCAATATCAGGATAATCGACTGCATCAGTATTGCAAGTGCCTACATCAACAATTTCATACCCCTTTTTGTTTAAAATATCCTTTATATATTCTTTTAACGGAAACCCGCGGTGGTCTCCTCCTATTACAATTTTTTTCATTTTCACACCTTATTTTCTGCAAAATAATTAAAGAAGGTGTCATTATCAATTTATAAGTATAATTGTTTTTGTAAGACAAATTTTAATCCTTTTAAATTCTGTTTTTTGTAATCTTCCCTTTGCTGCAGCTTGCCGGCAATTAATTGTGAATCTTCACACAATGAGAAATATTAACTAACATGACACAATACCTCCTGACTCCCGACTCTAAGACTTTATTTCAGTATTGCCAATTTCCCTGTTTCTATCTGTGTTTCTCCTTCTGTTCCTGTTACGCTTAATTTATATATATAAACTCCGTTTGCAAGTTTTTCGCCATCTTTATCCGTACCCGGCCAATCTATTGCTACAAACTTATCGGTTATATCCTTTTTCAGTATCTCATTTATCAGCCGCCCTGCTACAGTGTAAATTTTAATATTTACATTAACTGCACTTGAATAATTATGCTGAAATGTAAATGCAGTTCTATCGGCGAAAGGATTAGGATAGTTATATACATTCATTAATTTTAATATACTGTGTGAAGCAACAATAAAGTGAAGTGTTTTTTCGGATGAATTATTGTAAGTATCCCATGCTTTTACTTTTATAATATGTTCTCCTTCAGAAACCGAAGAGAAGCTGTATTCAAAAGACCCAGACTTATAAGTAGAATCACTATTATAAAAAGGAGTAAAATCATATTTTAAATTTTCTTTGTTATCTAATACCCCGTCAATTTTATGTCCAATCGTTCCTGTTGTATTAATACCTGATTCATCAAACAGGTCTGCAATGAGCTTAAAGTTCTCTGTGGTTACATCACCCTCTCTGAAATCCCTGTTGTTAATATATAGCTTAATTTCAGGACCGGTAGTATCTACAGGAGCATTGGGATTAATGCCTCCAATAAAAAAGTTTGTATAAATCCCGTGACCATCGGCAGTATTATTGAAGAAATAATTAATCAGTCTTCCCTTTTCATTCCGGAAAGAAATATCTTTCGGCACAATAAATTCAACAAGCCATTTCCCGTTTAAAACATTTTGCGTTCCCGAAAATATAATACCGCCCGGTATCTTAAACTTGTATTCATAGTTATCTTCATCACGCATAGAAATTTGCCTGGTAACGTCAAACAATTTAAGAAATATTTTACCGTTATAATCCTGCCATAATGAAGAATCCGGATGAATAACAGAACCGTAAATTTTTACTTTGCTTAATGCCCTCATGGTATCACTGACTAATCCGGATATGCTATCGACCATAGAACAGAACCTTGGGGTTTGTATTCGCTGTGTTGGGTCACCGATCAGTATAAATTTTTTATGGCTGGGGTCATAACTGACATAATTTTTTGCTCCGAATGAAGCTTTTCCGAAAGTATTTTGCAAAAGCAATGTATCACGCCGGAAATAAAGCCGGTCCCAGAAGGCATAGTTTAATGTTGCATTTGACGGACCTGATACCGGACGGGTTGCCGCATAAGTACCGATAGCACCTTTTCTTTGTGTAGTTACCAATGCTTCACCTCCGCTTGGGAGTAATGGATTGTCAAATTTGGAAAAATCACAGCTTGCAATAGTAACAAACGGATATTTGCAGTTATTATTCAATTGGCTGATAGTAACATCTTTTTCGAAAACCGTTTCGTGAGTCCACACGTCAGGGCTCCCGTGACCTGTGAAATTCAGGCCAATACATCCGGCATTCCAGTAAGTGATTATATCTTTATTTACTCCGGGTTTTCTTCTGCCTCCCGGCGTAATTACTGTTGGGTAAGCAATAAGATAGAGCTTATTTTTATCGTAAACCTGCGGCGTATACTGCTCGGCTAATAATTCACACTGGTCTGTATGCTGAGACCCATCATTGAAGTTTGTTGTTTTGCCATCATCTGCTACATAGACAACTTTATTCTTCCAATAGCCGTTAGTTCCGGTAACTTCATAACAATCTAGCTTATCGACGTAATAACCCGCTTCTTCGGGGGTTTCAACTGTAATTCTACCTATTGCCAGGTCGGGCTTATCGCTATTTTCACCGTCTATATCCACAAAGTAATCGTCTGTAGTCCAATTTTCGGTTTGATTTAATTCAGGGTGAGTAAACTCGATTGGAGGAATGTGATCATCATTTTTCAGAAGTATATCTTTATAATCAAAATCACCGTCTCCGAACAGTAATACATAGGTTGGCTTTAATGTCCATTTTTCATAACTGTATTTTATAAAATCTCTGATTGCAGCAGGGTCCAGTATACCACCTGAGAATTCGTTATATATCTGTTCTATATCTACAATCACTGTCTTAAGATATCCGGGATTAGCAGTTCCTCCTGATTCACGTTTTTCTTTAATCCTTTGTGCCGCAGGGAAAAAAACCTTTGGAGCGATAATTATAAAATCTGCTCCTTCGGTATAGCCATGCAGATTCTGATTTGCAATTTTTTGCGAAATTGAACCTGGAGTTTTAAAAGCATTATCTCCGGCAGCTATATATTTACTGAGATTGTTTGAATATTCTGTCTTTTGAAATTTTACACTTCCCTGTGTATGTGGTAACTGATCAATTATCTTAACTTCATCATGCGAAGTAATATCAAATATTTTAACGTTATTTGTTTGAAAACCGGACAGGTTATATTCGGTTACACCATCTGCCGGGTGTGAATCAAATGACAGGTAATTATTTGTTACACTTGAAAACTTCCTGTCATATTGTATTTCCATCCAATCATAATATGCTTCTCCATCAGCACCTGGAGAGTGAAAATAAGCATGTACCGAGCTTTGTTCTCCATTGGTTTTTTCCGATTGGTTTATTGTAAATTGAGCATACGCAACATGTATCCACTCAGCCCAGCCGCCCGGAACATATGGTATAGTTATATTGACAGGTGACATTGTTGAGTTAACTTCTTTTATTTCAAAGAATCCGTCATAAGGGTTTAATGTACGTGCAGCAACTTTCACTCTGTACAGTATATTAGAGCTTTCCTCAAGGCCTGTTAAGGTATTATTCCAATTAAATGACTGCCCGCTGGATATTCTGCTGCTGAGCCATAAGTTGCCTTCATTAAGCAAATTGTTTATTTCCGGTTCTGTAAATATTTTTTCCCTGAATGAATTAGGTCTGTTTGGATTTTGGACATTTTCAGAAGGTACAGAAATCATTCTTTTCCCGGTTTGCCCGTTGTTTATTTGTATCCAGTAATAATTAGATAATGTATAAAAGCTTATATAATGTTTGTAAAAATTGTCCAGTGTGTCATACTTCCAGTTATTAACACTTTTACCGTAAAAGAGTATATGGTCATTAGCATCAAATTTTCCATCACTTTCTCCCTCGATGTAAATAGACAATTCTTTAATATCATCTATACGCGGAGAAAATGTATAAACAGGAAGCATCTCACCGCCGTTGCCATACATTTTAATTTTCCGAGGGTCAACACCATTTAAATTTATTCCGGCACTTTCAAGGAAGCTTTTTGTAATCTTATATATGCCTTCACTTGAACCGCTTCCATTATCTTTAATTTCAATTCTGTACCAATCACCCGTGGCAAACGCGCTGTTTTCCACTCTGCTATCTGCCTGCTGATTTAATAGGGCAGGATTCATCCAGTTAGCTGCAATGTCCGAGTTTAATGCCAGGTCTTTAAGCAAACTATATTCACTGTAAGAGCGTTTTCTGTTTATATAGGTTGGTGTATTACCGAAATTTACCCTTATCCTTATTTTTTTTATTTGCTTTAAGCTCTTTGAAACAGGGTTATACTGATAAGGATTAATTATCAGGTAACCAAGAAGTATATCACGCACGGGAGAAATATCCTGAATCACAGCAGGACTTTCAGGCAGGTAGGAAGATACAGAATATGCTTTTAAATCTTTTTCATAAGCAGGTTCTCCGGTATTCATGTAACCGGATTTATATGGTTCTTTGAAAACAATATGCGGAACAGGTGCAAGGTTAATACCATTTATTTCAGCATATTCTATATTTGTTATTGTGACTGAATTATTTTCTTGAGAAGGAAAAACAATTGGAAATACTCTGAATTTCAAATCAGGTTTTCCTTCATTGCCTGTACCCAGTGAAATGGAATTAGCAAAGTTAACTACAGAAAATTGCTCACCTTTATAATTGATATAATCGCGTGCAATAAATTGCGGATAATATTCCAGCTCAATATATGAATTGTTGGATGAGATAATTTTATAATCAGCTTCAGGAATATTTAAATCAGCAGGTACAAGAAGATCTTGTTCCGGTATGTTAAGGTCAGTTTTTTTATTGATGTTTTGAGAAAGAAGAACGGAAGTAAACAGTAATAAAAATAAAGCAAAACATGTTCTGGAGTTTAACATGGTATTTTGATGTTAATATTTATAAATAAAAAAACCGGAAACCTGAAATTCAGTTTACGGCTAAATTTATACCATGTTACATATTGGTTTTGTTAAAGATTTTCGAAAAAAATTTATTCTTTAACAGTTTGCTCTATAATTTTATTCTCCTTTTGTCTTTAAATATAAAATGTAAATATTGTATTGTCAAGGGTTAAGGATTTACAAAGCAAAAATTTGTGTTTAAATAAATAGCATATTATTAACTTATTTTGCGGTTTTTACATTTATTTTTTAATTTTTTATAAATAATGAAGTTAGAAGATTTAAATACACAACAACGGGAAAAAATTTCGGAATTTGGTGTTAATACCTGGTTTGTCATGGAATTGCTTGAGGATTATCTCAATAATCCTGAATCTGTTGGTGATGACTGGAAAGAGCTTTTTAATTCGTTGAACATTAACGGTAAAGCAAAAGATCAAACAGACAGCAATGGCAACGGCAGTGTAAAGACAGGCTTATATTCCTTCACTCCATCACGGGTTAATCTTCCGATGCCAAAAGACGGCGAGGAAGCAGTCCCGGTAAAAGGTGCAGGTGAAAGAATTATCGAGAACATGAATAACTCACTCACAATACCGACTGCCACTTCGCTCAGAACAATTCCTGTCAAAGTTCTTGAAGAAAACAGGAGATTGATAAACCATTACCTGAAAAAAAATAATGCGGGTAAAATTTCTTATACTCATATAATCGGCTGGGCAATTGTAAAAGCAGTTGAATCTAACCGGGTAATGAATAATGCTTTTACAATAATAGATGAACAGCCGCATGTCATAAAAAAGAATGATGTAAATCTCGGACTTGCAATAGACCTAGAGAAAAAAGACGGAACGCATTCATTGATAGTACCAAACATAAAGAAAGCAAACACTCTTAATTTTAAGCATTATTTTGATGCATATAACGATATAATCAACAGGGCAAGAAAAAATAAAATAGAATTATCGGATTTCCAGGGTACATCTATCACTTTAACAAATCCCGGAACTATTGGTACCGTATCATCCAGTCCGCGTCTAATGCTGGGGCAGGGAGCAATTATTGCAACAGGTGCAATTAATTACCCGGCTGAATATCATGCTGTAACCGGTGAATTGATTGCAAGGCTTGGCATAAGCAAAGTAATGTCGTTAACCAGTACATATGACCACAGAATTATCCAGGGTGCAGAATCAGGTTTATTTCTTAAAAAGCTTGATGACCTGCTTGTCGGCGAAGAGAATTTTTATGAAGAGATATTTGAAGATTTGAAGCTCCCGGTTTATCCGGTGAAATGGAGAAACGATAATAATCCGGATGACTTTGAAGGCGGTATATCTAATGTTGAAGAGCTTGAAAAGCAAACTAAGGCGATACAGTTAATAAATATGTTCAGGGTTAGAGGTCATTTGCTTGCTAATTTGGACCCGTTAAAACCAAAAGCACAATATCATGCAGAGCTTGACCCGGCTAACTACGGATTTACAATCTGGGATTATGACAGGAAATTTATTGCCGATGGTCTTGCCGGAAAAAGAGTTGCTTCTCTAAGGGAGATTCTTGATGTATTATATCAAACATATTGTGATAAGATTGGAGTTGAATACAGGCACATTCAGGACCCGGAGGAAAAATTATGGCTTCAGCATACAATGGAATCGACGATGAACGTACCGCAATTTGATAATAATTTCAAAAGGCATATTCTTTACAAAATAATTCAGGCGGAAAACTTTGAGAAATTCATAGATAAAAAATATATAGGTCATAAACGGTTTTCGCTTGAGGGCTCTGAGACAATTATTCCTGTGCTTGACCTGATATTAAATAAAGCAGCAGATAATAATGTTGATGAAATAGTTCTCGGTATGGCACACAGAGGCAGATTAAATGTTCTTGCTAATATTATAGGTAAGAGCATGCAATCGATATTCACAGAGTTCGAAGATATTGTTGACCCTGCTTCAACGCAGGGCTCCGGTGATGTAAAGTATCATTTGGGTGCTGCAGGAGTATATGAAACCTATGAGGATAAAGAAATAAAAGTATCTGTTTCATCTAATCCCAGCCATCTTGAGTTTGTAAATCCGGTTGTTGAAGGTATTGTCAGGGCAAAACAAATTAGAATGCATGACAGGGATTGCAGCAAAGTTATTCCTGTTATACTGCATGGTGATGCTGCAATGGCAGGCGAAGGTATAGTTGCCGAAACATTGAATCTGTCACAGTTAAAAGGATACAGCACGGGAGGTACGATACATATTATTATTAATAACCAGATAGGATTCACCACATCACCTGCTGATGCACGCTCAACTGTTTATGCTTCGGATGTTGCAAAGATGGTTCAGGCACCGATTTTCCATGTTAACGGAGATGACCCTGAAGCAACACTGCATGTTACAAAGCTTGCATATGAATACAGGATGAAGTTCAAAAAAGATGTTGTAATAGATGTGTTCAGTTACAGGAGATTGGGTCATAATGAAGCAGACGAGCCGGCATTTACACAGCCCTTGCTATATAAGCTGATAAAATCTCATCCTTCAGTCAAGGAAATTTATGTAAATAAAATGCTTGCAGAAGAAGTGGTAACGGATGATGAATTAAAACAAATAGAAGAAGATGTCTATAACAAAATGGATGAGGGCTATAAGCATGTTAAGAATGTTGCTCCTGAATTTGTACCCGACCTTCCGCTTGCAATGTCAGTTAAGGAAATAGAAGAGCTGCGTTCCAAGGAACTGCCGCGAATAACCATGGATGATTTGAATTATGTGGTTGAAAAAATGACATCAATTCCTGAAGGATTTTCCATACATCCAAAGCTGCAAAAGTTCATTGAGTACAGGAAGGATTTCCTAACAAAAGATGTGCTTGTTGATTGGTCATTTGCAGAAGCACTTGCGTTTGGTACACTAATGCTTGAAGGTTACCCCGTAAGATTAAGCGGACAAGATAGTGCAAGAGGTACATTCTCGCAAAGGCATATCGTACTTACAGATGTAAATACAGGTGAAGAGTATATTCCGCACAATGATATTGCACCCGGGAAGTCACAAATTGAGCCGCTGGACAGCTTGCTCTCAGAAGCAGCAGTTCTAGGTTTTGAATACGGATACAGCACTGCTGACCCGATTACTCTTGTTTTATGGGAAGCACAATTCGGTGATTTTGCAAATGCAGGGCAGGTAATAATTGATAACTTTATTTCCAGCTCATACACAAAATGGAAACTGCCGAGTAATCTTGTTATGCTTTTACCGCACGGACAGGAAGGGCAGGGACCGGAACACTCAAGTGCAAGGTTAGAGAGATTCTTAACCTTATGCGCTGATAATAATATCACTGTCAGCAATCCCTCAACACCTGCACAATATTATTATTTACTCAGGTCACAGGCAAAATATAACAACAGAAGACCGCTTGTTATAATGACACCGAAGAGCTTATTAAGATTACCCGAAGCACGTTCCGGGAAAGATGAATTTGTAGACGGTAAATATAAGCTTGTGATAGATGATGAAACAATTCAGAACAAGGATGATGTTAAACGTGTGGTATTAACAAGCGGCAAGTTTTATTATGACCTGATGAAATGCAGAAAAGAAAGAAATATAAATGATATTGCCCTGGTAAGGATTGAAAGATATTATCCATATCCATCTGAAGAGATAAAAGAAATATTGAAATCATATAGTTCGGCAAAAGAAGTTGTATGGGCACAGGAAGAACCGCAGAACATGGGTGCATTGAATTTCATCGTATTGAAGCTGAGACGCGATATTAAGGAATTAGAAATGGAGCAGAAACTTTACACGGTTAGCAGGGAAGAAAGTGCAAGCCCTGCACCCGGTTCATTTAAAGTGTACAAAGAAACGCAGGACAGGTTGTGCGATGAAGCATTTGGAGAGATGGAGAGAGTTCGTTAAGTTCTTAGAGTTCTTTAAGTTTATTAAGTTCTGTATGGCTGGTACCACGTTATTAATGAAGAATTAAGAATGAAAAGTATGGAGTGCATTAACCATGTTAATTCACTCCATACTTTTCATTTTTCATTGATTGTCCTGCTCCTAAACAGTTATCTGTTATTAATTACCATTAAGCGACATTTTGAATTTCTATATATAAAATCAATATTTTAAATAATTTTTTAATAAAAATATTTCTGCAAATTTATCCAATATAACTACTTGTTCTTACATGCTTTAATTTAAAACCACCCTATCTAAATAGTTCCAAATTTTCAAATTTCCTGAGAACTAATTGCTTAAATAAAGCATTATCCGTATGTTTGCTGACCAATTTATGCTTGATATAAAACATATAAGGGAACAATTCCCAATTACACAGAAAACTTTTAATGTCTACGGAAACGATACTCCGAAGAATCTTATTTACTTTGACCACGGAGCATCAACTCATCCGCCACAGCCTGTATTGAATAAATACATAGACTTCCTTAAAAATTATTATGCGAATGTTCACAGGGGTAAACATTTTCTTTCCTTAATATCAAGTGAACTTTTTGATAATGTTTATAATACCATTTTCGATTTTATAAAAGGTGATAAAGAACTTAACTCGATAATCTTAACATCAAACACAACAACCGCTCTGGATATAGCGGCAAGTGTAATGAGAGATTATGAAGGCGTTACGCTTGTTTCTCTGATGGAACATCATTCAAATGACCTGCCTCACCGGTGCCGTTCTGAAGTGATACATTACGGCTTAAATCCTGATGGCTCTATTGATATGGATGATTTGCTTCTGAAGCTGCAATCCAATAAGGTAAAGCTTGTTGCGGTTACGGGAGCTTCTAATGTAACGGGTTTTATGCCTGATATTCATATGATAGCCGGGATGGCTCATGCACATGGGGCTAAAATTCTTGTAGATGGTGCTCAACTTCTTGCCCACAGGAAAATAGATGTTAAACCAAACAGTGACGATGACCACATTGATTTTATTGCAGCGGCAGGACATAAGGCATATGCTCCTTTTGGCTCTGCTTTTTTGTTTGGACCAAAAGATATTTTTGATGAAGCAGAACCGTATATCCCGGGCGGCGGAACAGTCGTTTATGTAACTGAAGATGATGTTTATTATTCAGATTCACCTGACCGGCATCAGGGAGGTACTCCTAATATCGGAGGCGCCATTGCTCTTGCTGAATCATTAAAATTTCTGAGCAATGTTGGAATGGAAAATATCAGGGAGCATGAAGTTGAATTAACCGCTTATGCCTTAAAACGACTTAAAGAAGTGCAGGACCTTAAAGTACTTGGCAATATTAAAGCGGAACAGCGTCTTGGAGTTGTTTCATTCAATGTTGGCGACCTTGATAATAATTTAGTATCAATGGTACTAAACTATGAATCAGCAATTGCAACAAGAAATGGGTGCTTCTGTGCTCATCCTTATCTGCACGAACTTCTTGAACTGGGTGACATTACTGAACTCAAAGCAAAACTTATCCGCGGAGAAGAGGTTGATATGCCGGGTGCAGTCAGGTTAACTATTGGAATATTTAATACAGCAGAAGAAATAGATGCCTTAATAGATGCTTTAAAAATAATTTCATTACATCAATGGAAAGCTGATTACAACCAATTTTATGCCGCACAAATCTGCAAAGAAATTGCAATAAATCTTCTTTAGAGTATATGGATTGTCCGGCAATTGCCGGATTACTGCTCATTCAACAATCATAACATTCCTTCACTGAACTTATTTACCACTACAAAGATTTAAATATTAAATATTTAAATTCAAATTATCATGCCGGAAAAATTTAATGCAATCATAATTGGAACAGGGCAGGCAGCAAAACCACTTGCTTTAACATTTGCCGAAAAAGAATGGAAAACTGCCGTTATTGAAAGCAAGCATTTCGGCGGTTCATGTATTAATTATGGCTGTACCCCAACAAAATCAATGATTGCAAGTGCAAAGATTGCAAACACTGTAAGACACTCTGCTGAATATGGCATAAGAACAAGCAGTGTCAGAGTAGATATCAAAAAGGTAATTGATAGAAAAAATAAAATAGTAAGAAGCTTCAGGGATAGTGGTAAGAATGCTATAGAAAAACAAGATTGTATAGATCTGATTTTCGGAACAGCTTCTTTTATTGATAATTATACGGTAAAAGTAATTTCAAAAAATTCGGAAGAGAGAATTTTATCAGCAGAAAAAATTTTTATTAATACAGGTGTTTCGCCAAACATTCCGCAAATTGAAGGATTGAATGAAATAAATTATTACACATCCGAATCATTAATGGAAGTAAACAAAGTCCCTGAGCATTTAATAATAATCGGCGGGGGCTATAAAGGGCTTGAGTTCGGGCAGATGTTCAGAAGATTTGGAAGCAAGATTTCGATTATCCAAAAAGGGAATAAGTTATTAAAAAGAGAAGATGATGATATTACGGATGAAATATATAATATATTAACCGATGAAGGAATAAAAATATATCTTAATGCTGATACACAAAATGTAAAGGATATAAAAAAAGGTTTACGACTTGAAATCAGAATTGAAAAAAATACAATGAAACTTAAGGGAAGTCATCTGCTTATTACAACAGGAGTAAAGCCTAATACCGAATCACTTAGTTTAACTTCAACCGATATTGAAACAGATGATAAAGGATTCATAAATGTAAACGATGAGCTTGAAACAAACATAGAAGGAGTTTATGCATTAGGAGATGTGAAAGGTGGTCCGGCATTTACACACATTTCATATGATGATTACAGAATAATAAAAGCAAATCTATTTGAAGGTAAAAAGAGAAGAATAAAAGGAAGGTTAGTACCTTATACTGTATTTACCGACCCGCAGCTTGGAAGAGTTGGTATATCAGAATCTGAAGCAATACAGAAAGGATTTAACTACAGAATATTGAAGATGCCTGTATCACACATTGCCAGAGCAATTGAAACAGGAGAGACAAGGGGATTTATGAAAGTAATTGTTGATGACGACACAAAACAAATATTGGGATGTGCTGTACTGGGTGCTGAAGGAGGGGAAATAATGTCAATGATAGAAATTGCAATGATAGCCAAGCTGCCTTATACGGAATTACAGAAAGTAATATTTGCCCACCCATTATTGGCTGAATCGCTGAATAGTTTGTTTTCACAATAACCCTGCGTCAATATGTCATTCCCGCGAAGGCGGGAATCCACCTGCAGTGAAACGGACAATCTTTCAAGATGAAGAACTGTGGATTTAATTCTATCATGTCAATCAGGATTTTCAATGCTTATAAATCATTCTTATCTATCTAAATGGATTCCCGCTTTCGCGGGAATGACACCTTCCTGTTTTCGCGGGAATGATACCAACTGCATGAAACTTTTTCCTTCATAAATGTTTTCTAACTGGTAAACCATAATTTAACTAAGAAAGGAAACAATGTTTAAAAAAACGATTTTACCAGCCCTTTTACTATTTATTATCTCTTCAGTTACAATTTATGCAGGAAAAGGTCCCGGAGATAAAATTGAAGACTTCACATTAAAAAGCGTTGATGGTGCTTCTTATTCACTGAGCAATGTTAAGGATTCAAAAGCATTGGTAATTATGTTCTGGTCAACCGAGTGCCCGAATGTTCAGCCCTATACCGGAAGATTAAATGAGATGACAAAAGAATATTCCGGTAAAGGCATTACTTTCTGGGCTGTCAACTCAAACAGCACTGAAAGCTATGATGACGTGAAAGCACATATCAAAGCACACAACTATGCTTTTCCTGAACTAAAAGATGACAACAATAAACTTGCCGATCAGCTTGGTGCAACAAGAACTCCTGAAGTCTATGTAATTAACAGTGATAATGTTATTGTTTACCACGGAAGAATTGATAATAACCGTGATGCAAGCAAAGTAACATCCAATGATTTGAAGAATGCACTGGATGAGCTTTTAGCAGGAAAAGAAGTAACTGTGAAAACCACTAAAACATTCGGCTGTACTATTAAAAGAGCAGATTAAATAATAAAACATGAACGAGATTATGAAAGCAATAAAAATATTTCTCTTATTAATTCTACTTTCTGCGGGAATATTTTCGCAGGAAGTGAAACCGCTAAACTCAACAAAAGACCTGGATGAGTTAAAAGAATCGTTAAAAGGAAAAGTGGCTCTTGTCAATTTTTGGGCTACATGGTGCGCACCGTGTGTTAAGGAATTCCCTGACCTGATTAAGCTGTATAATAATTACAAAGACAAGGATTTCAAATTAGTGTTCATTACAACAGATGTACCTGAGGAAATTGAAAGTAAAGTTATCCCGTTTCTGAAAAAGAATAATGTGGATTTTGTAACATACTACAATAATTTCCAAAATGTGGAAGAACTGATAAACTACATCGATAAGGACTGGGAAGGAGCAATTCCATCTACATATATTTATAATAAAGATGGTAAAGTTACTTCAAGTTTCTTAGGCAAGAAAGAATATTCCGAATTTGAAAAAGAGATATTGAAGAACTTGAATTAGAGTTCAATAAGTTCAATAAGTTCATTAAGTTCATTAAGTTCTTTAAGTTCATTAAGTTCATTAAGTTCTTTAAGTTCATTAAGTTGATGCAGATGTATGCAAAAATCCTTACCAAATTACCATTTGGTAAGGATTTTTATTATAACGAAACTTGAGTTTGGTATCTAAGATATCTTCCTTAACAAACTTAACAAACTTAACAAACTTAACAAACTTAACAAACTTAACAAACTTAACAAACTTAACAAACTTAACAAACTTAAAGAACTCTCAGAACTCTCTACTTCTTCTTACTTGTGTTATAATTATCATACTTACCTGATTTCTGCATCTCTTTCTTTTCTTCATCAGTTTTCGTTTCGGCAGATTTCAGGTCTTCATTATACTTGTCCAATACATCCTTCTGCTTTATCATTTCAGGTGAAGGAGCAACCTCTTCCATTTGCTGATTCATATAAGTTTCGCCCTCCTGTAGTATCCTCCTCGCGCTTTCATAATTACCGTCATCCGCTTCCTTTAATGCATTTTCCATTATCTCATTTGATTCAAATACGGAAATGTTTTGTGCTACGGTTTCATTATTTCCATTCTTATACTCATCTTTGCTTCTTGCAGGGCTTACCGTTCTTGTATCACCGGTTGTAACCCTCTCAAAATTTGCAGCAACATTTTCATAAGTCAATTCACTTTCAAAGCTGAGCTTTGTATCAATTTTTCTTAACACATTAAATTTAATAAGAACCGATCGTGTCTGCTCTGCAAATATATCTTTGAAATCAATTGTTACTTCATTGCCTGATACATCATAAGGGTAGCCGAATACTTTATTTATCGCCAGGTAATAAGAGGGAAACGTAACCCTTACTTTTGTTCCCTGTCCTACAAGGTTACGAACACCATTTAACTCACTTGCAAAAATTTCGGGAATGTCGGCAGAATTCCTGATATAAAAATAATTTCCTTTACCGTAATCAGCAATATCAGCCATCAGGTTTTCATTGAAATCGTTTCCAACGCCAAACGTTGAAATTGTAATTCCGTCTTTCCTGTTCATATCTCTTACCAATCGGGCGAGTTCATGCCTGTCGGTAACACCTCTGTTAGCCAGACCATCCGAAAGAAGTAGGACCCTGTTAACATAACCTCTCATGTAAGACCTGTTCACCTGGTCATATCCTTCGAACATGCCTTCACTCAAATTTGTAAAGCCGCCCGGCTTTAAATTGGAAACCTTCTCTCTTAAAGAATATTTATCCGAAATTATTGATGAACGCTGAAGTACATCAACATAATCATCATACGTAACTATTGAGATGTAATCATCCCTGTCTGCCTGGTCGATTATATAATCGACTGCACGTTTTACGTATTCGAGCTTGTTCTTATCAGCCATTGAGCCGCTCCTGTCGATAACCACGGATATGTTTAAAGGAGTTCTTTCTTTGCTTCCATCGGCTTTGTCTGCTTTTAAATCGATATAAAGATAGACATTCTCATTATCGTAGTAGTATTCATTATCAAGCGATGTTGAGAGCTGAATTGGTCCGCCATTCAATTCTTTTTTGGGAGGATTATATGGTGAATCATCTTTCTGAGCCTGATTTTTATTGAACGCCCCTGTATAAGCAGATACGAAAAGTACCGAAAATACAACAAAAAAAGAAAGGAACAAGATAAATGTTATTTTATTTTGTTTTTTCATAACTTTTTGTTATTTAGTTAGTTTATTTACTGCTTTTACTAACTAAAAGTATGATTTGTTCCTTAAAAAAGAATAAATAATGGCAGAAATCGCACATTATCCCCAAAATTGAATTATTAAAATAAGTAAGCAGTCAAATTGTGATGTATTATCATGTAACATTTCATTCTTAATTGCTCATTGCTAATTGTTAATTGTTTTTAGGGTATTTTTCAGTACATATTTTTTTCAGCTTTCCGAAATCTAACCAAATCCGTGAGCAGCATTTTTAAACAATATTACGACATGCTTTATTTTATTTCGATATTAACAAAGAACGGTATTGAGTGATAATACGTATCACTATACAAATGTATATACGATATTTGTGTTTGTCAAGTTTTTCATAAAAATAGATTAGAGTGTTTAGAGTGCTTAGTGTGTATAGAGTGTTTAGAGTGGTTTTTAAGCAATTTTAATCAATAGATAAATAAAGAGGTAAGGATTCCCCTCTCGAGAGGGGAGGGAGCGAAGCGGAAGGGGTGTGTTTGATAATGAACCGGAAATACCTT
>Ga0105092_10000422_pt1 | contig 21903 bp, 37 predicted proteins | sample PPLLak2March2015_FD_87021 | JGI IMG/M metagenome (GOLD analysis project Ga0105092, IMG submission 87021) | Freshwater sediment microbial communities from Prairie Pothole Lake near Jamestown, North Dakota, USA - PPLs Lake P7 Core (1) Depth... | ecosystem: Environmental > Aquatic > Freshwater >... | reverse complement strand
TTAATAATTGACTTTACAGGAAGAAAAACAAAATGACTAAACATAGAATTTATTTAAGAATTACGCAGAGAGGATTAGTAAAGGCATCGACTAAACCTAATTACTATTCCCTGCCTGATGATAAATATTCTAAGCCACAACCAACTTTGTTATTTGCTATTGATTTAGATATTGATGAAAAAGAGTTTGAATCAACAAGAATTTTATTAGAAGCAAAAATAAATAATCCTAAACCTGCTATTGAGATTAGAGAAGGAGATTTAGAAAAGGAGAAGGAGAAAAAGAAAAAATGACTGAAATAGAATTTGAATGTCCTTACTGCGAACGCAAACAAATGATTGAAATAGAAGGGATGACAGAGTATGACTATTTTATAGAAAAATGTAACTCTTGTGGAAAAGAGTTTAATTACAATATACAATATTCTGTTGATGGTTTTACATCTGTTAAGGAGAAAAAATAAAATGGAATATCTAAAAACTAAAAAGTGCAGGGTTTGTAATAAGATTGGAAAAGTAAAGAGAACAATCAGCTCAAAGAAGTGTAAGTTTATTGGTTATATTTGTGATTCATGTGACTGTTATTTTTCTGAAAAGAAGGATAATCTAAAATGACTTTCGTTAAATCTCAATGTCCAAAGTGCAAAGACATTTCAATTAAAGAACAAAAGTTTATAGTCTGGTGTGAAGATTGTATGAAAGAAATGAATAGAATTTGTATCTGCGATGAAACAGGGAATTGTATACAAAAAATAAAAGGAAAAATATAAAAACTTCCTTTAGTTGTAATTTCAATGGGTAACAAGGTGAAATATGAATTGTAAAAGGAATTTTTATTTAATTGCTTTCATCTTTCTTCTTTTCGTCTGGTCTGCATCAGCACAACAAACATTAGGTTACTTCAAATTAAATTCTGATGTTCTTTTGACGCAGGTTTGTAACAACTGTACCTATAATAATATTTCTTATGTAACATATCCAAATTTAACTTCAATTATTTCTGAACATAATATGACAAAAAACGGGGTGAAATATTCTTATCTTCTTGACGGTGCTAACATAACTGAATACGGTGAATATACTGTCTGCGGTTACGGTGATATTGACGGAACTTTGACAACATGGTGCTATAATTTCTTTGTCAATGGAACTGGAAGGATTGAACCATCCGGCTCGGTATTAACCTTTTTCATTATCGCATTTCTTTTAATATGCGGGTTCTTAACATATATATTCATTTATTCTCTTGGACACGCAATTAAAAAAGATTTTGACATGATTGACTTGGCTTTTAACTGGGGAATATATTTTGCTTTGTTTGCCTTCTTTGTTCTTCAGACACAGTATCTTGGAAGCCCGATTATGTCCAATATCTTAGACTGGCTGATTTATGTCGGTGCATTTACTCATGTCTTTGCTTCAACTGTCTTTCTGTTTATCTCAATGATGAGGGCTTCAATGGAGAAGAAGAACTTTACCCAGTCGGGAGGAATGTCATGAAGAAATATAAAAGATTCCCAATGCCCGTCGAAGCATGGGATAATTTTAAGAAAAAACAAATCAAGATGAATGAAGAATTTACTAAACTGACTGGAAAGAAAAAACAAATCCCTCTGAGCAGAATCATTCTTGCGACTTCAAAGAAACCATTATACTTTGATTACAATGAATTAATTAAATTATCGAAGAGGACAATAAAAATATGAACAGCAAAGCGCAACTTGGAGGAATAGTTTTATTTGTATTTGTTCTTCTTGGATTGATATTAATAGCGCCAATTATTCTTAAAGTCGGAGTTACAATATTAGACCAGACAACAGCACAATTAGGAAATGTTGATGCAACAAACAAATCTGCTGTTCAAACTCATTTCGTAAGAGACAAATTGACGGGAACAATGGATTGGATGGTAATGTTATTAGTCATAATAAATATTTTAGTCTTGATGGTCTCTGCATTTCTTATAGATATTAATCCTGCATTCTTAGTTATTTATATTTTAGGTGTTTTCGCTTTGGTTCTGACTGCACCTTATACAGTTGCTTCAGCAGAGAAACTTTATAGTATGTCGGACTTCACAGGTTCAACTGGAGTTATCCAGTATATTCCGATGACTGAGTTCATGTTAAACAACTTCGGGGTTATTATTGTCGGTGTTATTGTATTGACTGGAATTATAATGTATTCCAAAATTAAATTCTTTTCAGCAGGAGGAACAAGTGGAACATACTAAAAAAGTTTTTAAGATAATGAACTGGATTGTTTCTGTTATTATGATTCTTTCCATAATTTCTTTAGTAAGTATTTCAGCAGGTAATCTTGATAATGCAAGAACTTATGATACCTCAACAAGAACAACTACAATTACAAATTCATTCGGACTTGGAGAAACAATCGCAGAAATTAAATTAAACTCAGAACAAGTTGTTTATGTTACTGCCGGAACAAACAGACAAGTAGCAGAAATAGAATTTAAAACTTTAGACAAAACTTATCCAAACGCATTGTCTAAAATAGAAACTTATCAAAAAGGAAGATTAACGGCGAGAGAAATAACCTACAAGAAAAGAGTTCTTGTCAAGATGATTGATGAACCAATCTGTATCGGAGATGAAATTGTTGGTAATGATGAATGTGCAGGACATGGAACAGTCAAAGTTCCAGTTTATTCTTGGGAAACAATTACAGATGTTTCAGGATTAGTTAATGGAGATATTGTCGGTTTGTTTGCAGATGTTCATGAAGGAGATTATATCGAGTGGATTCCAACTTGGTTTGGAGTAGAGATTCCAGAATGGGCGGTTTGGACTTCTGGATTAAACACAGATATTATTTCCTACTGGACAATGAATGAATCTACTGGAGATGGAAGAGACAGAGTTTATGGACATATGAACCTTACAACCTTTGGTGGTATCGTAAAACATGGAGAGAACGGAATAATTAATTCTTCATTTGGAGGATTTACAGGAGTAGCTGGACAGACAATTGAAACAACTCAATTAACAGGGATAGATTCTGATTCAAATGGAACAATTAATCTTTGGGTTAATTTCACAGACATTGGTGTTGGTGCTAATGTGAATTATGCTGTCTGGGGATTGTATGATACAAGCGATAAAAATGATTATGCCAATCTCTATTTCAACAACATGAATGCAGTAAGAGAAGCAAGTTTTTATTTATATACGGGGGGAACAGCAAGATGGAGTTGTGAAACTGTTGGAGATTGGCTGGATGTTGGTATTCCAAGAGGACAATGGGCAATGGTTACAATAAACCATAATGGAACAGATGTTGATTTGTATGTTAATGGAACAATGCTTCAAAATGCAAAATGGCAATGCGGAACAAAGTCACCAACATACTGGTTAGATGATGTTATTGTGGGTGGTGGAGATACAATGTCTTTTGGTGCAAATAGAACCAACAATGCAAACGATGTAAACTATAAAGGAGGATTTGATGAATCAGGAATTTGGAATAGAAGTTTATCGGATGCAGAAATAACTCAGCTTTGGAATGACGGTTCTGCAATTACTTATGAAACAACTCCAGAAATTATTGTTAGCTTAGGAACTCCATTAGACAATTCAACAATTCTAAAACAAAATAATTCTGTTTTTAATGCAACTATTTCTGCAAAAGGAGGACTTACATTAACTAATGCAAGTTTATTAATTTATAATTCATCCAAAAATTTAATTTATTTTGATACTCACTTCATTACAGGAGTTCTGAATAGTTCAGGAAACTTTTATTGGAACGCCACTACACTCGGGCAGTATAACTGGAGTGTTTTGGGATGTTCTACAACTGTTTGTTCAATTTCTTCAAACAGAACTTTAACTGTCTCTGATTTCTTTGAAAATTCCCAGACATACAATGCAACAACACTAATTAGTTCCAATGAAGGATATGTATTGAACCTTACTTATGATTCTTCTTCTTATCCAACTATTTCCGCAAACTTAATTTATAATGGAACTTCTTATGTTGGAACAAAAGTTGGAACGGGAAATACTTTACTATTTACTAAATCGTTAATTGCAAATACAACTGGAACATTTGGGTTTTACTGGCAGGTTGCTATTACTAATTCTCTCGGAGATGTATCTTATTATAACTCTACAAACCAGACACAGTTAGTTTCTGCATTAGTTCCTATCAATGTCTCAAGCACAATTTGTTCTGCTGGGTTTAATACAACATATGTATTTAGTTTTGCAGATGAAGTTACAAAGAATCTAATTCAGTCAAATGTTTCTTACAATCTGAACTATGGTATTTCAACAGGAGGAACATATTTCTATGGGAATTTGTCGAATATAGATAAACTTTATATCTGCATTAATTCAAGTTCTCCGTCGTATTATATTTATTCTGCGGAAATTGATTACAAGACAAGTGGGTATACTGACAGAAAATATTATTTGTTTCAGGGAACAAGATTAATTAAAGATTCAACAAATATAACTCTTTATTCTTTAGATTCAACATTAGCAGTTCCCTTTTCATTTACTATTCAAGACAATCAGTTCACCCCGCAGGTAGATGCTTTCCTTTCATTATTAAGATGGTATCCTTCAACAAATAGTTATGAAGTTGTTGAGATGGGAAAGACGGACAATAAAGGGCAGACAGTTGGAAGCATTGCAGTTAATACAGTTGATTATAGAATTGGAGTTTATAATATCAATGGAACTTTGCTTAACTTATTTGACCCAATAAGATTTGTCTGCACAACTTCTCCTTGTTCTTATAATGTCTTTCTTCCTGCAACTGCAACCGGATATATTAGTATTGATGGACTTCAGAGCAGTCTGGTGTTTAACTCAACATCAAAAATATTTACTTACACTTGGAATGACCCTACTCAAGCGACAACCTCAATGAACTTAACTGTCTTTAGGGATGCTTATGATACTTCAACTGTTATCTGTTCTTTAGTTGGCGCAGGGTTCACAGGATTGTTAAGTTGCGATGCTTCGGCTTATACAGGAACTGTAAGGGCAGTTGTTTATCGGACTGCTTCTCCGGCAATTCCAATAGACCAACTTATCGCAAGAATTGGAACAGCAATTACGGATGTTGCTGGTGGAAAAACCATTGGATTATTCATGAGTTTTATATTTTTCACGTTTGCTATTCTCGCAGGGATATGGAATCCAGTAGTTGCATTGATATTAGGTATTGTCGCTTTAATTCCTGCATTGTATGTTGGTGCAATAAGTTATACTGTAATAATCGGAGTGATTCTGTTAGTGTTTCTAACGATTCACTTTTTGAGGAGAAGTTAAAATGAACAACAAAGCAAATACATATCAAATTTGGGTTGAACTGATATTGTTTATAATTTTATTCTTAGGAATCATGGCAATCATCGGGGCGGATATGAATACAAAATATGGAAAATCAAACGACTTAACTCTTGGAATGAATTTATCGTCGTCATTGACTGAACTTCAGGGCTATAAAACAGATTTACAAAACTCAACAACATCCGGACAAGTTTCAGTAACAGACTTTGGTATTCTTAAATTATTAACAACTCCCGCAATGATTGTTAAAGTTACTGGAGTAATCTGGAACTTTGTAAGTGGACAATTTATCTATACTCTTGTCAGTCAAATGAATATCGGTGCTTATGGAAGTATCATCGCCACAGTCTTTAGAATACTTTATATAATTGCAATAGGATTCATCTTAATTAAATTAGTTTTGAGGATAAACATATGACTTACCAAAATATAACTCTTAATGCATCAAGTTTACAAGATATGCTAATCTTAGCGAATACAAATACATCCGGAACATTCTGGACAGGAATTTATTGGATGATTGTCGTCGTAATTTTCCTTTCTTCAGTTGCAATGGGGTGGGAAATTGCTTTTGTTGTTTCTTTTTTTGCCGGATTAATGATTGGAATGTTTCTTCTCTATTTGGGATTAATTAGCATGACAGTTTTCGGAATGACTGAAGCAGGATTATTATTTATAATAATTTATTTGATGTATTCTTCCAGCAAAAACCAGTAGTGTAACATCTTTACGGGGGAATTTTCTAAAAAGTGTTCTTAAAAGTTTATATACAAATTGAATCTTCTGTTTTTTAATATTTCCTTTAGATGAAAGGAGGTTAAAAAATTATGGCAGTTGAACAATTAACAGCAATAGGTTGGGGTCTTGTTATGTTTGGTGTAATCATAGGTTTAGGAGTAACTGTTCTTTCCAAATTCGGTGACACAGTTGGCGGAGGGGCAAACACAACTATACAGTATGTTATTACTCAAATGGGTTCTGCTGGTTTAGCAGGATGGATTCCAGTTATCATTGTTGTAGTAATTGCAGGACTTATCTTTGCTTACTTCGGAATGAAGGGTAAATCTTATTAATTGTCTATGAGTAATCATGGCAGTTGAAAGATTAACAGCAATAGGTTGGGGTTTAGTAATGTTTGGAATTGTAATCGGACTTGGAGTTACAGTTCTCCAAAGATTCGGAGATGTAGTTGTTATCTGTTCGGATGTAGGTGCGCCTTCTTGGAATGCAACAGCTCAGCAATGTCAGAACTTAACTAACGGTACTATTGGAAGCGCAGGAGGTTCAGCATATACAGGTATTTCCTATGTAACAACGCAGATGGGTAGCTCAGGATTGGCTGGATGGATTCCAGTTATCATTGTTGTAGTAATTGCAGGACTTATCTTTGCTTACTTCGGAATGAAAGGGAAGGCATACTAAACAAAAATTTATTTTAATTTATTTTTTATTTTAAATTTAAGAAAAAGTGAAAGGAGATTCAAAGAAACAAAAATGAAAAAAGTCAGAGTAAGAGGACATTTAAGAAGAAATGTTCAAAGAGCAAGAACTTCCAGTAGAAACTATGTTCGTGTTCGAGGACATTTGAGGAAGAAATAAATGAAGCAAATAAAATTAAGAAGAAAAAATAGTTGGGTAAAACTTCGCAAGACTAAACATAATCCTATAAATTTAAGGAAGATTTTAAAATGAAATTTATCCAGATTCAAAAGGGATTTAGAGTTTACAAATTAAAAAGAGATGCTTTGAAGTTTGCTAAATATAGAACTAAGAAAAGTGGAGTTTTAATTTCTCCATGGAAATCAATTTCAAAAGAATGGGGCGTTACATATTAAAATGAAACTAATAATCAAAGGCAAACCTGCTTATGTAAAGAGATTAGCGAAACATCTTAAAAAAGAACATCCTTCTACAAAGCGACGCATGAAACTTAAAAAGTAAAAATATATAAACCCTCTATTTCTATATTTTTTATGTCTTTGAGTAAAAAAAGGTTGATAAATGGCGAAACAACAATTAAAGTTTCCAAAGAAACCCTGCACCAATTAAAAATTATCAAGGCACAGGAAGATTTGAAAACTATTTCTGATACGATTGATTTTGTATTCGATAAATTGAAGGAGAAAGAACTTGGCACTTTGGGATAGTTTAGGAGGATATTCTGGAATGTTTGTAAGCTGGGCAACTTCAACAGCATTTTGGATTCTTGTAATGCTTATTCTTGTCGCAACATTCTTCGTAATGTTGTATATCCGTAAAAGAAGAAAAATGAACAAGGCAGTTTTAGAAATGATTGACTTAGGAGATGGAAGATTCGACTTTATTCTTGGAAAAGGAGGTTGGTTCAAAACGAGAACAATGTTCTTTGGGCTTTGGGATTATGGTTCTGAATCAAGGTTCAGATTGAAAGATATGACGCCGGTTGATAATGTTTCCCACAACGATTATCGTCTATTAAATGGAAAACAAGCCCTTGTTGTTGTAAGGAATCCAAACGACCCTAAAATAGTCTTTCCAATTAGTCGTTTTTATTTAAGTAAAAATTCAAAGTCAATTATGTCTGATGTTGCACCTGCCGACTTCAGAGATTCAGCAGAAAAAGCAATCGAACAAGCAGACTTGGAAATGCAGTCAAAGTGGCAACAATACGCCCCAATGATTATTATTGGTATTGTAATTATCATTTCTTTGATTATCACTTTGTTAAATACCCAATACGGAAAATATATGGTTGACAAAGCATCGGAAGCAATCATTCAAATTAGAACAACCGGATGCGGTAGTTTACCGTCGTCTGCACCTTAAAATGAAAATAGAAGTAACTCAGGAAAAAGATGGAAAGTTCAAACTCGTAATTGGAGATGAAACTATCTTAACCCACGGCAGATTGAGTTTTATCGTCAGAAAAATCGAACAATACCTTAAAATGAGATTCCTTCCGGAAGAAAAAACTAAACTTGGAAGTCTTGCAGATGACTTCGGGAAAATGTTTAAATGAAACAACTTTACAAACTTCCAATTAAAAGGGAAGAAGGAAAATTATATTTTATTAAAACCGGAGAAGATGGTTTTTTGATTGTCTGTGAAGCAATTTTACGAAGAGGGGGAAGGAAACCCAAAGATAAAAAATGACACCAATTCTAAAAGTCAAGCAAAGAGTATTACTTAAAAAGACAGAATTTGAAGTTCAGTTTTTTGATGGATATGCGATTGTAAATTATTCTCATGAAAAGACAGCAAAAGAATCTTATAAAAATATGAAAAAGAACCGTCAGAAATGCAATCTAAAGGGAAATGAAATTACCGAATACTTCAGAGGGAAGAAAGCAAAGCAAATTTTAGATATGTATATCAGAGATGTTGAAAAGGCAATGAAGCAAAACGGGAAAGTAATGAATGTTCAATATGAATTAATCAATAAGGAGGTGCAAAATGAGAAAATTCCAAGATAAAGAAGAAAAACAGGAAGATAACGACGACATTGACGAAGAAATTGAAGAATTGGAAGAAAAAATAAAATCCAAAAAAGAAAAATTGGATAAGGACAAAGCAAAATATGAAGAAAGGCAACTTCCGGAACTTCCGGAACTTCCTATTCTTCCAGATAAGGAAAATGTCCAAGTTGTTGAAAGAGAAGTAAATTTATCCCTTTTAAACGAAAAACTAAACTATATCATTAGTTTATTGGGGAGAAAATGAAAACTTTAACAGAAAAAGCCGAATTTGCGCTTATTATGGCAATTGTAGTTGCAATTTGTTTAGGAATCTTTATGTTATATCTGGATTATAAATACAAAGCCGAACTTCTCCTTACTCCCTGTGAACTTTGTTCCAAACTCAATCCGCACCTCGATAGGTGCTTTGCAGACGCTTCTACAATCGTTAAGGACAATCAGGGCAACATAATCGGCTATGGGAGGGATTCTATCCCTATCGGAGTAAATGTCTCTTCCTACACCTTTGAAATCAATTGGACAAAGACAAACCTTTCAGGGTAGTTCTGTTTCATAAAAGGTATGTTTTATCACACCTTTTTTTCCTTTTCCCTTTCATAAAATACGGAAAACTTACATAAAACATGGTAAATTTTGGTGTTTTAAAACTATCTTACTTTTTTGATTTTAATATTTTTAACATTTCCAATCATCTTATATTGATTTCTTACTTTTCTTGCTTTAGTTAAAGTCTTATAAGTTCCTACAATTCTTTTTGATGAAGACCCAGCTTTTTCATTTATTACTTTGTATGACATTTTATTATTCCTCCTTTCAGGTATTTTTATCTGTATGTATCTTTGCTTTAAAATATCCCATTCAAAAGCAAGATTACAAATCTCACATTTTAAATAACTCGAATCTAATATACTTTTCGTTTTTAAAATATGCTGGTGAACTTTCATTCTTCCTTTCCTTCGGGTGCATGACAATTTTCACAAGCCCAACCATCTTCCTCTAAATAACCTGTTGGAATTACATCATCTCCAAATCCATCAATATAAACCTGACATCCACAATAAATGCAATTATCAAACTTTTTCATTTTCCACCCATTGCCTCCCAAACCGACTTAATAGATTCTTCTGGGTTTGCCTTAGTGTATATACCAGTCGTGTCAAGTCGAGAGTGACCCATGAAAGTCTGAACAATCGGAAGTGGAATTTTTAAAACATTAGCTTGGTAATTTCCAAATCCATGTCGGAGAGTATGGAACGACATTTTTTTTCCTAAAACTTTTTTTGATAAATGTTCGAAGTGATACTGCAACATCCGACGAGAAATTTTAACCGGGAGAAGTTCTAACATTTTTTCTGTCAATGCTGGAGGAGTAACAGTTGTTCTCCACTTACCACCCTTACCATCCTCTAATCTAATTTGGTGTTCTGAAAGTTTTATCATTTCTTTTGTCAACGGCGGAATTGAAGTTTCATCTTTAGTAAAAATAATTTCTCCAGTTTGTTTATTTTTCTTTCGTTTTGTTTTTCTTTTGTAACCAACGATTTCACTTATCCTTAATCCACTTCCAAATCCTAACAACATACAAAGTTTTATTTCAGGGTCTTTCTCTGCCTTGTATAATTGTTTAAATTCGTCGGCAGAAATAAAGTCAATTCGTTTTGTCATTTTAAATTTCTCCAAGAAAAAACTTTTAAAACAAATGCGATTGCTAACATAACCGATATTGTTTTGCTAATATTCCAAAAATAAATACCAAGCCCAACACTCGTAAATAAAAAAATCAAGTCTGCTAAAGTATCTATGTCTTTATGTCGGATTATCATTTTATTTCTCCTCATTAAACCATTCTTTAGGCGGATTTGGAATTTTATCGTTTTTTGGGAAATATCTACTCATTAGTCCCATGACTTTTCCCCATCCTTCTGAATCATTACTATGGTCTAAGACAGATACTTGGACTTCCCAAAAGTCTCGTAAAAATAATTCCATATCTTTTATTAAAATTTTGTAGTCTTCCGATTCCACTGATAATTCATATCCAATACCTTCAGTTTTTTCCCTTTTTAGAATTAACATGGGAATACCCATATTCATAAACTTAAGAGTATCAGAAAAATTAGGTGGTAAAATAGGATAAACACATATCCATTTAAATAGTTCAAAGGGATTATCTGGTGCTTGTGAGTGGCATCTATCACAAAGAGTTATTATATTTTCAGATTTATGGGCAATAGAACAAAACTTAGTATGTCTTCCTACTTCTCCAAAGGGAATAATATGGTGAAATTCTAAGCAATGTTTAACTCCACATTTTCTACACCTATTTTTATCTCTTTCTCTAACTTCTTTTTTTATATGTGCTGGAATGTTTCTTGCTGAATCGTTCATCTTAAACCCTTTTTTATGTAATTTTCAAAGTTTTATGAAAGAGTAAGTATTTAAATTTTGTGATTAAAGAATTGTTTTGTGAAAGGTTTATAAAGGGTAATTTTATGGCTTTTACATGAAGAAAGAATGTCGTCTTAACTTGAGAGTAAATACTGGTGGGAACAAAGACTTCTATTATAATCTTAGCAGGATGCAGACTTTGAACTGGAGAGAGAAGAAAACAATTAGGGAATCATATAGATTAAGCAGACTGCGAGAGCGGAAAGAATTAAGACAACTTCAAATCCGAAAAGAAAAGGCGTGGGAAAAGTTCAAACGGGCTATATACTATATAAGATTCCATCTTGTTAGTAAAATAAATAGGTTTGTCAGTATAAAAGATTAAAAAAGTTCTGAACAGTTCTCATTTAAGTTGACAAGGGTAGTGGAATGTTTCTTGTTACGAAATTATTGGATTTTTCTAAGTAATTATGAGAAATAAGTCCATTTTCTTCCATTAAAGCGAGGTGTTTAGTAACCGCAACCCTATGGACTCCCAAAACTTTTGCAATTTCTTCATGTTTAGTTATTCCTGAGTCATAAATCTTCTTAATTGCAACTTGAATCTCTTTAGGTTTATTTTTATCTTTAATTTTAACATCATTCTCAACTTGAAGTTCAATTAAATTATCCATAGTCTTATTTACAAATTCGTCTTTTCTTTTTTCATACGGAATTAAAATCTCCGACGACGGCAAACCAAAATTTAATCTCTGAATTTTTAAATGATGTCCATTTATTTTTTGTTGCAAATATTTTTGATAAGTTTTTCCTGACAAAGAATTTGTCTGCCAATAAAAAGGTTTGACGACGACTTCTTTTCTAATTGGGTCTATGCGCTGAGTTTGAAATACGACGTGCAATAATGTTCGTGCAGTTTTATTTAAGAAAGAAATATTTGGTAAATTAAAAACAACTCCAATATTTTTGCTACGAAAACTTTGCAGAACTCCTGTGAAAAACTTTGCGATTTTATTTTGGAAGTCGAGAGAATTAATTAAAACTCCTGCTTCCTCGACGATAATAAATTCTCCCTTCCTTAATCCTCCTCTCAATCTTTTTACAGCTTCGGAAACGGAGAAGCAAATATTCTCTTGAGGGAATGGTTCATCGAATTTATATTTATACCAAAGTTCACACATACGAATATTAGAATATGTCTTACCAGAATTATGAACTACTATCCCATTCGCTACAAAGTTATGATAAGGTTCTTCACATTCAATATCATAAGTTTCTTCATCCCCAACTAATTTAATATCAATAACTTTACTGAATTTTGGAACTCCTTGCGAGAAATTAGTATAAGAATTATGTTTGAAATAATGTTCTTGTCTTGGTAGTAATTCCAAATTCTCTATCGAATTATTATAATGGCATCCATCTTTATGATGAATTGTTTGAGTTGAAGGATTAATATATTTTAGAATTTTACATCTTTCAGATTCATTCAATAATATATCTAAATATTCTGTAAACTCTAACCCATTCATTCTTGCTTCGTAGATAAGATTATGAACTGATATTTGTCCATTGGGTTGAATATTATAAGGATGATTTTTACCGACGTTTAAACCTATATCTCTCAACTTAATTCTTTTTCTTTTTAAAGGTTCTGCATTTAAAGTATCACACATTATTTCTCTTCCTTTTAGTTTGGATAATTCAATCCATTTATTTTCCTTAGTTAAGAAAAGATGTTCTTCCGTTGATTTGATGCTTAATCCGTTTTCTAAAGTAAGACTATATACTTTTTTAATTCCTGAATAAAAAACCTTCTTTACTCTGTTCAATCTAATTATCTCTCCATTAAAAGAACGGATAAATGTAGGCAATGATAAATCAAACTTATTTCCATTTGGGCTCGTTTTACCATTGAAAGAATCAAAAAGGTGTTTAATAGTATACCTCCTTGTTCCTTTATTTCTTGAAACAACTATTATTGTTTCCCCAGACAAACAACCAGTTCCACCGACAGTAGCGACGAGAATATTTTTATTAGCATTGAATCTTTGATTGAACCATTTATTTATTACTGCGCCTTCCTCAATTTCTTTTCCATCAATCAGGATTCTCTGCATCTTTTGAGACATAAAATTATATATACTATCCTATTAATAAATCTTTATGGTTAGGATGACAGACCAATATGAAGAGGGAGATATTATTGAACCAGAGGAATATAGAAATCCTGAAGAACAAAGTTTCAATCACCAATCTCTCGTCATGACTGGGATGAAAAAATGTTTGGAGTTAGGTTCAAAAGAATTGAGAGAAGGTTGGTGGGATGAGAAAGTTGACAGACAAGGAAATGTTCGACGGACTTGGAACTGCGATACAAGAAAAGAATTTATGGAAGCGGTGCAGAGTTTGTTAATGATAATGACGTGCGACTTTGACGACGAAGCAAAGAAAAATATTTCTGAACTAAAAGAAAAAATTAAAGAAAGAAAAAAGTTTTGGATAAATGAAGAGTGGAGATGGTGGAATAATCTTTCTCAAATGCAACAACAACAATTAATGAGAGAAGGAAAAGCAGTTGTGCAGGGAATGTTCAATTCTAAATTAAGTTTTGATAATTATTTCTACGACGAGGAAATACAAATTTATCGTGAAGTCTGCACAGAATTAAATAATCTAACTTTCCGTCTTGACTTCTATGGACAAATTGGTTATATGGCATAATAGAAAAATATATTAACTATCTCTAATTTAAAAAGGAATGGGAATTGTCTCGTCAATAAAAAGTGGAATAAGTAAAGTTAGTTCTGTATTTAAACCAAAGACAACAATAATAACTACGACGACAACTCCTCAACAGCAATTAGCACCAGTAAGAAGCATTGACTATTCTACACAACAAACATCTGGAGGAAAGACAACTACAACATATAAAGCAGTTACAGTTAGAGGTGGGGGGGCATGGACTGGAACTGCACCAGAGGTTGTTCAAGCAATCGAAACAGGACAACCGTTACCTGCTGAAAGAATGCAAGTTCCGATAAAACCAGAATCCCAAGCGGTAACAACTGTGAGAAGAGATGTTCCAAAAGAAATGGGGCAAGTTCAATTCTTTCGAGATGTGGATGTTGGTGTAGGAAAAACATTAATTAGAGCGGGGGAATTTGGTGCGTCTATTTTCAAGACAGGATTTGGAAACCAAATAACAAAAGAAGATATTTCCCAAAGAGGATTGTTTGGTTGGAGACGAGTTGATTTTAGCAAGTATTCTTCTACGGCAAAAGCGATAAAAGAAGAACCTTCTGCAACTGGAACTTATGTCGGGGAAGCATTAGTAATTGTTCCGGCAATTTCTTATGGAGTAAAAGGATTTGCAACGACGGCAAGAGCAAGTGGAATTAAAGAAGCTGTATTTGAAACAGCGTCGGTATTTTCTCCATTGTCTTTAAAGACACAACTTTATACTGCGGATGTAAGTAAAATGCAATTTAATAAAGTTCAAAGTTTTATTAAGACGGGAGAGGGAGGAGTATCAACAAGAGTTTATGGTGCGAGTAAAGAAGGAGTAAATATATTTGGATTTGAAAAGATAACTCCAAAAGGAAGTTCTGTTGGTATTCAAAAAACAACTGCGCCCTTTCTTCAAGTTCGGGGTGGCGGAGTATTTTCAACATTTGGAACTAAGACAACAGTTCAACCTTTCGCTACCGAAGTATACGGTGGTGGAACTGGTTTTTATCGTCGTGGAATTTTACAACTTAATCAGTTGAGGGGAGGAGTATCAACTGTAACTACAAGTGGTGGTATACAGACATATACTACTGCAAATGAAAAAACTATCTACAACTTTTTGAATAAAGGAATTTCTTATAAGTCTGGTGGGGTTAGTAGAATTATTGGTGAAGGTAAGATAGGATTTGTTAGTGGAAAAGCAAAACCTATAATGGAAAAAGTATTTACGGGAAAAGACTTTGCTACTGTTCCATCTCGAACAGCATTTAGAGTTGAACCCCCATCTTTTCTTGGAACAGAATATTCTATACCAATACGAACCCAAGCAGAAACAGGAACTCATTTCTATATCGGAGGAGGAAAGAAATCTTCTACAACTTTCTTTGAGAATTTATATAAGTCAACTTCACAATTACAAATGCAAGTTCCAAGAACACAACAAGCGTTTCAAACACCGACGATAACTTCTACACCGAAACTAATTTCAACTCCTTCATCGAAACTGGTTTCAACAACGAAACTGGTTTCAGGATTGATTGGAGGAACTGCTTTGCTATCAAGAAATTCTGCGAAACTGGTTTCATCTCAAATAGAAAGTCAAGTTCCTTCAATGAAAACAACTTACTCAATGGTTTCAGTTACAAAAGAAACCTCTGTATTTGCATCTGGGCAAGTTCCAAGATTTGCACAGACACCGTCTCAAATACAATCTCCATTCCAAGTTCAAACTCCAACATTAATTCAATCACAAGCAACTGCACAATCAACTCAACAACAATCAAGAATGATTTATACTTTTGCGGAGACAGTTCCATTTATTCCTCCAACTTTATTTCCAACAAAACTTCCAATAGGTTTTGGTGAAATAAACAGAACAAGAAAGATAAAAGGAAAGAAACAAAGAAAGAAATATACCCCAAGTTATGAATCATTAGTTCTAAACATCAGAGGTAAACAACCAAAGGGAATGGAGACGGGAGTTAGAATAAGACCAATACCAAAAGGATTCAAGTGGGAGTATGGAAAGATTAAACTTGGGAGATTTGGATTTTGATATTTGAAATTATATTTTATAGTGTTCTTGGAATTGCAATTATCGGAGTTACTATAATTGCAGATGAAAGACAACAGAGAAAGTTAGATAGGATTGAAGCAGAGTTCAGACGACAATGCAACATGGAGACAATAAATGTTACGCAAGACTATTAATAAAAGATTTAGAAAGGCAGAAAGATATGGAATAAAATATAAACTAAAGTCTCTTCAAACATTTTCACGAGGAGTTATAACTTTAACTGCACCGAGAAGAAGTTTTAAAAAAGGATTGATTGATACTTCTCCATCCGAATTAAAAAGATATAAAAAGAGAGAAGTTATCTTACAATCATTGTCTCCATAAAATATAAGGTGAACAAATGCCATACGGAATTTATCCCCGCAGAAAAAATACATTAGTTGGAAAGAATCCGAATAGTAGAAATGGATTTAAAATAGGACATAAGATAAATGTTGGGAAACCATGCAAGGAAGAAACCAAAAAGAAAATTAGTCTTGCTAATTCTATTTCATTAATAGGAAATATTCCTTGGAATAAAAATAAAAAGAATGTTCTTAGTTCGCAATCATTACAAAAAATGAGCATTGCTAAAAAAGGAAAACCTTGTGAATTTATTAAAACTAAATTTAAAAAGGGGAATATCCCTTGGGACAAAGGAATTGAACGAACCGAAATAAAAGGAAAAAATAATCCTTCTTGGAAGGGGGGAAAATCTTTTGAACCTTATGGTTTAGAATTTAATAAATATAGAAAAAAAGAAATAAGAAACAGAGATAATTTTATTTGTCAGATGTGTGACAAGAAAGAAGAGAATCGTAAACATTCTGTCCATCATATAGATTATGATAAGAAAAATAATTCAAATGATAATTTGATTACATTATGTTTACCATGTCATTCAAAGACAAATGAGAACAGAAAATTTAATGAATGGCAATTAAAAGTGTTTATGAATCTGTTTAATAATTCAAATCATAATTTAAACTTAACGAGAAATATTTTATGAGCAGTCAAGAAGAATATAATCAAGAACCTCAAATGGTTGAAGGCAAAGGCGGTGCAAGTTACTACCAACCAGTAGTTATGAGCAGTGAGAAGGCAGATTTATATGATAAGATTCGCCCTGAAGATGTTGTTGAAACTATCCGTTATCTTTTAATGGGATATGAATATGACAAGAACAAAGGACAATGGACACTAAATAAAAACTATAAGAATGTTGCATTGTCTGAACTTGGTGCATGGCAGTTGTCAACTTTACTTCTTCCAGTTGCTAACAAGAATGTTTCTATTTCTAAATTAAACGACGGAGAAATAAGAGCAAGAACAAAGATGATGGTTCGGACTGCGATGAAGATGTGTCTAAGAAACTGGCAGGAATATGGAATCAGAAGTCCAGAACAATTATTCTTTGTTAAAGAAATTGTATTGACAATTTCATTCATAACTTTGAAGCAACCAGAAGGTGCAGGAGTAAGAACATTTATACAAGGGGTAACGCAGGAATCAAGGATAGTTCAAGAGCAACCAAAGAAGGAGGGAATGATGGGTGCTATTTTTAGACGATAAAATGAAAAATATTTCTTCATTAAAAGCCTGTAGGCGATTGATAATTGCCAGTCTGATACTTTGGATAGGGGTGGTTTTCTGTATAAATGTTGCTACGGCATTTGAATATGACAATCCAACTATTCCTCATTTAAATTCTCAACCAACCTTAACCTCTGGTTCTAACAACAACACGATAGGAAATGTAAATTCCTCGTCGTATTGGGGAAATTATTTCTACGGAGATTACAATATGCCGACGATACTTTCATTCGCTTATAATCAAACCCAACCATTTACAAATTGGCTTTCAACATTTGTTTACGATTACAATCAAACAATCCCTGCAATAAATTATGTAAGTGCAAACGCTGTTTTGAATAATACTCTTGGAGGATATAACATTTCTGCAAAAGAAATTAAAATGGAAACTTCAATTCTTAATTCAACTGAATGGAGATTCTTAGACGGACAAAATCAGCAGTGCAACACAACTTCAAGTCCGCAATTTGTTAATTTAGGATTAGGTGTTACTTCGTCGGCGACAAGAAATATAAACATATTGATGGATGCCAACGATATTTATGGAATCTATATTGATGGTACAACAACTCCTTATACTGCGACAACAGCCCCGATTTTATTAAATCTTCAAAGAACAGTCAATACAGCAACAAGCACTCAATCACTAAGTACCCAAATTGGATATTTAAAATTGACGAACAATCACAAAATAACAGGGAGTCAGTTTGGTTCATCTGTTAGTAATATCGGTTTAAAAAATGAATTAACTGTAACAGGAGAACACGATTTCACAGACGATGATATTCCAGATGAAACGAATGTAGTGACTCAAGGGAATATTGTGAGGTCGGGAACCATAACGGCAACAGGATTTTTTTATGGGATTAATAATATAGGCGAGGATTTTACCGTTAATGACAGGGTGACTTACAATAACGCAGATGGTTCTTTATTAAAAAGAAATTTTGCTAAAAAGTTTGTAGTTAATTCTGCCTTGTCAGCTGTCACCGCCGGAACTGTAACTACGGAAGATTATGGGTTATATTCTCAAGTTACGGGAAACACGGCAGGAACATCTGTGGGGTATGGTGTGTGGGTTCAAACAACTGGTCACGATACAGACTGGGCTTTCTATAACGACCCTATCGGAAGTGTGGGTAATAATTATATGGGGGCAGATAATATTAAAACTTATTTTGGAACTGGAAGTGATGCATATATAACATTTGACGGAACTAACTTAATTTTCAATACAAATTCATCAACAGCACAAGGACTCGCTTGGTTCTCTAATAATGTCTCTGCTCAGAACTTAATAGACCGTTCTTGGTATTGGGATGATAAATTAGGAAGTTCCCTAGATTATGTAAAAGATTCAAAAGACTTGACAACAAATGGGCAACCAGATGATACTAAATTAAGTTCCTTTGAACAAGCGAATTATCAAGTTGTAGATTATTCAAAACCAGAAGAAGTAGAAGTTCAAGTAGAAATATGCGGAGATGCAATAGATTCAAAAACAAATAAAACAGTAAAACAATGTAATGATATAACTGAGTTAAGAACAATTTATCCTTATACTAAAAATGAAACAGGAAGATTAGTCAGCGCAACAATTGGAAAGCATGAACAAAATATATTTGACTTGAATGAATTAGTAAAGAACCAAACAATTTTAATCAATAATCTGAACTCTGAAATAACTAAAATAAAAGAATGCACAAATAATTCAATTGATTGGAAAGCGTATCAAATTTGTATTGAGGGAACAGCATGATAAAAAAATATTGTCAAAGATGCAAGAAGATGAAAGACTTTTCCAAATATGATTATGTTTATTGCGATAGTTGTTTTATGGAAATTAACGACGATGATGAAGAATTGGAGGAAATATAATGTTCGCAGAAGTTGGCTCTGCTTTGTTGTATCAGCGCAAAGCAACCCAACCACGCCAAAAAAATATACGTGATAAACTAAGAAGTCAATCACCTCTTTTTGAATAGCCAGAAGGAGAGTGGTTCTCCCTTCGCTTCTGCGATTCGATATTTACTTTTTAGTGACAAGAGAAAATATAAATAGTATTATTTTTTAGAATGGACATGATTGATGATGGATTAAATAATGAGAGGATAGCGAGATATTTCTACGAGAACAAAATTGAATCTCATATAGTTTTAAATTCTGGACAATTTTGGAATGGATTGATTATGGAAGTTGCTTCTGATTTTTTTATTCTCGACGATAAGAAGGAAGGGCACAAAGTTATTTTCTTTCAGGAATTAAAAAAACCTATTGAGGAATTTCAAGAGGTGGGGAAATGAAGAAATATAAAGAGTATGAAGTATACCCAACTCTTTTTGGAGTTAGTTGTTATTCAAAATATTATAATGGAACTTCAATTAAAGTTATGGCGAAGAGTATCAAACAGGCGTATTATCTTGCCCATAACAGAATTTGGATGAAAGATGAAAATGATATGGGTGTTAAAGAAATATATGTTAGAGGAGAGGGATATACTAATTGGAAAGGGGAAAAGTATCAATGAATAAAGAAGAGGTGGAAGATAAAATGAGGATTGACCCAGAGTATAGACAGCAGGTTGCTGATTCAATCACGGAAGCAAACAACAGAGACAATCCAGAAATAGCAAAGATTGAATTAGCAAAATGTTATGAAAACATAATAGAAGTCTATAAAGATTATTTGGATGTTCCGGAAGATTACATAAAACTCTGGGCAGTTACAAACATAGCAACCTACTTCCATTCTTACTTCAATACTTTCCCCATTACTTTCTTTAATGCAATGAGAGGAAGCGGTAAGACAAGAACACTGAAGCTATTTAACATATTATCTAAAGGGGGGGATGGTTGTGTTGTAAATAACATAACAGAAGCGGTATTGTTCAGACATCCAACAGGAGTTGTTCTTTGTATTGATGAAATGGAAAAGATAGGTAGTAAAGAGAAACAAACATTAAGGGAACTTTTGAATGCTACATATAAGAAAGGAACTATTGTAAGAAGGATGAAGAAAATTAAGATAAATGGACAAGAGCAACAAGCAGTCGAAGCCTTTGAACCTTACTTCCCATTAGCACTCGCAAACATTTGGGGGATTGAAGAAGTCCTCTCCGATAGGGCTATCACCTATACCTTAGAGAAATCCAACAACCCAAGAAAAACCAAACTTCAAGAAGATTTTGATACTAACCCAACTATTTTAGAAATTAAACGAACTTTAGAACGGTTTAGTGTAGTTTGTGCGTGTAGTTTAGCCTCCAGAATGTATAGAGAGCAGTGGAATTGTTGGGTTAGGGAGAAGTATAATATACACGATACACTACACACATATAATACATATACTACACTAACAACACATAATAATATAATAGATATAGAAAATGATGAAATGTTTTTAGAAATAGATAAAAGTGGATTGACGGGAAGAAACTTAGAATTAATATTCCCTTTGCTTATAACCGCAGAAATGTTATCCCATGATATTTTTATAGAGATACTTAATATTTCAAAAGAAATTGTTTCAAAGAAACAAGAAGAAGAATATGCTACGAGTAAAGATATTTCCTTATACGAATTTGTAGCAGAACATGGAAAGAATGAATGGATTAGTGTTAAGGAAATATGCAGTCATTTTCGATTATATGTTGGAGATGCTACTGGAGAAGACGCATGGTTAAATGAATATTGGTTAGGTAGAGCATTGAAAAGATTGAACTTGATATTAGAGAGGAGAAGATTAGCTTCAGGTATTTTTGTTATTGTTAATGTTCTAAAGGCAAAAGAGAAACTAAAGATATTCAAATGATACAATCAGGTGTAATAATTGCAGGGGGTGTTGGACTTCCGAGTTGAGCTTTGGCTGAGACAACAAAGGGTTTGGTTTCCTGATGAGTATAAAAGCATCTTCGGATGCCACCACCTCTTTTAGCCCAAACCCATTCCAACTTTTACTAACTAGTGGTAAGAAAAGTTTAAATACTTTTAAATATAAATTCCTATATGAAAGTTAAAACCTCTTTATATCTCGATGAAGAATTAATTAAAACTATTAGAAGATTAGCAAAAGAAAACAGAAGAAGTTTTGCATCAATGACTAATCTTCTTCTTTCTGAAAAGTTATTGGAGAGGAAGAAATGACATTCCAAAGAGACAGAGCATCAGTTGAACAAACATTAATCAATTATAATAAAAAACACAAGGGAGGAATAAACATGGCAACAATAAAAGATGAATCTGAAAGTTACATTCCAGTTGGAAAGATAAAGAATGTATCTGAGTTATCAGAAGTTTCAGTTGATGCAAACATTCAGGAAGGAAGCGGGATAGACCCTAAAACATCTCTGCCTTTCAAATATA
>Ga0105092_10000421_pt1 | contig 21918 bp, 18 predicted proteins | sample PPLLak2March2015_FD_87021 | JGI IMG/M metagenome (GOLD analysis project Ga0105092, IMG submission 87021) | Freshwater sediment microbial communities from Prairie Pothole Lake near Jamestown, North Dakota, USA - PPLs Lake P7 Core (1) Depth... | ecosystem: Environmental > Aquatic > Freshwater >... | reverse complement strand
GAGCGGAAAACGAGTGGAACTTCTGAAGGAGGCTGTTCCCATGCTCTCTCGCATGGCCGCCTTCGGAACTTCGAAGCAACCGGGTACCGCCCAAACGCTGAAAGAGACAGAACTCGCTGCCGGGGCTTTAGGGATACAAGTCCAATACCTAGACCTACGAGATCCAAAGGATCTGGACACGGCATTCCACACCGCTCGCACGGGGCGTGTTGACGCAGTCTTAGTGCTCTCGAGCGCCGTTATCTTTTCTCAGCGAACACGGATTGCAGACTTAGCGGTAAAGAACCGTCTGCCGGTAATCTTCCCTCAGAACGAGTTTGCGGAGGACGGGGGGCTGATGAGTTATGCTCCAAACTATGCCGATCTGTTCCGTCGCGCCGCGACCTATGTGGACAAGATCCTTAAAGGCAGAACACCCGCTGAGCTGCCGGTCGAACAACCGACAAAATTCGAGTTCATTATCAATCTCAAAGCCGCCAAGCAGATCGGCCTGACGATTCCGCCCAACGTGCTAGCGCGGGCGGATAAGGTGATAAAATAGCGCGGAGCGAGGGCAAAGAGTAAACAACCGGAACTCATGAGCAAACGCTTCGCAAGGGTTGCGCTAGGCGCTTTGCTCTTGGCACTTACCTTTCCCGCCGAGGCGCAGCAGCCGCCTAAGAAAGGTACTCGGTCGGAGAATATATAACTAGGTGAAGCAATGCCGAACAAGATTTTGATCGTCGACGACGAGCCGTTCAATCTCGATCTGTTGGAGCAGGAGCTCGAGGACCAAAACTATACCATCGAGCGCGCCAGCGATGGGGCCGAAGCATTGGACAAAGTTCCCTCCTTCCAGCCGGACGTGATCTTGCTTGATTACATGATGCCCAGGATGAACGGACTGGAGGTTCTAAGACATCTCAGGCAAGATGAAAGGCACAAGAGTATTCCGGTCATCCTGCTCACAGCCAAGGCAACCCAGGAAGACAAAGTGCGCGGCCTCGACGCCGGGGCGGACGATTACGTGATCAAGCCCTTCGATTCTTTCGAACTTTTGGCGCGGGTGCGCGCGATGATGCGCATCAAGCAGATGCATGACACGTTAGATGAATGGAATCGCTCTCTGAGTGAAAAGGTCAACCAGCAGGTCGACGAGCTGCAGCGAGTCAACCGGCTCAAACGATACTTGTCGCCGCAAATCGCCGAAACGATCCTCACTCAAGATGAAAATCTTTTCAGAAGTCACCGCCGCGAAATTACCGTCGTCTTCCTCGACCTGCGCGGCTTTACCGCGTTTTCCGACAGCGCCGAACCGGAAGAGGTCATGGAAGTGCTGCGCGGCTATCATGCCGCGATGGGCAAACTCATTTTTGAATTTGACGGAACCCTGGAACGTTTTGCAGGCGACGGCATCATGGTCTTTTTTAACGATCCGATTCCGTGCGCCGATCATGTTGAGAAAGCGGCGCGGATGGCTTTAGCCATGCAGGCCAAAGTGGAGGAGCTCCGCGCCGAGTGGCTCAGAAGAGGATACGAGCTGGATTTGGGAATTGGCATGGCCGCCGGGTATGCCACCTTGGGAAACATCGGGTTCGAAGGGCGCATGGATTACGGCGCCATTGGCAATGTCACCAATCTCGCCGCGCGTCTCTGTTCGGAAGCCAAGGCTCGTCAGATCCTCACCAACCAGAGGACTTTAAGCAAGATAGAAAATCTGGTCGTGTATGAGCCCCTGGAAGAACTCCAATTGAAGGGTGTCTCCCGCCCGGTGGCCGCCTTTAATATTGTGAAACTGAAGGCGTGATGCTGCCTGTGACTGATGGTTTCTTCGGCACCATAAGCCATAGCCATAAGCTGTTCCCCCTTGACGTTGCTCCCTGCTCCGCCCTAGAATCCATCCCTCTAAATGCCATACCGAATCTTAATCGTCGACGATGAGCCGCTGAATCTAGATCTCTTGGACCAGGAGCTTGCGGAATTGGGCCACATGACGGAGCGGGCCATCGACGGTTCCGAGGCGCTTAAGAAACTCGACACGGTCAATCCAGATCTCGTTCTACTCGATTACCAGATGCCCGGAATGAACGGCATTGAGGTCCTGAAAGAAATTCGCAAGCGCGATGAAAATTTGCCCGTGGTTATCATCACGGCCTACGGTACCATTGAACGGGCCGTTGAAGCCGTGAAAGCGGGAGCCGATGACTTCGTCACCAAACCCTTCGACCCGGAACATCTCGCTTTGGTGGTCAAGAAAGCGTTGGAGCGAGCACAGCTCAAGTCCGAAGTCGAATTCCTTTGCCAGGAGCTCGGCGGGCGCTATCGGCTCGTCTCCGGCAAGAATCCGCTGATGGCTCAAACCCTAGAGGAAGCGAGAAAAGCCGCCGGCAGCAAGTCGACGGTCCTGCTCTTGGGTGAGAGCGGCACCGGCAAGGAAATCTTCGCCCGGGCGATTCACGATTGGAGCGACCGGCGGTTGAAGCCGTTCATTGCTATTAACTGTGTCGGACTCGCCAAAGAGCTGTTGGAGAGCGAGCTATTCGGTCATGAGAAGGGCGCTTTCACCGGAGCCCATCAGCTCAAAAAAGGTAAAATGGAACTGGCCAACGGCGGCACTGTGTTCTTAGATGAGGTCGGCGATATCGCCCCGGAGCTTCAGACCAAGCTTTTGCGATTCCTCCAGGAGCGCGAGTTCGAGCGCGTGGGTGGGACCGAGCCTATCTCCGTGGACGTGAGAATCATCGCCGCGACCAATCGCGATCTGGATCAGGCGGTCAGAAACCGCGCCTTCCGTGAAGATCTCTATCATCGCCTCAACGTGATCGCGATCATGCTCCCGCCGCTGCGCGAGAGAAAAGAAGACATCCCGATCCTCGCGAACTATTTCTTGCAACGGTTCTCGTCGGAAGCGAAAAAGAATTTCTCAGAAATCGCCGCGAGTGCGCAAGAAAAACTTCTAGCTTACCGATGGCCCGGAAATGTGCGCGAGCTCGCTAACGTAATCGAGCGGGCGGTTGTTCTAGGCGAGGGACCTGCACTCACAGTTCACCACCTCCCGGCCAGAGTCATTGGCGGCCAACCGAGGAACAAGCCTGACGAATTGTCCTATCACGAGGCCGTTAATACTTATCGGCGCGAGTTGATCGTTACAGCGCTGGCCACCGCCCAGGGTAATCGCGCCGCTGCCGCCAAAGCGCTCGGCCTCCATAGAACACACCTGATGAAGATTTTGAAAGCTCTGGCGATTAACTGAAATCCTTTAGTGCTGCGGCTGAGACGACATGCCCTGAACCGGTGTCGGCATCGATTCGACTTGCGGTTGGTGGGGCAGCTAAAAGAGTGAGTTTCAAGGTAGCGTAGCAAACCTCGGTCCGAGATGCGCTTGTCGATGGCCGGTTGCACGTGCTGCATGCAGGAATAAAACAGTCTGTTATTGGCCCATTTTCTAAATCCGACCTAAATTCTGTTCAGACGATCAGAAACTCGGGTAGAGAAAAATTTTGTAAAATGATATTTTTTTCTTGACATACAATTTGTTGGGTCGTTATAATCGCCGCACCTACAAAATGTGGGAGGGTTTTGAGACTAACTTCCATTTGCCTGAGTCGCTCACTTGACTTGCGTTTGCCTGAAAGCCCACCGCATCGAATTCTAAAAGGAGGTAATCTATGGCAGCAAAGAAAAAAGCCAAGAAGAAAGCCAAGAAAAAAAAGAAGTAGATTAAGTTTTGAATGTGGGGTTGCGGCGGTGAACTAAACCCTCCTTAATCTCAGGCGCCAGGGTAGCCGTTCTGGCTACCTAAGAAGCAGAGCCCTCCGATCCTATAACTCGGGGGGCTCCGTTTTTTTGTCGTTTTCTAATTGTTCGCCGATCCCGAATACATACCTGCAAATGAAAATAGTTATTGCCGGCCTATCGGGAGACCACTACCCGCCCGAGCAAGAAAAATTCAAGTCGCCGTTGCTTTTGATCCATGGCGTGTGGAGCGGACCGTGGTGCTGGCAAACCTGGGCCACTCACTTTTGCAACCTGGGATGGGACTGCATCGCCATCGATTTACGACGCCGTGCTACCGAAAATCCCCAAGGAAATCTCCCCGCCCTCAGTTTCAACCATTGCGTGCGAGACCTCCGCGAGGCGATCCGCTCTTTTTCCAATCCTCCCGTCTTGGTGGCAATGAATCTCGGCGCGCTCATGGCGCTCCAGGCTTCGGAGGAAGGCAAACTTGCCGCGCTTGTTCTGGTATCGCCTTCGTTCCCCGCGAATCTCACCGCGTCCCGGTCACGAACGCAGCGCCTTTTGTGGCTCAAATACAGGTTGCTCCTTTTTCTTGGTAGGCCATTTCGAATTGATGAGAAGGACTTCCGCGTGCATTTCTTGACCCCGCTCCCGGAAAATCTCCAAATGGATCTTACCCGGCAGACCGTGCCGGAATCGAGCGCGCTCGTTCGCGAATTTCTCGCGCCCTGCATCACCCTCGAGCCCGCCGCGACCCATTGTCCACTGCTTGTCCTGGGAGGAACCCATGATCAACTCACCCCTGTGGCAACAGGCAGCCGGATGGCGCAATGGCTGGGCGGAGAATTCAGGGAATATCCCGCGCAAGGCCATTGGCTGATCGAATTTGATGGCGAGAGTATCGTTCGGGATATTCATCGCTGGATCATTAAAAGGCTGGGCGAGAAGATTCTCCTTACGCAGTTTTCATGAGCGGCAGTCTGCCAGACTTCAAGCCGAAGCCAAACGCTACCTGACTCGTGTATTGCGTCGCATTCAGGCGTTCGGTAAAGTGCCTCCCATGCGTTTAGAAGCCTGCCTAGCTTTGTGTGTGATTTTTTTGGTGCTGGACGCAGCGCCAGCGTGGTCCCAGTCAAAGGCCAATTTTAAAGCGATCCCGATTCTCCAGCCGATGAAAGACGCCGCTCCGACGCCGGATTTCGTTCTCACCAATGCCGAAGGAAAGAAAATTTCGCTCAAAGACTTCCGGGGGAAGACTTTATTTCTTAACTTCTGGGCGACCTGGTGCGAGCCCTGCCGGGAAGAGATGCCGGCAATGGAAAAACTCTATCAGGAGTATAAGGACAAGAACTTCACAGTTCTGGCCGTCAACGTGAAAGACCGCAGGCAGGAGGCGCTGGCTTTCGTCAAGGAGTTCAAGTTAACCTATCCGATCGCTTTCGACCCGAACGCAGAGGTGGCAACGCTCTACGGCGCTTGGGGCCTACCCACCACCTATATCATCGGTCCTAAAGGGGAAGGACTGGCCCGTGGCTGGGGTCCCGCGGAATGGTACAGCCCCGCGTCGCGAAACCTGTTCAAAGAGCTGCTCGAAGAGAAGAATGGCCGACGTTAATTTCTTCGTCGCGTTTGCCGCCGGTATCTTTTCCTTTCTCTCTCCCTGTGTCTTGCCGCTGATACCTTCCTATCTCTCGTTCGTCTCCGGCGTTTCACTCGAAAAGCTGCGTAGCGATCAGGCGTTGGCGCCCCTGCGCGCGCGGGTCATTTTGCACTCCCTCGCTTTCATCCTGGGTTTCTCCCTGGTATTCGTCTCCCTTGGGGCTTCGGCGAGTTTTCTCGGCAGTCTCTTCCTCGGTTATCGGAATTTGATCCGCCTCCTAGGCGGCCTGTTTGTTCTTCTGGTAGGACTCTATCTCGTCGGCTTTTTCAAAATCCCCGCGCTGGAGCGTTATCTGCAGTTTAACCTCAAGGACAAACCGGCCGGCTACTTGGGCTCAGTCTTGGTGGGTATCACCTTTGCCGTCGCCTGGACTCCTTGCGTCGGTCCGATCTTGGGCGCCATTCTCGCGCTGGCGGGAACTTCCGGCGAAGTCGGCCGGGGCATGTTGTTGCTCTCCAGCTACGCGGCGGGTCTGGCTTTGCCATTTTTCCTGAGCGCGCTGGCGGTCAACTCTTTTTTTCAGTTCTCGCAGACCTTTCGTCGCTATATACAAGCGGTTCACGTCATGGGCGGTGTGCTGTTAATCGTCGTGGGGATACTGCTGCTGACCGATTACATGACATTGCTCAACACCTATGCGCTTCGCTTCACTCCTGACTGGCTGCTCAAGAAGCTCTAACCGGCCCGCTTCTTCCAATTGCATCGAGCTTTTGTCATCAAGAAAGATTCTTCGACGTGGGCGGAAAGACAAGGGAGAGCTGGGATCAAATCAGGCTATCCCCAGACTTGTTTTGCGGTCTCCACGATCCGATCCAGTTTCCGCCACATTTCGTCTTCGCTCATCACCTTGGAATCGATTCCGCCAAAGCCGCACTGAGGGCTGAGAGCGAGCTGCTCGAGGGGGATGTAGCGAGAGGCTTGATCGATTCGCCGCTTGAGTTCATCAAGGGGCTCGAGCTCGGAACGTTTGGTCGTGACGAGGCCCAAGACGACCACCTTATCTTGCGGGACCAGTCTCAAGGGTTCAAAACCGCCGGCTCGCTCGCTGTCGTATTCCAGTAAAAAACGGTCGTGCTTGAGGCTATGGAACAACTTTTCGGCGATGGCGTCGTAATGGCCTTCGCGATGCCACTGCGGTATCAGTTTGCCGGTTTTTGGATCGATGGTGCGGGCGTTGCCGCGGCAGATGTGAATTCCAAACGTCACTCCAGGAAAGCCTTCGATGACCGCGTTGTCAGCGTCGATGGATCGCTGCAGGTTTCGTTGCGGATCTTCGCCGCGCGAGCGCATTCGATCCAGAGATACTTGATCGACATAGGCAGTGTAGCCCGGCGCGTCGATCTGGATATACTGGCAGCCCGCGGTTACAATCTCGGCGATCATCTGGCGTTGAATGGCGACGACATGATCGACGAAGTCGTCGAGCCCTTTGTACACATTCATTGACGCTTCCCACTTGAATCGCTGCCCGACGCGGTCCGGCCCGATCAACGTCACCTTGGCCGGGACTTTTGCCACGCTCTGGGCGTACCGGAATTCTTCCAGCGGCAAGTTGCGGACCAGCTTCAATCGCTCTACTGCTCCTCGCCGTGTGACAATGGCCGGTCCGGCTTCATCGAAGTTCTGCTCGGCCCGTTCGAGCGGGTTTTGGTTTACATCGCGCTTTTCATAGTACAAGGAAACTGTCTTCGGAACATCAAAACCGCTGACACACTCGGAAAAACTTTCCTGGAAACTGTGGCGGCGGAATTCACCGTCGGTGACCACCGGCAGGCCGAGAACCTCTTGTTTTGCGATGATCGCACGGATGGCTTCATCCTGCGCTTGCTTGAGTTCCACAGGGCCGCTCTCGCCGCGGTCATAACGTCCAAAGGTCTCTTTCAATTGGGCGGGTCGAACCAGGCTGCCGATGTGATCCGCGCGAATCCGTCTAAGATCGTTGGCTGAATGCGTAACCATGAGCTAGCCTCCACTGCGACACCAAAATCGAGAGATTAAACGAAATGGATGAATATTGAATTTGCGACCAGGAGACCGCGACGAGTGAGACGCAGATGGTCGCCCTGTATTTCCATGAGTCCTTCGCCGACCCAGCCGGAGATCCCTGGATAGAGCTGCTCTATGTTTTCGCCAAAGCGCGCGGCAAAAGTTCTTAGGGATACGCCCTTCGTGAGCCTGAGGCCGGAGAACATATATTCTCCGGCGGATTTGGTTAATGCGCTTTCTTCGGTGTCGGTCACAGCCTGTCCGCTTTCTTGGATCCTGTGCATGTAACGGGCCGGGCTCTTTTCATTCCACCACCGTCGACCGTAAACTCCATCGGCCAAAGCGGTCTTATAACTGTGCGCGCCGGCGCCAATTCCAAGATAGTCCCCGCTTTGCCAATAGTTAAGGTTGTGTCGCGAGTGAAAACCGGGTCGCGCGTAGTTGGAAATCTCATAGCGCTGCAGGCCGCCATCGCTGAATTTCTTCTCGACCAGATCGACCATGGCGATTTCTTCTTCTTCGCTGAGAAGCTGGAATTTTCCGCAGCGGTACTCGTGGTGGAAGGGAGTCCCTTCTTCGATGGTGAGATTGTATGCTGAGAGGTGCGGTGATTGGAGGCTGAGCGCGATATCCAGGTCCGCTTCGAGGTCGCGCAGACTCTGACCCGGGTTGGCATAAATCAGATCGAGGCTAAAATTCTCAAAGCCGGCGTCTTTGACCCTATGGAGGGCGTTCTCCGCCTCTGCTCCGGAATGAGCCCGTCCGAGAAACTTAAGAAAGCGTGAATTGAATGACTGGACGCCGACGCTGATCCGATTCACCCCGGCCGCGCGGTAGCCAAAGAAGTTACCGGTATCGACGGTACCCGGGTTGGCCTCTAGCGTGATCTCACAGTGGGGATCGACATCGAAGAGCGCTGCGGCTCTTTCGAGGAGAAGACCGATGCTCGACGGTTGAAAAGTCGAGGGGGTGCCGCCGCCGAAGAAGATGGTTTGAACGGTTCGAGCCCGCCAATGATCCAACGGTGCATAATGATTCAGCTCTTGAATCAACGCCTCAGTGTAACTTGCTTCCGGGATGTCCGGGACGACGTGAGAATTGAAATCGCAGTAGGGGCATTTGCTGATGCAATAGGGTATATGGACGTAGAGAGAAAAGGGCTCGTTGTCAGGCGGCATTCTTTTATCCTATGCATCAATGAGGAACGCCACAAGACCTGGAAAAAATTGAGCGCCTAAAGCTGCAGCACGTCTCCATCCCGCAACACTCGAAGGCGGTGGCCTTTCAGCTTGTGGAGTTCTCTGATGACCTCCCGGCGGAATTCCGGTTTCAAGTGGGTGATGAGAATGCGCGGCGATTGCATCTCGAGCTTGTCGAGTTCCTGGGCCAAGGTTTGAGGCGTGAGATGGCGACTGACGTCGGCGACCTCTTGGAGGCGGTTCGGGAAAGAAGTTTCTATGACCAGGGTGCCGAGATCCGGGTGTTTTCGGGCGAAGGCCCAGACCTTTTCCGTGGGCCCGGTATCGCCCACATGGAGCAAGGTCTTGTTCATCGATTCGACAAAAAAAGCAACCGTGGGCACGACGTGCCCGACCTCGATCGCGGTAACGGTATGGTCCCCGATCTTTATGGCCTTGCCCGTGCGCAAGCGGCGAAGTCGCAGCACGGGAGTTCGTTGCGTAGGTCCGGTGATGCGGGTGAAGTCCGGCCACACCTGATTGTTGAATAAAGACTTGGCCAATCCGTCGATGACGTGGTTGACGCTCCAGACGTTGATGGGCATTTTGGATTTCCCGTAGAGATTATCAGCCAAGGTGCCAAGCGCCATCACGTGATCCAGATGGATGTGAGTCACCAGTATGTCTCTGATTTTTTGTTGCGCCACGAGACTCAAGGCGGCCGTGGTGCAGCCGGCATCAATGAGCAACGAATTCTCGATCAGAAACGAGGAGAGCTTATAACCGGGAAGTTGCCCTCCAGAGCATCCTAGAACGTGAAATTTCACCGGTATCCCTTTTGCTGATTTGAATGCGCTGGTCGAGTTTTGCCTTTTCCTCGGTCGATAAATTGTCCGAGTCTCGGTAGCGCTACTTTCTCTACGCTTTTCATCATAGGATTGGGCCAGTAGAAAGACGGTTTCTCGGTTTTTTGAATTCGATCCTTTCCCGTTTCTTGGCGAATATTCAAGGTCACGAGAATGCCAAAACCCGAGATCGGGATAGCCGCATTTGTAGCGCAATGCACGTGCCAGTCTGTGGTGTAAAATCGGTGTAAGGCAAGGTCGTAAAATACCTTTAGAATTCTGAGTTAAACAATTTATATAGTTAAATAGGACTAGCAATAAACATGGGTCATTGTTGTCAACGTTGACAGAAAGGGGACCCTTGCTGCAGCAACTATACTACAAAAATAACGAGTTAGGCTACGTGTGGACGAGGTTCTGAGATTGTCAACTTAGTTGACAGTTCTTCGCGTGCTGCACCTGATCTAAATCATCTCTTTCAGAGAAAAGCCGATGGTTTGGTCGAAATATCAATTTGGATTTTGCCGTACGGACCGAAACAGCGAGGACCCTCGATTCGCGTCGATCTCCTCGTTCCCCGCATCACCAGTGTTCAGGCGGCGGTATTGGTAAAGAGCCCGTGCTTGATCGTTAGCGGTATTTGTTGTGGCTTCGATTTTACCCTGAACGGCACGCCCGGGCTGCCTATAGGGGTCGGTTTGCCGTTGGCAGCGAAAATTTGCCAACTGACGTGGTTCCTTTGTGATATGATCGGCCGAAATATTTTTTACGAGACAACGGAGAGCTAGGAAAAGGATGAGCAAGAAAAGTTTCCATTTTTTCTCGGCAACGACAATTTTTATTCTTGGTCTATCTGTAGCAGAGGCACAGGGCCCTCCCCAAATCCCTCGCATCGGCATTCTCATCCCGGAGTCCGGGCGACCGGAGACTCAGAGCGTCAAGGGACTGCGGGAGGGGCTCAAAGAACTAGGCTACAAGGAAAGAGAAAACATTCTTGTGGAAATGCGAGATGGCAAGGGCGACCGGGCAGCGCTAAAACCCATGGCCAATGAGCTGGTAGACAAAAAGGTCGATCTGATCTTTACGACAGGGACTAGGGCCACTGAGGTCGCCATTGCCGCGACGAACAAGATACCCATTATCTTTCGCTATCGGGGGAATCCACAGACAGTAGGTCTGGTCAAGAGCAACGCGCGGCCTGGAGGGAACGTCACCGGCGTGGCTGGCTTCGGGTTGGAAACGACAGGAAAGAGGCTAGAAACCCTGCAACAAATTGTCCCAGGAGTTCGTCGGGTGCATATCTTTTATGATCTAAACGATAAATTTTCTCGCGGCAACTTTGCCGTTGCCAAGGAGTCAGCAGAAAAGCTCGGGCTCAAAGTGTTAGAACATGGGACCAAGTCAGCCGAGGAGTTGAAGACGTCCTTTGATAATCTCGAGAAGACGCCAGGCGACGCCCTATTTCACGTTCCAGATAATTTGGTCGAGGGCGAAGTGGATTTTATCTTTCGCAGCGCAAGGCAAAAGAAACTTCCCACCATGTTCGACGAAGAGGCATGGGTGATCAGAGGAGCGCTTGGCGCGTATGGTCCGAGCCACTATCAGATGGGTCGCCAGGCCGCCGGCTTTGCAGATAAGATACTCAAGGGCCAGAAGCCGGAGAATCTGCCGGTGGAACCGGCCAGTAAATATGATTTGGTCATTAACTTCAGAACCGCCAATGCGATTGGCCTCACCATCCCTCCGGACGTGCTGAAGAAGGCGGATAGGGTTATTCGGTAACGGACCTGAGCTTATGGCCGATTTAGCGGATACGATCAGAGCCTTTCCCCTGTTTTCCGGACTCTCGCGCGAGGATATCGCCAAAATTCTCGGCAGGCTCGAAGAAAAATATTTTAACGCCGGAACGACGGTCTTCTCCCAAGGAGACCAAGGCGATTCGTTCTACTTTATCCAATCCGGCACGGTCCAAGTGGTTCTCGAGAGTGGTGGAGGCAGAAGGGAAAGCATCGCGGTCTTGGGGCCGCAAGATTGGTTCGGAGAAATGGCGCTGCTATCGGGAGAACCGCGCTCAGCGACCATTGTCGCCGTTAAGGATACCACGGTGTGGAGGCTCAGCCGCGAGGCCTGGAATGAACTGATCGAGAAATACCCGACGTGGCTTCTCCACTTTTGCGCTACGCTGAGCAAGAGACTCGCACACGTAGAGCAGCAATACTCCCAGGGCCGCGACGCGTTCAACTCCCTGGCCGAGGAGTTCTACAGCTCCAGGAGCCCTGACCAACAGCAATTTTCTCGCCGCGCTTCATTATTGGCCACCATCGATCCTCAGACGGCGGACCAACTTCTCCAAACAGAAGGCACAAGGATATTCGTGTCCGATCTTGAAAAAAGCGATTTTCCCTTGATCCGGTCTTTGGAAGCGAATCGATACGAGCTCCATGGCTTTTTTAGAGATTTTTTGAGGGAAAAACTCCTTAAAATCGAAGGCCGAGAAACCGAGCAGCAATTGCATGCTCAGATTGCCGCGCAATACAAGGCCTTGGGTGATTGGCAGCAGGCTATTCACCACTCTCTCGAAGCCCAAGAATGGCGTAAAGCGACTGAGCTCCTTATGGAACACCAAGAGGAGTTGCTTAACGGCTCCTCCCCGTTCGTGAAGAATGCGGTTGAAAGGTTCCCGCCGGACCACTTCTTCGCTGAACCCCATTTAGTACACATCAAGGCCAGGGCACTCGCTCATTTAGGTGACTTGGCAGAAGCAGTCAGAATCTATAAAGAAGCTCTCTCCCAAAAAGGCAGAGGAACTCTCATTGCTGATGCCGTAGCTCGTTACCAAAGCATGGCAGATAATTTGGTGCAAAAAAGAGAATACGCTCAGGCCCTCACCTGTCTGCGCAGCGCCTTGAGCCTGGTGGAGCAAGAAGCGGGAACCATGGCGGGGGATATGACCGAGCTTTACCGGGACAAGGTAGCCCAAGCCTCATCATTTTCCGGTACCATCAATTTCTGGTACAACGTTTCTAGTACAAAGTCTGGAACGCTCCCCATCTGGTCGAATCTTGCCTCTCTCCTTTCTCGTTCTTACAAACAGCCTTCAGTGAGTAGGTGGGTCGGAGGAGTTTTGGGTCTCGCCGTCTGGAGTTATCTCTGGTTCTGGACACCGGACATAGGCCTGGACCCGGGCGCAACCAAAGTGCTCGGTTTACTCTGCCTGACGTTGATCTACTGGGTCTTTTGGGTCTTTCCGGATTACGGAGTCGCGCTTATTTTCGCTCTGGGATTGATACTGACCCACCTCGCAAGTCCGGAAGTAGTTCTCGGCGGCTTTGCAAGCACCACCTGGTTCATGACCCTTGGAGTCTTGGGTTTGGGGGCAGCGATCACGAGCTCCGGCCTTTTCTATCGCCTATCGCTTCAGCTGGTTCGGTTTTTTCCTTTGAACTACTATTGGCAGATTGTGGCTTTAGGCTTGATGGGGATCGTCGTGATGGCCCTTATTCCCCAGCAAAGTGCGCGCACCGCGATTATCAGCCAAATGCTTGTCAATCTGTCCGAAAGCCTTGGCTACAAAAATCCGTCCAAAGCGTCCACCGGGCTTTTCGTTGCGAGTTTTCTTGGCCTGGGACAACTCGGGTTTCTCTTTCTGACAGGGTCCACGACAAGCCTAATAGCCTGGGGACTTCTTCCCGCCGATGTCCGCGAACAGTTTACGTGGGGCTATTGGTTTCTTGCTGCTTTACCTCCCACTCTGGTTGTCGTCATCATAGTTTTAGCCAGCACGATGTTTCTTTATCGTCCCGAGTCTCAGGCTCAGGTCTCTTACAAGATGGTCCAAAATCAGCTTGGGGTTCTTGGATCTCTCTCGCAAAAGGAATGGATCACGCTTGGAGTGCTTTGTTTCACCGTGACTGGTTGGTTGACTATTTCTTACCATGGGATCGACGGCGCCTGGATCGCGCTCATTTCGCTCTGCGTTCTAATCAACACGGGCGTCCTTGGCTGGGGTATGTTGAAGCGAGGGATCGATTGGGAATTGCTCCTCTACATGGGCGTGACGTTAAGTATACCCATTCTTCTAACCCAGGCAAAAATTGACGAATGGTTGGTTGGCTTGGCGTCTCCGGTGATCCTTCCGCTTTTGGATCATCCGGCGCTCTCATTTATCGCCATCACCCTGATTGCCTATGCCGTTAAGCTGGTTTTTACTAGTTTCCTTACAGTCGTGACGCTTACGGTCGCTCTACTCCCACTATCCGTCGATATGGGCATAAGCCCCTGGATCATGACCATGATTATTCTCGTGGCATCGGAGATCTGGTTCTTCATATTCCAAGTAGATTGGCATACGCTCGCCTACTCAACCACTGAAGGGAAGGGTTTTAGTTATCCGCTCATGTACCGGATTAATCCCATTTACGCGATCGCGTATATCGTGGCCCTGATCGTGGCCATTCCCTACTGGAGATATCTGGGGCTGATGGGTTAGTCGATGACTCGAAGGTCGATAAGTTTCCAGGCACGGCGCCGCCGCGGTAACGCAAGCCTCCACGCCGGGATGACTCGGCTTGAAGAGTCAGCTTGCGGGCCCGGTTTCGTCAGTTTAAGGTTGGGCGCGCCAGTGAACCGATTTCCTTGACTAAACCACCTACGAGACGCGCGCTGCGATCATGCTTAGCACCGTCGGCCGATCACGCGTCACGAGGTCTGATATTGTATCGTTTCATTTTCTTGATCAGGCCGTGGCGGCTCAAGCCCAACACTTTTGCGGCGTGCAGTTGATTCTGCTTCGATTGCTGTAGCGCCTCTTGAATCATGCGCTTTTCCATCTCCGAAACAACTTCTTTTAACAGCCTAGGCGTGGACGACGAGGCGGCGACCGTGGTGCCGCTTCTGCGCATTGCTTCAGATAGATCCTCTTGCGCCACTGTATTTCCGGAGACCGAAAGCACCAGCCGTCTCATCTCATTTTCCAACTCGCGAAAATTTCCAGGCCAGGAATAATCCATGCAGGCAGCCGAAGCCTGGGGGGATAAATGCATCGGTTCCTTCTTTGTTTCGCGACAATAATTGGCGAGCAAATAGTTTGCTAAGCCCGGAATGTCCTGCCGAATCTCACGGAGCGCCGGCATCTGAACGTGGATCACTTTCAGCCGATAGTAAAGATCTTCGCGAAAGGTCCCTTTGCGAATCTCCGATTCCAGATTTTTATTGGTCGCCGATAAAGTTCTGACATCGACCGGAATGGGTTTTCTCCCACCCACGTGCTCGATCACCCGCTCTTGGAGGACACGCAGTAGTTTGGCTTGTGCGGTCAAACTCAAATCCCCGATCTCATCCAGAAACAGTGTCCCGCCATTGGCCGCCTCGAACTTGCCCAACCGCCGCTCCACGCCGGTCGCTACGCCTCTCTCAATTCCAAACAGCTCGCTTTCCACTAGACTCTCAGGCAGAGCGGCGCAATTCAGCGCTACGAACGGCTTGCGAGCGCGCAGACTCTTGTAGTGGATCGCCTTGGCGGCCAGTTCCTTGCCCGTGCCGCTTTCCCCGGTGATCAAAACGTTAACGGGACTGTTGCTAATCTGGTCGATCAGCTTTAAGACGGCATGAATTTTTTCGCTGCTGCCGAGGATGCTTTGAGTAGAAAATCTCCCCTCAACCTCCTTCCAGAGCTGCGCGTTCTCCTCCTGGAGTTGATCCCGATTACGCTTCATCCCTTCCACCAGTTGCGCCGTTTCAATAGCGATCGCGGCTTGCGCCCCGAGCGCTTTCAAAATCTCTTCGTCGTTCTCGTTGAACGAACCTATCTTTTTATTCAATACCTCAAACGTTCCGATGATCTCGCCCTCGTGCATTCGTAAGGGGATCGCCAGCAGGCTCTGGGTTTGGTACCCGCTACGAAGATCGATCTCCCTATAGAACCGCGGATCTCGCTGAACATCATCGACGTTAATCGTCTGTCCAGTGGTTGCGACGGCTCCTGCAATACCCAAGCGAGCGTCAAAGCGGATCGCCTCACTGCCGAGTGCGACCTTTGACCAAAGCTCGCCCCGTTCCCGATCGAGCAGAAAAAGACTTGCCCGGTCCGCCCCCATTAGTTTAGTGGCTTCGTTGCAGATCAAATCCAGTAGTGCTCCGAGGTCTCTTTCTGAATTCATTCGCTGGCAGATTTTCAGAAGTTTTTCTGCGAGGTGGACTTGGTTCTGGGTCGATGATTGGTTGGTTGGATTCATCGTTTGGCCTCACAGTAGCGCGATACCATCATTCGCGTATTCCAATTCTGATTCGCTGGTGAATTTTTATCACTGTGAGGAGCTAGCTGTCAACTAAGTCTACAACTTTGTTGACGATGTCTACAATTCAAAAAATCCCTTTATTTCAATGCCCTGCGCGTTCTTCAACAAAACCGTGGACAAAGCCAGGATTCGTTTGCGGTTCCTGTGAAGGGCTCGTTAGACGCGGCAGTAAAATTCTCTCATCGCTTCAGTGACTTACCCTAAGTCACCTCGGGCTTCCGCGGATGGCACCTAGCTTGCTCTTGTAACTAACTGCTCTTGTAACTAACTGAAGGCTGGACGAAAGGAGGGAAAAATCATGGCAGCGGAAATTTTGGTTGCGTTAAAAAGTGAAGACCGACTTAGCCAGATGATTCCCTACATCGAGAAAATCGCCCGGCCGGGAATGAGAGTCGTCCTTCTTATTCGTTTCATACCGCAACCAGCCTCCAAATGGCATGACGCGATCGAGTTAGAGTGCCCGCAGGACTCACGGCTCTTTGAGGGAGAGTCGAAGAAATCGAGGTCGACGGGAGAAAACATCAGGGCGACGGAGTCGATTGAAGCGCAAAGGCTATCGGCTGAGCACGAAGTTTTTCTTGCCCTGGAGGCGATGCTCAAAAGAGGGATCGAAATCGCTGTAGATGTATACACCGGTTCTCTTAGGAGAGCCGTGAAGAGTTACATGCGTAAGGGAAATGTTCATTCCCTCGTGAAGCGGATGGGAAAGATTCGTGTGATGATGCAGTTTGTCCGCAGGGCGTTTCCTGGTTTGGGCGCGTTCAATGAGCAAACTTTTTCTCCCATACTTGTATTTCATCCGACTCACGCCGTCTAGTGCAGAAAGTACCAGCCGGTATGGCAAGGGATGAGCATTAGCGGTGAGCGAACTAAGGTAAAGCGCCTCAAATATACCTAATGGCGATGCAGAAGGAGGAAATGATTATGGCACGGAGAATCTTGGTTCCCTTCAACTCCGATCTCCGGTTTAACGACACCATCTCCGTCATCGCAGAAGCTGCCAAACCGGGGATGAGTGTTGTTATCCTCATCCGTTATCCAGTGGATGCCTGGGCAGAATTGCGGGATCACTGGATAACAACAGAATCTGCGCGAGACGCCATGCGGGCGGGTAGGAAAATCATGGAGAGATACTCCTGGGATGGGCAAAGGGCGTTGGCAGAGGAGATGGTTGCGCCATGGCGCTACGCTTTGGAAAAGATCGGCGTAAACGTGACCGTCGATGTTTATACCGGCAGTTTGGCAAGCGTGGTCGAAACGTATGGTCGCGGGGACGAGATCTCTCTCGTCGTGCGGGCGCAGAATGACCTTCCCATAATAAGCTTCCTCCACACACCCATCGCTTTCATCGGGAGGAAAAACATCGCCCCACCGGGGGCCGGGTTTAGGCTCGGTCTCTTATCTTTTGACGGAATTACCAAAGCAAAGAACAACATGCAGCTTCAAACGAGGGGCGTATGACGCAGCTAAAAGTTGGAATAGAACAGACCCTAGCCTCCACTGTGCGCAACTCAACAGCTCAGTACAGCGTCTTTGTATCTTGCAACAAATGCGCTGGATTGCACGAAGCGGTGCTTGCCATTACTATCGAAGACGGCCCCGCTCATCGGCAAAGCATCGGCGACTTTTATAATGGGAAAAGCCTTCCCAAAGCGCTGTCAAGTCTTTCTAGCGATAGTTTTTCTTGTCCACTGACAGGAAGGCAATTCATCCAGAAGGACACGAAGCAAATATTCTTGGTTCCGATCAAACCCACTACCGAAAATGACGCGCGAAAAAGTAGAAAAGGGCAGGGATTGAGTTGAACCCGAAAAACTTGAATGACCCTTCACCCGTTGTGTTAACAGACGTAGGGGTGTGATGGGACACCACCGTTCCGGTGGGAATCCGGCACGTGAGCCCGTTGGCGGTGACGCTCAAAGAGCAAGGTGGCGATTCTTTGAACAATCGTGACCATTGGCACCGCGATGACCATCCCGACGATGCCCAAAGCATGGCCGCCGACGATAATCGAAGCGATGAGGAGCACCGGATGCAAATCATTGCCTTTACCAACCGCTAAAGGTTGGATCGCTAGAAGATCGAGGAGCTTCAAGGAAAGATAGAGAACGACGACCTGGATGATAACGGAGAGGCTCTTGAATTGAACCAGGGCAACGAGGACGGCGGCCGCACCGCCGATAATCGGGCCCAGATAAGGCACGACATTGGCGCAGCCGGTCACCACACCGAGCAAAAGCGGATAGTTGATACCGAGGATCGCGAGACCCAACGCGGCCAAGACACCCACCACGATGCCCTCGATGGCCAAACCGCGGAGGTATCGCCCCACGGTTCGATCGATCTCGCACCAAACCGCAACTGTGGTCTCAATGTGACCGGGCGGCAAGCGATCCAACACAAACTTTGTAATCCTCCGGCTATCCCGTAGAAAAAAATAAGAAAAGAACGGAATCAACACGGCCGCCAGCACAATCGATGCTAAATGGCTGAGCAGCAGCGGAACATCCGCTATCTGGTGCTCGATAAAGCTATTCAATTTCTCGTAGCGAACTTCCCGGGTCGAAAATAGCCCACCCGCGGCGGGGTAGTTGGCGGCGATCTCATTTTGAATGGCATCGACGGCTTCGTCGAACCTTTGGCTAAAGAAAGGCAAGTTGCCCGAAAGCGCGTTTACTTCAGCGCGCAGGTGGGGAAAGACGAAGTAGGCTGTGGCAAGTAGAGCAGCGCCAATCCCCAGGTAGATTGTGGCGACAGCTACCTTGCGTTTAATCATCGCGCTTTCGGCAACTTTCACGATCGGGTTGATCAGATAGGCGACGGTAGCCGATAGAAGTAGCAGCAGGACGAAATCCTGGGATACATAGACGAGCAGTGCTACAACCGCGATTGCCAAGGCCCATATGATAGAAGGTGGTGGCATCAATGAGTTCGGTCGTTGGAGAATCCGTAAGCCATTGATGGCTGTGCTTCAATCCCGGGAAACGCTTTTCGAATTCATCTCAGGATTATCGCTGGCGGCGGCTTGGCCCACGATCGTGCTGTTGCGCCCGTTCCTTGGGGACTGAGCTCTCCGAACATAACCCGCGAGGGTCTTCAACAGATTGCCCATGACTTGAATGGCCAGTGCCCTTTGACCCTCCATGAGGTCTTCAAAGTCACTCCGGTATAATATGAGCAGGCGCGATGCTTCCGTAGCGCGGACACTGGCGAAGCGCGGTTGATCGTCGATCAGTGCCAGCTCGCCGAAGTAGCCGCCCGCGCTTAGCTTCGCAAGCAGTTCTTCCCCTTCGTTGAGTGCGCGGCAGATCGATACGCTGCCGGCGAGGATAACAAACAACGCTTTTCCAGGCTCTCCTTCATTGAAGATCGTCTCGCCCGAACCATACTCTTTCTCAAAGAATTTGACCAAAAGCTTGCCGAGCTGCCGGCGGCTGAGGCCCGCGAACAGCGGCACTTTTTCGAGAATGTTAAGCCGCACAACTTGTTCTTGATCCGTAACTTGTTCGAGCCAGCGCCACTTAGCCATAGAGTGCCACGCCCTCAGTTCTAATGGGTCGAAATCATGCAAACCGGTCAAAACGGCTTTACCTTCATGCTTCCCGCATCGCTTGTCAAGAGTACGTACCCGACTGGTTACGATGCTGCGGCTCTTGTGCCCAAAAGCTCAGTAACATAGAACTACCCGGAAACTAGAGTTGAGGAAGAAAGCCAGGGAGCGATTAGAAAAGCGGCAAAAGAAACGACTCTCCAAAGCGTTAAACCACGTCTTTACCCAGGGACGAGAATTGCATCAATCTTGGTTTGAATTCATCAACAACTCCCAATGAAAACCCCACAGCTGGTTGAGCTTCTCATACGCCTTCGCAAAACGCTCAATCTCATCTTTACTTTCATGTTGTGGGTGTCATTGAATTTCTAGCGCGCCCGCCTTGTACCGAGTTACTGGAGGCCGTGTTGGGGAACTAAGCGTCGGGAGCATAATCATCGTTCTTTTCCGTGCTACCTGAGTCCGTTGCCTCGATAAGGCACCTCAGTTCGTCTCTAGCGAACCCCTGTCCGCCTGGTCTCCTCCTTCATGCCGGTTGGCTCGGCCGTGGATTGTCCTTGGTGATTTTGTAGCACTCCGCCTCGGCTATGATGTCAGTTAGCCTTAGCCTACGGAGCACACGCCCGACCACCATCGATGCAACCTTTTGGCTGCATCGGCTACCTGGCCCTCAATTTCGCCGTATGCTTCGGTTGCGGATCGGCATCGAACCGAACGCGGAATATTATAGCGATAGGTGCAATTTCCCCGCTCGATTCAGCTACTGCACTCATATTTTCCGCTAACGAACATTTTGTGGAACCAGTCCTTCCGCCATTTTCTCAACCGTCATCTTCGACCGCGCGATGAACTCTCTTCTCGCATGCGACGGCATCTCTGTGCGTACGGAATATCTTCAATTTTCCGCCGCCTCTTTCCCTCGATGTCGAACCAGCAATGATCGCGCCTCATGTCGCTGCTACCGTTTGCCGGATAGCATTGATAATTTTCGGACTACGCGATGAGCCGGTCTATATCCTGGAGAGGAAAGATGGATGGACACTTGACATAACAATGCGTGAATTGATAGTTAGATTATTATTTACTACCAGATTTAAGTTGATGAAGTTTGAGGAACTTTCGTCTCACCTTAACGTATTTTCTTTTAAGACCTCGATAGGTTCGCATCTAGGAAAAATTCTCTACGACTTTGTTCTTGATAAGAAGCCCTCTGAGTGTCTAGAACTTGGTTTTGGCCATGGAACTTCTAGCTGCTATATAGCAGCAGCATTGGATGAGATTGGTACAGGGCATCTTACTTCTGTAGATTTGGCTCGCGCTGCGGAATGGCAAAAACCTTCGATTGAAGAGCTTTTATTGAAGACAGGATTAGAAAATGTAACAGTTGAGCGCGAGAACACATCATATACTTGGTTTTTAAAGAAAAAGATTGAGGAGAATTCGCCATCAAAATATTGTCAGCCTATCTATGTTTTCTGTTTTATAGATGGCCCAAAAAATTGGACTATTGACGGATGTGCTTTTTTTCTAGTTGACAAATTATTGAAACAAGATGGATGGATTCTGTTTGATGATTATGATTTTACTTATGCCGAGATAAGACGAAGGTGCGGATTTGATACAATGGATTTTATCAATCTTTTAGAATTGGGAACGGATGAATTAGAAAGTCCTCACATAGAACTAATATTTAATCTTCTTGTGATGCAACACCCTAATTACTCTAAGTTCATTATTCAGGACGAACGGTGGGGGTGGGCACAGAAGACTAGTAGTTCACTGAAAAAGACGCTTGTGATTGATACATCTTTTACTTTCAGGGCTCAGCTTGTGCGTGCTTTTCATCGGCTGAAGAGATTCGCAGCAAGAAGAATAGGGTAGCACTTCGTCACCCGCGACTCGCCCAGAAATGCGCCAACTCAACCCCAACGCTAGCTGGTCTCCGACCACCTCCACATTACAACTAAGTCCTGCGCGAGTCTCCCTGCCTGAGGACGGTTAGGACGCGCTTGGACTTGATCACACTGATAGCAAAGCGGCGTAGCCAAGCGGTGAAAAAAGGAGAACGAATTTACCGTGATCCAGACTGGCGTGATTATTCACGGCCAGCTGATCGAGACTCTTCACAATGACGTAAAAAGAGATTGGAATGTGGAAGGATGGAATAATATGTTTAACCTCCCCAATATTCCCATATTTCAGCATTCCATTTGTTCATACGTTTCCGGCTTCATGCCGAATCCGACGACTTTTGAAATCATTGAACGGGGTTGTTATAGTCCCGTCATAACTCGGTCAAGAGGCATCTTGATGTCCGTACAAGAGCACAAAGCCAGGGGCAAGAGAAGCGTTAACTGTTTTGTCGTCACCGTGAGCGATACGCGCGACGAGAGCACGGATCAGAGCGGGCAATTGATCAAGTCACTTTTAGCCGGCGAGCAACATCAGTTGGCCGGTTATCAGATCGTCAAAGACGAGCCCGCGCAAATTGAGGCACTGCTGCGCCAAGCGCTTGCGGACAAGGCGGTGGAGGCGATTATCGTCAACGGCGGGACGGGGATCTCGCCTCGCGATGGGACTTATGAGGTTATCGCGGGTCTCCTCGACAAGCGGCTCGACGGGTTCGGCGAAATTTTTCGCTATTTGAGCTACCAAGACATTGGCTCGGCTGCGCTTATGAGCCGGG
>Ga0105092_10000420_pt1 | contig 21953 bp, 19 predicted proteins | sample PPLLak2March2015_FD_87021 | JGI IMG/M metagenome (GOLD analysis project Ga0105092, IMG submission 87021) | Freshwater sediment microbial communities from Prairie Pothole Lake near Jamestown, North Dakota, USA - PPLs Lake P7 Core (1) Depth... | ecosystem: Environmental > Aquatic > Freshwater >... | reverse complement strand
TGAACCGTCAGCTTGATGTGAAGAAAGGCCTTGTCGTCCTTGAGGTTGACGTTGAACCTGGGCTTATGGCGCTTGGCCAGCGTGCTTTCGAGTATGAGGGCTTCAACCTCGTTGTCGGTGGTGATGTACTCGAGGTCGTGTATCTGCTGCTTGAGCACCTCGGTCTTCGCGTCCTGCTGCCGGCTGGCCTGAAAGTAGGAGCGAACTCGGTTCCTGAGGCTCTTGGCTTTACCGACGTAGATGATCTTGCCCGTCTGGTCCTTAAAAAGGTAAACGCCGGTCTTTTCCGGGAGAGAATCGAGCCTCGCCCGCAGGAACTCCGCTTGCATCTTAGGAATTATACCGTTCTGAAGGGCCGGAGAGCCGCAAAGGGAACGAATTGACGATGGACGATTGACAATTGACGATCAAGAAGGCCGTCAAGTGACCGCCTTTTCAATCGCCAATCGTCAATCGTCAATTCTTCTGCTACCCCAAAGTCGGGGGTGCAATATTCCAGCCGTGGCGCAGGATCCGAATCTTCACAGGGCGGCGCCCGAATTCGTTCGCCTGATCCGAGTCGGGCAGATAGATGTCGATGCGATTGCCCTTAATGAAAGACCCGGTGTCGAGAACTGTGTAGATTCCGGAATGCGATCCGACCCTCATCTCGATGACCGACCCGATGGGAAGCACGTTCGGGTCGGCGGCAACGATACCCGTATTCGTCGAAACGCCTGAAGCGGTGGTGCCTCTCACCGAGTACGCCGTGGCGACAAAGTGAATGAACTCGTTCTGCTCGGTCTCGGTCAAGATGCGGGGGTCGGGGGGTTCTGGAGAAGGCTCCAGATTCAGGGTCTCGGTCGTGCCGGAAGGGTCGTTAACGGGGGCAGCCGAAATAATGGCTGAAGAATAGAGAAGGCCGGTAGATAAAGCCAGGAGCAGGATTGTGAACCAGACGAGCCGGGAAGCCCGGTAGGTCTCTTGTTTCATGCGCTCGTCTCCTGTTAGGTTTCGTAACCTCGGTTTAGTAATGCTTACTTCTTACATAAATCTTTGTTTTGAACGAATTATCTCTCGCCCGTCTGACCCCCGTGGGGGGTCTTTAGCTTTTCATTATACGCAGAAGGCGAGGAAGAGTTCCAATCGGCCCGGGTCGCCGGACGCGGAGACCGGATCTTGGGGGTCGTCGCCCCGAACTTCCTGGGCTGACGAGTCAGGAGGATCGCACGGGTGAAGAGGTGTCTATGACCGCAACAACGCTTCCCGACTACTCACTCTTCCGCCTGTAACTTTACCTCACCGGCTTTGTGACGGCGAGCACCCGTTCGGCTCCGGGCTGGCAATAACCGTTTCTTGATCCAGGCGACTGAAGTCAAGTGGTTGATTAATTGTAAGTTAACATTCCCATTCAATAGTCAGCGTCCCTTATTCTCCCCCGCGTCCCTTATTCTCCCCCGCGTCCCTTATTCTCCCCCCTCAAGTGGTTGATTAATAGGCCGTCGTGCTCTCCCTCATCGTAAGCATTCGTTCCGGGGCCTAGGTTCGGCAGTAGCTGGTCAGGGAGGACTTGTCGCCGAGGATATTCCCGGCGTAGACGAGACTGCCTTCGCCGATGGTGCAGCCGCGGCCGAGGATACTACCGGAGACGAACGCGTTGCGCTGGATCCGGCAGCCCGGCCACAGGACCGAGTTCCGCACAATGGCACCCTCCTCAATCCGGCAGTTGGAGCCGATGACCGAATGGACGATCTGCGCTCCCGGCTTGATCATGCATTGTTCATCAAACAGAGAGGCGTCATCGACCACGACCTCGGGATTCCCGGGTGGATGGTTCTCCTTCTGGTAGCCGTGGAACTGCGGAATAGATACCCGTTTATCCAGGAAATCCATGTTTGATTGCAGGTAACTGTAAGGGCGAGTGATCTCTCGCCAGTACTCGCCAACGGCACGCGCAAAAAAGGGAACCCGGCGTTCCAGCAGAACGGGAAAAAGGTCTTTCTCGAAGAAGAAAGGCCGGTCCCGGGGAATCCACTGAAGCACCTCCGGCTCGAGAACGTAAACCCCGGCGTTGATCGTGTTATTCCGCACGGCCTTGCCGCGCGGCCGTTCGACGAACCCGATCACACGGCCCTCTTGGTCGACCTCCACGGCACCATACGAGCGGGGGTTAGCTACGCTGCAGGTCGCAATAGTCACCAGACCCCGGCGTTTGCGGTGAGTGTCCAGACATACTTCGAATGCCATTTCGCTCAGGACATCTCCGTTGAGCACCAGCGTGGTGTCGTCGATCAGATGTTCGGCTACTTTGAAAGCGCCGGCGGTCCCAAGCGGCGTAGCTTCGACATGATATCGGAGGATCAAACCGAAGTTCGAACCATCCTTGAGAATCTCCTCGATAAGGCGTGGCTGGTAAGACAGGCTCAGAATGATTTCCTTGATCCCGGCCTTCTTCAGCTGGTTCACTTGGAAAAGAATCAGGGGGTAGTTTCCGATGGGCAACAGCGGCTTGGGGGTGTTGATCGTCAGAGGGACCAGCCCGCTGCTCAGACCGCCCGCCAGGATGATTGCTTTCATTTCTGAAAAAATGCTAGCACAGGCAATCAGTAGTAGCTACCATGACCGTTCACCGTTCACCGTTCACCGTTCACCGTTCAGCGTTCACCGTTCACCGTTACCCCGTTCCCGATTTGCCGGTCGACGGCGCCAACTTGAGCGGCGGTTGGGTGACTGGCCGAGTTGTATCGAAACCTCGCGAACCAACGGTGAACGGTGAACGGTGAACGCTGAACGCTGAACGGACTGCGCTTATCTTTAGTTTTCAAACTGTGTTATAAGATCTTGTCGTGAATTTGCCGAATGCCCTGACCGTGTCACGGATATTCCTCGTGCCGTTGCTGGTAGTTCTGCTCCTGACTGGCCGGGTGACAACCCGTGAAACCTGGGCATTTGTGGTACTGATTGCAGCGGCCGCAACCGATTACCTGGACGGATACCTGGCTCGCAAGCGTTTTCAGGTCACCACGCTCGGGAAACTGCTTGACCCGATAGCCGACAAGCTTCTTATCTCGGCGGTTTTCATCTCTCTGGTTGAAATGCGCATCGCTCCGGCCTGGATGGTTGTCATCATTATCGGTCGTGAGTTTGCGGTAACGGGGCTGCGCAGCATTGCTTCCACCAGCGGTTTTGCGATAGCGGCATCGCGGCTGGGAAAGTACAAGATGGTGAGCCAGGTCGCCTGCGCCGGGTTTCTGATCCTTGGCGGGCATTATCCCGGGACGTTGCTCTACAAGGCGGGGCGAATTCTGCTTTGGGTGGTGGTGATCCTGGCTATCGTGTCAATGGTTCAATACTTCCGCCGCTTCTGGAGCCAGGTGGACGAAGGGATCAAGAATCGCAGGCGACGGGAAAACCGGAGACGCATTCCTTTCCTGAAGAGATACCGTCGGAAATCCGATGTCACAATTAACACCTGAAGAGGGCGCGGAGCTCATCCAGATCGCAACCGACGCACTGCGCCAGTGGGTGGTGTGCGCCCAAACATACTGCGGAACACCGGTTCATCCGGCACTGATCAAGCCGGGAGCCGCCTTCGTGACTTTGAAAAGAGGAGCGCAGCTTCGAGGCTGCATCGGCCGGATGATTCCCATCGATCCCCTGTATCGGACGGTGGCCGACTGCGCCGTCGCGGCTGGCACCCGGGACCCCCGTTTTGATGCGGTTAGAGAAGAGGAGTTGAGCGACCTCAAGCTGGATATATCTGTCCTCAGTCCGTTGGAAGCCATTGACGATATGAGCCTTATCGAGGTGGGCAAACACGGCCTGCACATCGAAAGAGGGGGTCGCCAGGGGGTGTTGTTGCCTCAGGTCGCGGTCGAGCTGGGGCTTGATCGGGAGCGGTTTCTGGAACTGACGTGTAGCAAGGCCGGGCTGCCGACCGGTGCGTGGAAACAGGGAGCGGTCGTCAAGGTCTTTTCGGCCCAGATTTTTCACTCGGGACCCTTCTAGATGTCGCAGTTGTGCCTTACCCTCGCCGAATCCGAGATCGACCAGTTAGCCGCGAAAATCAGGCGGTACGATGGAGCCTGTCCCCTCATCGAGATCAGGATCGACCACCTGAGCACCCCGCAGGTGCCCAATCTCCCTGACCCGAAACGCAGCCGGTACATCGGGACTTGTCGGCCGGTTAGAGAAGGGGGCTGTTATGCGGGCGCAGAAACCGACCGCCTGGGCCTGCTCAGTCGAGCCGCGCAGTCGGGCTATGACTGGATAGATCTGGAGCGGGACGTCGCCGAGATTCGGCTTCCTCCCGGGGTGCAGGTTGTCCGTTCCTACCACGATTTCCTGGGTTTCCCGACGGACTGGCCTTCGCTGCTCGAGGCCCTGGATGCGCTGCCCGGCGACGTAACCAAGGTGGCGGCAGCAGTCGAGAATACCCGACAGGTGGCGCAGTTGCTGCGTCAATTGGAAAGGCCGAGCTCCAGGAAGCGCATCTTGATCGGTATGGGTTCCTTCGGACAACCCTCACGTCTTCTCGGCCACTTTCTGGGGAATGCCTGGACCTATGTCGCCGAGGAACCAGGACGAATGGTGGCTCCGGGGCAATTCAGTTTTCCGGAAGCAGTGAACTCTTTTCGTCTCCATTTCGCCGGGGGCCGGCCCACTATCTATGGAGTACTCGGCAATCCCCTGGCTCATTCTCTGTCGCCACCGCTTCATAACCGGCTCTTCTCCCATTACGGCCTTGCGAACGTCTATCTCCCCTTCCGATTGACCGCTCTTGAGCCCTGGTTCGACTATGTCTCGAGAAGCCCGATGAAATTCGGCGGCTTCAGCGTCACCCTCCCCTTCAAGACCGATGCCGTGGAATTTGTGCGCGACCGGCGGGAACCTGACAGCGCGCTGAACACCCTTATCAGGGACGGGTCGGGGTGGACGGGTTTGAATACCGATTATGCCGGATTTCTAAAGCCTCTGGCCGAGCTTGATTTGCGAGGGCGTCACTCCCTGGTGATAGGAGCCGGCGGGGTCGTTCACACCGTGGTGCGGGCTCTTCGGGACAGGGGCTCCCGGGTGACCATCGTAGCCCGGGACGCAGCTAAAGCCACCGCTCTTGCCGAACGTTACCAGTGTGCCATTGCCTCCTTCTCCGACCTTCCTATCGCGGCGCACCTGTGCGTCAACTGCACACCGGTTGGGCAGTACCCGCAGACGGACCTGTCTCCGCTTTCCCGGAACGACCTCGCTTTTGAAATCGTCTACGACCTGATCTACCGGCCCGCGCGGACCGAGCTCCTGAGAATGGCGGAGGAGAGTGGCATGAAGACGATTTCCGGGATCCAGATGTTCGTGGAACAGGCGGCCCTTCAGTTCGAGGCGTGGACCGGGATCGATCCTGATCGCAAGTTGGTCCGGGAAATAGTAGAATCTCTGTTTTTTGAGGCGAGCGGCCCGAAAGACAGGGAGTAGAAGTCAGAAGTCGGAAGTCAAGAAGTCAAGAAGTCAGAAGACAGAAGTCAGAAGACAGAAGTCAGAAGTCAGAAGACAGAAGTCAGTAGTCAGAAGTCAGAAGACAGAAGTCAGAAGTCAGAAGTCAGAAGTCAGTAGTCAGAAGTCAGAAGACAGAAGTCAGAAGTCAGAATGAGAAACTGAACAAAAGAACCAGATTCTTCTTCTTCTGACTACTTCTGACTACTGACTACTCTTCTGACTTCTGACTTCTGACTTCTGACTTCTGACTTCTGACTTCTGACTTCTCACTTCCGACTTCTGACTTCTGACTTCTGACTTCTCTCTTCTTCGATATAACAACATGACCCGATTTAAAGTCTCGGTTCCCGCCAGCACCAGCAATCTCGGCTCCGGCTTTGATACCATCTCAGCCGCGCTGGGCCTTTACCTGACGGTCGACGTGGAAGTGACGGATCAGGCGAGGATAGAGTGGGTGAGCGGCTGGTCCCTTCCGGTGGAGGACAACATTGCCGACGCCTCGCTTAGAGCCGCCGCCCAGCTCCTGGGCCTCGGACCGCTGGGACTGCGCCTGTCCATGAACAATCCGATTCCCCTGAAACGGGGGCTGGGAAGCAGCGGCGCGGCGATCATTGCGGGAATCAAGATCGCCGAGACAATTGCCGGGCGAACGATGCCCGAGGATCAGATCCTCAACCTGGCCTATCCTCTGGAAGGACACCCGGACAACATCGCCGCCAGCCTCATGGGCGGCTGGGTCCTGTCTTGCGTCAACGAGTCCGGCATGAGGTCCGAGAAGATCCGCTCGAACCTCTCCTGCCGCTTTGTGCTTGCCATTCCAGAAGTTGCGGTTTCAACCAGGGACGCCAGGCAGATCTTGCCTGACTGTTATACACGGACCGACACGGTCTTCAACCTTCAGAGGTGTGCGTTGTTCGTTCACGCGCTCTGGTCCGGTAACAAGCGTTTGCTGCGCGAGGCGTCTCAAGATCGACTACACCAGCCCTTCCGTTCGAGGCTCGTTCCGGGCATCGAGGACGTGCTCGAATTGCGAGGGTTGGACGCCGATGTCGGGCGCCACGTGTTAAGTGTGACCATCAGCGGATCCGGGTCAGCTGTGATCGCTATCGCCGACGGCTCCTACGAGGCAATTGGCTGCTGGATGACCGGCGTGCTGGGAGCCTGCGGCACAAAGGCGAGCGCAGTTGTCCTTGACCTGGATCAATCGGGCGCCCAGGCCCTTCCTTCATAGTTGCGACGATGCTTCTCCATAACATATTTATCGTAATGACCCTGGTCGTACTCGAAGGGCTTTTGTCGGCCGACAACGCCCTTGTCCTGGCCATACTCGTTCGCCACCTTCCCCGTGAACAAAGAAAGAAAGCGCTTCGATACGGCATCTGGGGGGCTTTCGTCTTCCGTTTCATCGCGATTCTCCTGGCCAAAGAACTGCGGCGCTTTTGGCCCTTCCGTCTGCTCGGCGGTCTTTATCTCATTTACGTGTCCGTAAGTCACTTTGCCCGGAGGAGCACGACCGACAACGTCGAATTGACCGAAGTGACGAAAAAGGGCTTTTGGGGAACCGTCGCTGCCGTAGAACTGACCGACATCGCTTTTTCAGTTGATTCCATCCTCGCCGCCGTGGCCATGTCCGACAAGATCTGGGTAGTTTACGTGGGCGGAGTCCTGGGGATCATTACGATGCGGTTTGTGGCCGGTGGGTTCCTGCGTCTCCTCGATATTTTCCCGCGCCTGGAAACAGCGGCTTACCTTCTCGTTGCCTGGATAGGCATCAAGCTGACGCTCGAGACTTTTGACGTCCATTTCCCCGGCTGGCTGTTCTGGTCGGTAATGTTTGTCGTCTTCGCGTCCGGTTTCCTGAGGAAGAAGAAGCGACCCGAAGAGCCGTCTAAAGAAGACATCTATTCAGGGGTGGCCGCGGAGACGAGTAACGCAACAGACAAAACCGAGCCGCAAGGTTAGCCACAGAGCCCCCCACGACGGGAACCGTAAGCGGTACAATAGAAAGTAAATGCACTCCGAACGATACTCCCGGCAGATTCGCTTCAAAGGAATCGGGCCAACCGGACAGCGGAATATCCTGGCTGCTCGTGTGGTGGTTATCGGTTCGGGAGCTTTGGGAACCTGCAGTGCGGAGATGCTCGTGCGGGCCGGGATCGGAGGCTTGGTCCTGGTAGACCGTGATTTCGTGGAACTGAGTAACCTGCACCGGCAGAGTCTATTCACCGAGGAGGACGCCCGTGAGGGTCTGCCGAAAGCGGTGGCGGCTGAGCGGTCTCTCTCCCGTATCAACTCGGAGGTGACCATCCGTTCGCTGGTCAAGGACGTGACGTCGGAGACTATCACGGACATTTGCTCGGGTTGTTCGGTCATCGTCGACGGCACCGATAACTTCGAAACCCGATATCTCATCAACGACTTTTCCGTGGCGAACGGTATCCCGTGGGTTTATGGGGCATGTCTCGGGAGCTTCGGGACAGGGTGCGCTTTCGTCCCGGGGACCACGGCCTGCTTTCGGTGCTTTTGTGAGGACCCGCCGGTCGGAGGCGCGGTTGAAACGTGCGAGACGGCGGGGGTGATTGCCCCTATCGTTCACGTCGTCGCCGCCTTCCAGGTGGCTCAGGTACTCAAGCTCCTGGCTGCCGTTCCGCCGACAGAGTTCCGTCTTCTCCAGGTGGATGCCTGGGACGACAGCTGGAGGACGCTTTCTCTGAAAGGCATGAAAAACCCGGACTGCGAGTGCTGCGTGAAGAAGAATCTGCCGTTTCTCGAGGGTAGTCAGGAATCGCGACTCACCCGGCTGTGCGGGCGCAACGCGGTGCAGGTCTCGCCCGGAACCCCGATCCATATCGATTTCGAGCAGTTGTCCACCCGGCTCTCGCGAGCTGGACAGGTCGACTTCAACGATTACATGATGAGAATCAGAGTGCCTGATTTCGAGATTGCCCTTTTCCCGGACGGGAGATCGATCATCAGAGGAACGGAAGACTTTACTGTCGCGAGAGCGATCTATTCACGATACATAGGAATGTAGGGTAGGGTTAGAGGGTTCGGGGTTCGGGGTTGGCGGTTGGGGGTGAAACCCAGAACCCAGAACCCAGAACCCCGAACCCAGAACCCCGAACCCTTGAACGCCTCCTTGGCGTATTTGGTATGAAAATGAAACGAATCTCTTATCTTCTGCTTGGTTTTCTATTAGTTACCGGGGCGTCGTCCCTGCGAGCGGACTCGGCGAAAGCCCGCCAGGTCATCGCCGCCGCCGTTGAGGCGATGGGGGGGAAGCATTACTTGGACGTCAAGAACTCGCATAGCAGCGGCGAGTATTTCACCTTCGACCGGGAAGGGCGCAAGGGTTACGCCAAGTACTTTGACTGGACCAACCTGGACCCGGTCAAATGGCGATTCCAGCTAGGGGAAGGAAAACGACAGACAGTCGAGATCTACAACCTGGACGTCGGGAAAGGTTGGACACTCGAAGGCAAGGACACGGTTTCAGACGCTAAGCAGGAAGACGTGGACAACTTCCGCAAGTCGGTCAAGCGGGATATCGACATCCTTTTGCGGAAACGGCTGGATGAAGAGGGGATGAACCTCTACTACTACTCAGGCGACGATGTGGCTGGCTCCGGGGAGAACGAAGCGGTCGAGTTCTTGGATTCTACTAATCAATCTGTAATAATGTTTTTTGACACCAAGACTCATCTCCCGACCAAGCTTGAGACTCAAATAACAGACAAATTGGGGCTTAAGCACAAGGAAGAGGTCGAGTATTTCACTTGGCACACGATTCAGAATGTTCACACGCCATTGCGCGTAGACGTCCATGTGGACGGGCAGGTCAGCCAGCAACGGTTCGTCGAGAAGATCGAGTATAACGTCGCAATTCCCGAGGATTTCTTCCTCGAGCCGAAGGTAGAAAAGAAGAAGAAGTAAGCCGCCCTGCCGCCAGCCCAGGCGCTGTCCGGCGCTTTGGGCGCTTTGGGCTCGGTCGTTTGACAGGGGCTCTCTAAGCAGTATAATACCGCCGTTGTCCAGGAAGTATCGGACTGCGCGGTGCCCCTTTTTCCAACAAGAGCTGATCAACACATATGGACTTTTTCGGGCCGCCCTCGTCACCCTTCCAGCGGTTCCTGGAAACTGACAATCTATCGTATCTCTACGAGTACTCTACCTTTGACTGGCTGATACTCGTCTTGTATTTCGCCGTTCTGTCAATTCTCGCGGTCTACGGACTTCACCGTTACCACCTGGTCTATCTTCACTTCAAGTATCGTGGTCGCGAAATCCGTCCGGCCGGGCGACTGGATAAACTGCCGAAAATCACGGTGCAGTTGCCGATCTACAACGAGATGTATGTGGTCGAGCGGCTGATCGATCATATTTGCCGGCTCGACTACCCCCGGGACCTCCTCCAGATTCAGGTTCTGGATGATTCGACGGACGAGACGCAGCGACTGGCTCAGCGAAGGGTCGGGCAGTACGCGGACGAAGGGTTCGACATAACATACATTCGTCGACCTGATCGGGAAGGCTTCAAGGCCGGGGCTCTGGCTCATGGCCTGGAGACGGCGGAGGGGGAGTTGATTGCCATCTTTGATGCCGATTTCACCCCACTCCCGGATACACTGCTGAACCTGGTCGACTACTTCTCAGATCCGAAAGTCGGAATGGTCCAGATCCGCTGGGATCACATAAATCGCGATTACTCCCTGCTGACCAAGGTGCAGTCGATCATGCTCGACGGTCACTTCATCCTGGAAAGTGCGACCCGAAACCGGTCCGGACGCTTTTTCAACTTTAATGGAACGGCCGGTGTCTGGCGCCGCACCGCCATTGACGATGCCGGCGGGTGGGAACACGATACACTGACCGAGGACCTCGACCTGAGCTACCGTGCGCAGATCAAGGGCTGGAAGTTCATCTTCCTGCCGAACCTGACTGCCCCGGCCGAAATCCCGGTGGATATCAATGCCTTCAAATCGCAACAGTACCGCTGGGCGAAGGGCTCCATGCAGACTTGCCGGAAGATCCTGCCCCGGCTCCTGTTCAGTGATCTTCCATTGCCGGTCAAGGTCGAAGGTTTCTTTCACCTGACCGCCAACATCGCGTACCCCTTGATGATTCTGCTCGGCCTGACCCTGCTGCCTGCCCTGATTGTCCGATTTCATCAAGGCTGGTTTGAGCTCCTGCTGTTGGACCTCCCGTTGTTCATGGCCGCCACCTTCTCCGTCAGTTCCTTCTATATCGTCTCCCAGAAGGAGATTTACAGCGACTGGAAGTCCCGGCTGCGCTACCTGCCTTTCCTCATGAGCGTGGGCATTGGACTATCGGTTAACAACAGCAAAGCGGTGCTTGAAGCTCTTTTCGGAATGGAATCATCATTTGTCAGGACTCCGAAATTCTCGGTCAAAGGAATGGGTGACAACTGGACCGAGAAGAAGTACCGCCTGCCGAGCGGTATTGTTCCGTTCATCGAGCTTGCTTTCGGCGTCTACTTCTCGCTGATGGTCATGTATGCCCTGGATGCCGGTCTGTACGGCACAGTTCCCTTCCTCATTCTCTTCATGGTCGGGTACCTGTACACCGGTTTTCTCTCGCTGTTCCAGCGTCGTTGGTACCTGTCTCGGCCGGTTCCGGTGTATCGCTAGCCATACACTCGTGTCGCGTCGGAACAACAGCGAATGGAGCGGCGGTCGTGAAGTCTCCTTGATTGGCGCGCCTCTTGCTGGCTTGGCCCGATTCTTGCTTTAACGGAGCCGAACCATGCAAACGACCATACGTAAACCGGTCAAAGTCTCGGGGATCGGGCTGCACACCGGCTGTCACGTTTCGGTTGAACTGAAGCCGGCTCCGGTCGACTCCGGAATAATCTTTCGCCGGGTCGATTTGCAGGGATTTGAGATCGAAGCGGTCCGGCGTCATGTCTCTCGAGTCGTCCTCGCTACGACATTGATGAAGCGCGGCGTCATGCTCTCCACCGTCGAGCATATCCTGTCCGCCCTCTACGGCTCCGGCATCGACAACATCTACGCGGATGTTGATTCTCTGGAGCTCCCCATTCTGGACGGTTCCGCGCTCACCTATGTCCAGATGCTTGACGAAGCGGGTATCGAGGAACAGAACAAGGAGAGGACCTATCTCCGGGTGATCAAGGAGGCGACGCTCCAGGACGGCGACAAGTGGATTCGGATCCAGCCATATCCCGCCTTTCGCGTTTCCTACAGAATCGATTTTGTGCACCCGCTCATTGGTTCTCAAGCGTTCGATCTGCAGGTCAATCCCGACTCCTACGCCCGAGAAGTTTCGTTTGCCCGGACCTTCGGCTTCTACTCGGAAGTTGAGCAGCTCCTCAAGAAAGGGCTCATCCGGGGCGGTTCCCCCGAAAACGCGGTTGTCCTGACGGAGGATGGAATCCTCAATGACGGCCTGCGTGCCGAGGATGAATTCGTGCGTCACAAGACCCTGGACCTCATAGGTGATCTGTCCTTGTGCGGCTATCCGCTTCTCGGTCATGTGACCGCAGAGAAAGCAGGTCACTCCCTTCACACCGACATAGCCACTCTGCTGGCCCGCAACACTTCCATCACCCGGAAAGTGAAAGAATCGGAGCTGGCGCCAGAACGCAACGCGGCGGCTATGTAGTAGAGGCCTGTGCCGTTGCGTTCACGTCTCAAGAGACGGGTAAGGAGCAGGGTTCGGCCGCCGCTGCTTTTTCTTTTTGGCTATAATACCCGCGTGACGAAACCAGCCTTTAGTCGTCAATCATCGATCGTCCTTCTTGCCGTGATCCTGTTTCTCGGCACTGTCTGGGTCTTGAAGGTGCGCGCGGCCGACGATCTTGATCTATGGGTCGGTGAGAAGAAGTCCCGCGTCGATTCCCGGGACAACCGAGGCAAGGCCTACTTCGAATTGAGGGACCTTGTCGAGATTCTGAATCTGCGGTTTCAGGAAAGCGACACGCAGGCGACCGTGAGCGGTCCGAGGGGGCAGCTGCAGCTGACCAACAATCGACCCCTCGTCCGCTTCAAGGATGAGTACATCCTTCTGAACCAGGCCATTTGGCGCCGTAAGGAAAAGGAATGGTACGTACCCGAGGACTTTCTTCAGAAAGCTCTACCCCTGATACTAGCGCAACGGCTCGAACGCCAGTCAGCGCTGTCGTATCGGGTGGTCCCGTTTGAGCAGAACCGCGTTCAGGTCGAGGTGACGAATTTTCCCGATCACGTCCGCTTGACCTTCATTCAAAGCCGACAGGCACCGATCCGGGTTCAGGAGTTCCAGGATTCTATCCGTGTGACCTTCGACAACTTCCTGGTCATTCCCTCCCTCCCCGCCACTCGGCCGGACAGCCGGATCGTCGGGGGCCTTCAGTTTGATTCCACTGACGTCTATGGTGCGTTCAGGATCGACAAAGGGCAGCACTACTACAATTTCCGAGAATATTCCTCGGACCGGTCTGATCGGAAGGTGATCGACTTGTATTCGCCTCCTGCCACAGCGCGAACCGTGCCTGAAATCGCGCCGCAGCCTCAAGAGCCGACTCCGACGCCAGCGCCGGCGCCTCCCGTCGTACCCGCACCGGTTCCTGTCTTCAAGGCGCGCCAGTTCGGCAACCTGGTTACTCTTGACCCGGGCCATGGCGGGGAAGACTATGGAGTGCATCCGAGCCAGGAAGAGCTGGAGAAGAACTACACGCTCAGGATTGCCGAGCGCATCGAGGCGCGCTTGAGATCGACCGCGTATCGTGGAATGCTCACCCGAACTCAGGACACCGACTTGGCTGCCTCGCACCGAAGTGCTATCGCGAACTACTACCAGTCGAGATGCTATATCGGCATCCACCTGGGAGGAGCGCCGTCGAAGGAGACGGCCGGTCCGGTTGTCTATGTTCAGCGTTACAGCGGGCAGGATCGCCAAGCGGGGGACGAGGAATCCGGCGGCGCAGATGGGTCCACGCCGATTGCCAGCGCCCGAGAAATGCGCCCCCAAAATCTGATCCCCTGGGAGATGGGTCAGACGACATTTGTAACGCAAAGCAAGCGACTCGGAGAGCTGATTCAGAGTGAACTGAACGCTGTCTATGGGACTGAAAACCAGCTTGTCGAAGTTCCCCTGGCCCAGCTGGCACCCGTTGCTGCTCCGGCCGTAATCGTCGAGGCCGGTTTCCTGACCAATTCGGACGACCAGCAGAAGCTGGCGACCGGCGAATTCCAAGACCGGATTGCCGTAGCGATAGTCAAGGCTATCCAGCGGTTTCTCAACTGAAGCACGCATGAGAAAGCATCGAAGCCTGTACATCGCCCTGATTCTGCTGATCACCGCCGGTGCGGTCGGCTACTATCTTTACACCGCAGAGAAGAGACGGCAGACCGAGTTGCGGGACTCGGCGCGCCAGAGCCTGGATGCGGAGGCCAGCGCTCTCGCAAAAGGGTCGGGTCCTACTCTGGCGGTCAAATTGTATCTCTACAATCCCGGTCACGTTGACCCGAAAGCCGAGTTCCTCAATGTGGCCGAGCGGAAGATCTTCCCAACCGACGACAAGATCCTGAAGGCCAGGCAGATCGTGAATGAAGTATTGAAGTCTCGTCCTCTCTTCAGTGATCAGGCGGTCCTCCGTCAGATCTACCTGCTCGAGGATGGGACTGCCGTTGTCGATCTTTCCGAGCAGGCAGCCAAGGGGCTGACAGGAGGAATAACCTCCGAAATGGCGGCGATCATGTCCGTCACCCGGTCGCTGCGCGCCAATATTCCCGAGATTCACAGAGTCCAGTTTCTGATCGAGGGGCATCAGACCGAGACGTTCGGGGGCCATGTTTCCATCCAGCAACCCTTCATGTAGAATGACAAAATGCCGGAACGAAAAGACCGTGCCTCGACTGACTTAAGACCGGTCGCGATCACCTGCGGCTTCATCAGTCATGCGGAAGGTTCGGCTCTCATTCAGTGCGGCAACACCCGCGTTGTCTGCACGGCCAGCGTCGAGGAGAAAACTCCCCCCTTTCTGCGCGGCAGCGGAAGGGGTTGGGTGACCTCCGAGTACGGGATGTTGCCGCGGGCAACTGCGACTCGAACCATCCGTGAAGTTTCCAAAGGCCACCCCTCGGGCCGGACGCACGAGATTCAAAGGCTCATCGGCCGGTCTCTTCGGGCCGTTGTCGACATGCCGGCGCTGGGTGAAAGGACGATCTGGATAGATTGCGACGTGATTGAGGCGGACGGAGGGACCAGGACCGCTTCGATAACCGGTTCTTTTGTGGCCATGGCTTTGGCTGTTGACCGGCTGCTGAAGAACAGGGTGATCAGTACGCCCCCACTGCTCGACTTCATCGGCGCGGTGAGCGTCGGGATTGTTGATGGAGAGCCGAGATGCGATCTTGATTACGAAGAAGATTCCTCGGCACAGGTGGACATGAACGTCGTCATGACCGGACGCGAGCTCTTCGTAGAGGTGCAGGGGACGGCTGAAGTGAAGCCTTTTTCCCGGGAAGAATTGCACCTTCTCCTCGAGCTGGGGCGAGCCGGCGTGCGCCGGCTGATACAGAAACAACAAGCTGCTCTGACCGAGCACCTGGGCAGCTACTCGGGCCTCTTCGCAAGTGATTCTACCTCGAAAGTCGCGGCTGCTTCTCGCCACTCGTAATCTCGGAAAGTGCCGGGAGATTCAAGCGGTCCTCGCTGATCTCGAGATCCAGATTCTCACCCTCCTCGACTTCCCCACTCTTCCCGAAGTGGAAGAAACCGGGGCTACGTTCGCCGAAAATGCCCGCCTGAAGGCCCGTTACTGCTGGGAACAGACGAGCCTCCCTTCACTGGCGGACGACTCGGGCCTGGCTGTCGATGCCCTAGGCGGGAGGCCGGGAGTGCAGTCGGCCAGGTTTGCACCAAGTGATAGTGAGAGAGTGGTTCGCCTCCTCGCGTTGATGCGACCGTTTGAACCTCCCGACCAGAGGAAGGCCCGCTTCCTTTGTGCCCTTTGCCTGGTCTCCGATTCTGGAGCTCTGGAGGTTGAGGCTTCGGTGGAGGGCCGCATTGCGGCAAACCCGGCCGGCGAAGCCGGCTTTGGCTATGATCCGATCTTCTATTACCCCCCGCTCGGCCGAACCTTTGGCCAGCTTACGAACGCCGAAAAGAACGCGGTCTCACACCGGTTCCTGGCCCTGCAAAAACTGCGGGCGAAGCTGGTGGAATAAGGGCTTCAAGGACCTCAAGGACCTCAAGGACCTCAAGGACCCCAAGGACCCCAAAAAGGACCAACGGCCAGCCCGTCCTTGAAGTCCTTGAGGTCCTTGAGGTCTTTTGTGCTATCCTCCCGTGAAAACTCGGGGGAGGACCACATGAAAGCGCCGCGATGCGCCTTGCCGGTTGCCGCGATCGCATTCCTGCTGATGGCCGGTCTTGCCGTCTCTTCGCCGAATCAGAAGCAACCCCGCACCCAGTACCCGCTGTATATCCTGACGTATGACCATGGCGGCATTATTCTCTGGGGGGCGGACCAGTTCAGGCAGTCCCTGCGAAGCGCCGTTTCCTGGCTCGATCGATACCCGGACTTCAAGATTGGTTTGGACAACGAGGCCTACGCGTACGACGAACTGGCCCGAAACTACCCGGAAATCCTCGGCGAACTCAAGGGTTACCTGAAGAAGTACGAGGGTCGGCTCGGAATCGGCACTTCCACCTACGGACAACCGTTGTCGGCCTTCATCACCGAGGAGTCGAACATCCGCCAGATAGAATCAGCCCTCCGTACCTGCGAGGAACGCCTCGGTGTACGTCCCCGCGTCTATTTGATGAGCGAGCACGCGATGCACAGCCAGATTCCGCAGATCCTCGAAGGCTTCGCGTTCCAGGGCGCCGTGATGCGAACCCATTTCATGATGTACGGCTACAATCCCACGTTCAACGTCCCGATCGGTTGGTGGATCGGATCGGACGAATCACGTCTGCCGGCGATTCCCACTTATGAAGGCGAAGGGGCAAGCTTTGGGACTACGACCGAGGACAATTTCATCCTGAATCACTATCCGAGCAAGCAGTGTCAGGTTTCGCTGGAAGACTACCGCAGGCATTTCCCCCGAATAAGGCCGCTCCTGGCCTCACGGGCCGACGACGCGGCCGTGCGGCAAGAAGGACTGGTCGCCCAGTATTCGGGCCACCCCGAGTATCAGTGGATTCTCCTCGAAGAGTTGTTCGGTCTCTTTCCCAGACCCCAGGCCGCTTTGCAGACCGGCGCAAACGACTTCAAGACGCGGATGCCTTGGGGGTACTGCGGAAACTGGATCTGGAACCAGGGACGGGAAGCGGAAGTTTCCGTTCTCACGGCCGAACGGCTTGCCGCGCTGTCCTGGCTTGCGGGCGATCAGAGCCGCGAGCGGCGAATCGAAGAGGCCTGGAAAAACGTTCTCACCGCACAGCACCACGATATCCAGATCTGCGGCCTGCTGCAGGATGCCGACCGGTTCCTCACCGATTCTCTGGCTGCGTCATCGGATGTAAAAAATGCCTCGCTCGTCTTCCTTGCAGGGAGGATGGGAAACGGGGGGCTTGTTCAGGTGAACGTGTTCAATCCGATGTCGTGGGCGAGAAAAGAGTGGATCACGGCGAGAATCACGATCAGAAAGAAGGCCGCCGAAGGCGTCGTGGTTCGAAAAGGAGAGTCGCGTTTGCCTACCCTTTTGCTGGCGGACGCTGCGGTTGCGGGAAGCAGCGACCGCGACTGTCTCGTAGCCTTTCAGGCCGAAGTTCCGGGACTGGCCGTCACCGCGTACTCGATAGACACCGATCCTTCTCCAACGAGCGGCACAAGCGGCATTGAGGTCGACGAATCGCAGCTGGTGATCAGAACGCCGGACTGGAACGTCCAACTGAGCCCCGGCTGAGGAGTCACGGCGTGGACGGATCGAAAAAGCGGAAGGCCTGTTTTAGCGGCGGCTGGAAAGAAAGGCCTTTTCCTGACCGGGACAATCAATGGCCAGGAAGAGGAGGCGCACGGCACTTGGAACCTCACGTCGGCGAAGACCGGGTTGCCACTCGCGGTGGCCCGGGAGGAAGGGCGGATCGGAGGCATTCCCTACACCTTGGAGTTTACCTTTCGCTCTGACAGCCCGGTTGTGTCCTGTCGTCTTGACGTTGACCTGAATGAAGAGAAGATCGGTCAGATCAGTAACAACCCCGAGGACGCGGTGTCTGCTTTCGTTCATTCTCAAAAACTGAGGGTCAAAGCGTTCACGGCGAGTCGACCGACCAAAGGCATCCGGGATTTGCCTTTCGTCATCGCCGAAACCTCGGAACCTTCCGTGGATGGAAACTACTGGTCGGCGGCGGCTGGATCCGAAGGCGGCTTGGCTTTCTTTAACAAGGGCACGATGGGAGCGACCGTGGAACGGGACGGCGGGTTCTCGATGCCGCTGACCTTCGCCATGTACTACATTTGGGGAACCCGGATGCTCAAGGGGCGCTACCATTACGACTTTGCGGTTCACCCGTTTCTCGGCGACTGGCGAAAACATGGCCTCCATCGTCAGGCGCTCGAGTTCAATTTCCCAATGCTCGTGTCGTCGGGAAGCCCCGGAACCGGTGCCCTGGGGGTCGAGATTCGACCAGTCGTGGTCAATTCCGACTCCGTCTTGCTGACTGCGCTGTACAACCGCAATGGATCGGTTTTCGCGAGAGTCTGGGAGAGCCAGGGGACCTCGGGGAAAGCGACCCTGTCGTACAAGGGAAAAACCGGTCAAGGGTCCGAAGTTGACCTGCTGGGAACCGAGATCCGCCACGCTCCGGCCGAGCTGACTTTCCAGCCATGGCAATTCCGAACGGTGAAGATGCGGTGAGGGTGCCTGGTACAGAGGCTCTCCGGCCCGCGTCGAGGCTGTTGAAAAAGGAGCGGCCAGCCTCTTGCTCGTAGTTCCGTCTTTAGGCGGTCTTTTCACAACCGCAGATCCTGCTATGACTTAGCTCTAAACGGCCCGCCTGAAGGCGGAACGACGAACAAACCGGCAGAAGCATCGACAACTTTTTTTCAACCCCTCCGTGTTGCGCCCCAGGTCTGCGCCTGGTCCTTTTCCCCGTTTTTCAAACCGCCTTCTCCGCCAGCACCGCCTCGAGCTCCTCCGCGATGGTGGCGGGGCGAAGGCACGCGTAATCCCGGCACACGTAAGCCGCTGCTTTTCCGTTGGCTGTCGTTTTCCCCTTGAGAAGCGGGATTCGTTCTGCGACGCTATCGGCCGCCGTCCCGCAAGCCAGGATCTTGTTAGGCAGATAGAGACTCCGAATCACTCCGAGAAGTTCATCCCTCTCGTTTGCAGAGCCGACGACCGCGATCTGATCAACGGGGCCGAGAAAGAAATCCAGTGCTTGCAGCCAGTAGCCCATCCCCAGGGGAAAACGGCCGATCGCCTGACCGATCGAGGTTAACATCGAGGCAGCGCGGTCCCGGTACTCGTCGACATCCAGAAGCTCCGCCAGGCGAACGAGGTTGAAGCAGCTGGCTGAGTTCCCGCTTGGCGTAGCGTTATCCAGATACTCCTTCTGGCGCACAAGCAGTGATTCGTGGTCGTTCGAAGTGAAGTAGAACTGGCCGTCGGTACTGCCTGAAAACCGATCGAGTTGAGTTTTCATCAACTCGTCCGCCTTGAAAAGCCATTTAGAGTCGCCGGATGCCTGATAAAGCGCAATCAGGCCTTCGATGAGGAAAGCGTAGTCCTCGAGATAACCGTTCAGCCGCGGCTGCCCGTCTTTCCAAACCCGGTGCAACCGACCGTTTCGCCATAGTTGAGATGTAAGGAACTCGGCGTTCCCTTCAGCAATCTCGAGGAACCGACTATTGTTAAGAAGGAAGGCGGCCTCCGCAAAACTGGTCAGCATGAGGCCGTTCCAGGCGCAGAGTATTTTGTCATCCAGCCCGGGCTTAATGCGCCTGCTCCTTGCCTCAAACAACTTATGGCGGGAACTGTCGAGCTTCTGCCCCAGCTCGTCGGAGGTTACGCCAAGCTCCTTGGCGAACGGTCGAAGTTCCCTGCGGTGATGAAGGATGTTGTGGTTCTCGAAATTCCCGATCTCCGTCACGTCGAAGTAATCTGAAAAAACCCGGGCGTCCCCGGCGCCAAGCACCTGTTCCACCTCATCGCGCGACCAGACATAGAACTTGCCTTCCACACCTTCGCTGTCCGCGTCCTGGGCAGAGAAGAAGCCACCGTCGGGGTGCACCATTTCCCTTGCAACGTAGTTCAGTGTCTCCTCCAGGATCTGCCGGTAGAAGCCGTTACCGGTGACCTGGAAAGCCTCGCCGTAAAGGCGCACCAAAAGGGCATTGTCATAAAGCATCTTCTCAAAGTGAGGCACCAGCCAGGCATCATCGACCGAGTAGCGGTGAAAGCCCCCGCCGAGCTGGTCATAAATGCCGCCCCTGGCCATTTCCTGAAGCGACAGTTCGACCATTTCCAGAGCTCGCGCGGAGCCGGTCCGTCGATGGTATCGGAGAAGAAACCCGAGGGCCATCGCACCAGGGAACTTCGGTGCGCCTCCAAAACCGCCGTGATTATTGTCAAACTGCCGGCTGAGATTCTGGAACGCTTGATCAAGGGCTGAGACCTCTGGGTCCTTCCCGGTCGTAGTCAGTTGTGTCGTCTGTTCGAGACTGGATCTTACGGCTTCAACCTGGGATTCAATCTCGGATCGGCGTTCCCGGTATGCCCGTTCCACGGCCTTGAGGAGGTCCGGAAAGCCGGGTCGGCCGTGCGAAGCGCGTGGGGGAAAGTAGGTCCCGCCAAAAAAGGGCGCCTGATCCGGAGTGAGGAAGACCGTGAGCGGCCACCCGCCGGATCCCGTTGCCAGCTGCACATAATCCATGTAAATGGAATCGACGTCAGGACGTTCCTCCCGGTCCACCTTGATGTTGATGAAAAGCTCGTTCATCAAGGCCGCGATCTCTTCGTTCTCGAAGGACTCGCCCTCCATGACATGGCACCAGTGACAGGCCGAGTAGCCGATACTCAGGAGGATTGGCTTGTCTTGCTCCTTAGCCGCCCTCAGCGCTTCCTCACCCCACGGATACCAGTCGACCGGGTTGTGGGCGTGCTGTCTCAGATAAGGGCTGGCCTCGTGAACCAGGCGGTTGGAGTGGGACTTGGTCATAGAGCCTATATGAGGACGGAAGCTCGGTGGTTACAAGCGAGCCGACCCTGCATGGGTGTTATTGCAGGTATCCGCCGGCCATTGACTCGGATTGACCACTGGCTTATATTTCATAGGTTTTGACATTGGTTCTAACACTTGTAATCAAAGACCATCGAGAGGGAGATATCTATGATTGTTTCTACTGTAGAGCTGTTCAAGCACGCATACGGCAAATACGCTGTCGGGGCTTACAACATCAATAACGCCGAACAGACGATGGGGCTGTTTCGCGGGAATCTGGACAGCAAGGCCCCCTTCATCGTCCAGATCTCGAAGGGCGCTCGCTCTTACACCGACAAGCGGATGCTCGAAGCGATGATTCGAGCAGCGAATGAGATCTTCCCGGAATCCATTTTCGCCGTTCACCTCGATCACGGCGACGAAGCAGCCTGCATGGACTGCATCAAAAGCGGCTTCTACAGCTCGGTCATGATTGATGCGAGTCACGAGTCCCTCGATAAGAACATCGAGATCACCCGCCGGGTCGTCGACGCTGCCCATGCGAAAGGCATTGCCGTCGAAGCCGAGCTCGGCCAACTGGGCGGTGTGGAAGAAGACATCGCCGTCGATGAAGCAGCTGCCAATCTGACCAACCCCGATCAGGCAAAGGAGTTCGTGGAGCGTTCTGGCTGCGACAGCCTGGCTTGTGCGATTGGAACCAGCCACGGCGCCTATAAGTTCACCGGCAAGCAAGGCTTGCGTTTTGATGTTATCGAGGCCATTCAGAAGCGCCTTCCCGGCTTCCCACTTGTCATGCACGGCTCCAGTTCCGTGCCCCAGGAAGAAGTCGCCAAGATCAACGCGGCCGGCGGCTCTATGAAGGGAGCGAAGGGCGTCGATGCGACTCAGTTCAAGCGAGCGGCTCAGCTGGGAGTGACGAAGGTCAACATCGACACCGACGGGCGGCTGGTGTGGTGCCGAGTGCACCGGGAGCATTTCCTGCAGCATCCCGAAAACTTTGACCTGCGTCCGCCTGGAAAGATCTTCATGGCCGAATACGCGAAGTTCATTGCCGAGAAGAACAACTACCTCGGCAGTGCGGGCCAGCTCGAGTGCGTGCGTCCGCTCTTCAAGAAGTAAGGAGAGCAGGGGTAAAGGGGCAAAGGGGCAAAGGATCAAAGGGGCAAAGGATCAAAGGGGTAAAGGATCAAAGGGGCAAAGGGGCAAAGGGGTAAAGGGGAATACCGTCCCTTCCTGCTTTTCCCTTTACCCCTTTACCCCTTTACCCCTTTGCCCCTTTTGCCTCTGCCCCTTTACCCCTTTACCCCTTTGCCCCTTTGCCCCTTTGTTCCTTTGTTCCTTTGCCCCTTTGC
>Ga0105092_10000419_pt1 | contig 21957 bp, 12 predicted proteins | sample PPLLak2March2015_FD_87021 | JGI IMG/M metagenome (GOLD analysis project Ga0105092, IMG submission 87021) | Freshwater sediment microbial communities from Prairie Pothole Lake near Jamestown, North Dakota, USA - PPLs Lake P7 Core (1) Depth... | ecosystem: Environmental > Aquatic > Freshwater >... | reverse complement strand
TTGCTGTCCACGGGCCAACCCACGTCGAAGCCCAGCTCGGCCAGCTTGGCCCGGTCAAACCACCCCGGGCCATCCTGGGGCTCGAGTCTCCGGCGCAACGCCTGCGAATCCCAGATCAGCTGGAGGAACACGCCGGTATTGTCGGCCGAGGAGCGCGAAAAGCAAAGCTCACGCTCGGTCAGCTCGACTATCCCGACCGCCTCGCGCCGGTTCTGCCAGACGCCGTAGAGAACCCAGGCGTTGCTCAGCAGTACCAGCCCCAGGGCGGCCGACAAAGAGAGCTTTCGGCGCATCAGTGCGCCTCCCCGGCTCTCCGGAGGCGCAACTTGCGAAAGAGCGCGAGCAGACCCAGCGAGATGAGCCCTGTAATAAGGAAGAAGAGATATTTGGGCATCCAGTCCCACCACCAGTCGAAAAGCCGGACATAGATGAAAATTGCGAAAAAGCCTGCCCCGACGTTCATGAGGCTGGCCTGCCGTTTCCTGGCGCCGAGCCAGACGGCGCCGAGCGAGAAGGCAAGCCCGGCGAGTTGGTAGAAAACCTCCACCGTGTGGGGCGCCCATCCAAGGGCGCTCCCTTGACCCCATACAGAAAGCACCAAGACGGCCAGCAGCAGCGTGGTCACTCCGACCACCCGGTAGACCCAGGCAAACTCGAGACGCCCAAACGCCGGAAGCAGCCAAGAGGCGGCCAGGACCAGCGCCCCGCCAGGCAGCAGGCTCTCCGGCCTCTGAAACTGGTTCTGCCAGTTCCAGCCCATCCCCACCATGACTTCCGCCGCCAGGTATGCGATGAGAAAGCCCAGACCGGCCACCAGCGGCAGCCGCAGCCCATAAGCGTAGGCCACCGCCAGCGCAAACGCGCCCCAGACTGCCAACGCTTTCTGGTCGGAGGGGAGATTGAAGATCACACCCAATAGCGTCAGGTTGAGGATAAAGCCACCGATTGCAACCAGGCACAGCAGCGATGAGTAATAGAGAGTCTTCTCTCGGCGGGACGCGATTTCCGCTCCGGCCAAGGCTGCGACAGGCGTCAAACCAAGCAGCACCACCTGGACGGGCGTCGAAAGAAGACCCCAGTAGCGGTAGAAGAACAGGACGATCGCCAGGCAGAGGGCGATGCCGCCGAGGAGCGATACAACCCGCATACCCCAGGACATCCGCTTCTGCGCATCCGAGGTGTCGATGTCAAACTCCTGGCTGAGCCGGGCGAGAGTGTCCTCCACATAGCGGTCGAGCGTGCGCCTCTGCTCATCCGAAAGTGTCAGAATTCCGTCTTGCTCGATCTCCAGGAGCTGGTTTCGAAAGGCGCACAAACGATCAGCTCGCCCCTGTGCCTCACGTCTGTTCCCCGACAAACGTGTCATGGCGAGGATCATACTGCGACTTGCAGAAACGCACCAGAACGAATCAGCGGGTGCCGTGTCTAAAGGCTGCAGAGGGCTGCGCTTTATACACATCTCGGGACCGGCAGGATCGAACAGAGCCGCAAGCGCAGCGCTTTTTTGCGGAGCGCGTCGGATACAAACCGCTTGCACTGCTCGATGGTGCAAGCGGTTTGTATCCGACGCGCTCCGCGAAAAAGCGCTGCGCTTGCGGCTCTGTTCGATCCTGCCGGTCCCGAGATACGTATAAAGTTCAGGGCAGAGGGGGCAGAGGGAGTCCGACGGAGCGGAGGTGTCTGCAGGAATGAGGCCTGACGGGTTTGCGCAGACACCCTCCGCTCCGCGGTGAGCCAAAGCGGCTTCGCCGGTAGTCCTGATAAAGCCTCGGACCCCTCTGCCGCCGCACTGCTCCGAAAATACCATCGGAGGTGGAGGCGGGCAGTTTATTGTGGCCGGACTCTCCTGAGTCCGGCGCCCGGCCGCTTTGTGGCCGGGCTCTCCGCGAGCCCGGCGCCGGACTCTGGAGAGTCCGGCCACAATAAAAGCCCGCCCTCCTCTCCGAGCCGAACTTCTCAAGGCCTGAACAGGTAGCTGAGCTTAACGAAAAAGATCCGACCGTCATTGATGAACGGACCCGACATGCGGACGGGCCCATCCGTCGCGGGGTCGCAGCCAGTCATCCCCGGGGAGCGGTTGCAGAGTCCGGGCGCCAGATTCTGCAGGTTGCTGTTGTAGCCAAAATAGATGGCCGTGCCGGGATGAAGAAGGTAGGTGACTAGAAAGTCAAGATTCAGATTCTTGGTTGTCTCCAGGACAGAATACCCCTCGTTCGCCAGCAGGCCGTTATACTGCGCGATCACTCTGAACGACAGCTCCCGATTGACCTGCGCGTTGGCCTTGGCCCGAAAGATGTGGTTGTTGAAGACCGCTCGTTTGATCCGGTCGTGAATCACCCGATCCAGGAGGTAAGAACCGTCGATCTGCAGCCTTTCGGACGGCCGGATCGTCACAGCTTGGGTGACGAGAGTGTCGACTGCCTTATTCGGCGCTTGTCCGAACGGGACCACCAGGTTCATGGTATCGCTCCGAACCACCAGGGTACGCAGCGAGAGCCAATCGGCCGGCGCGCTGCCGAAGACAAATCCAGCGAAACCTCCGGAGAAGGCGCGATTCCCGGTCAGACCCGGGAAGTCCTGGGGCCGAAGAGTATCGCTCTGGATGCCGGTGATGGACGCGAAATAGCTGCTGCGTTTGAGCCCGAACACCAGGTTTGCGGCGAGCTTGTACCCGATTGCCAGTCCGGTGTGGTCATAGACGCGCTCGGCCGAGACCTCAGGTCCCCAGTGGACAAGGCGTTTGCCCTCCGGGCGGAAGTAGAAGTGAAAGTACTGATAGATTCGTCGAATGTCGTTGCGCGTGAGAAACCCCGCCTGAGTCCGGAATTCGGGGCTGATGTCCTGGTACTGCGCGATGTAACTGAATCTTCGACCGTTGCCGAGAAGCGCGGCTTCGTGCGCCGCGCCCCAGGACGCTCTTCCCGCCCGGCTCTCCTCGGAAGTGGCGCTCATAACCGAACGGAGGTTGGAGGTCCAGTTGCGGCCAAGGCGAAGGTTTGCATCGATCCCGATCACCCGGTTGAACAGGCCCGCGAATTCGCGGTCGGTGTATATGGCGCCTACGCTTGACTGAGCGCCGATGTCACGCGCCACTCGCGCCACCGTGAAATACGCTCTTCTTCCCCACAAGGGATCGCCTTGCATCACTGTTTCTCCGGGGGATGCGTCATCGGCGGCGAGCATGGCCAGGGTCCAGGGACCGCGCTTACCGGTCAACTTGGCGCCGAACAACGGGTCGGCGATCCTGCGTGTGAAAACCAGCTGAGTCAACGGCCCGCTCGTGAAATAGTTAGAGTTCTCCATGAAGAACGGGCGCTTTTCGGGGAAAAAGACTTCAAAGCGCTGGTTCACCGTGTTCTGAGGTTCATCTGATTCGACTTGACTGAAGTCCGGATTAAGGGCCACGTCCAGAACCAGGCTGTTCTGGAACACGAACTTCGAGTCGAGTCCGGTTTGGGCCTCTGCAGTCCTCGTAAGGAACCGAGGGTGGGCCCGGTCGCGGGTATCCAGCGACCGGTAAGCTCGCACGCTTGTGTAAGGAATGAACTGAACATTTCGGCCAGGCCTGGCCTCTTTCAACCCGCGCAGGACAGCTTCCTGGTTCAAACGCCCGGCGATGCGGCTTGAGACGCGGGGCCAGTAGACCTGCTCGTCCGCCCGCGCAATATGGCGGCGCAGAATGATTCCCCAGTTCTGTACGGGCACTTGGGGGAAACGCAGACTGCGAAACGGAACCGCCTGCAATACCAGGAAGCCGCTGGAGGTGATCTCGCCCCGCGAGTGCCAGAGCGTGTCCCACGTGTTGTCCGCCTCCGTGTTTCCTTCCGTCCAGAGCCCATCCGCCTGGATCCCGAGAGGATTGGTCGCGAAAACGAAGGCGTGCCGCTGGTCCCTGAAGGGGTCCAGCGTAACTTCTACGTAGTCGTCTTCGTAGATCCGTTCTCGACGACTCATGTGAGCGCGGATTCCGCCGGGCTCCGAATCGCTGCAAACCCAAACCAGATAGAGGTTCCTTGAGTCGTAACCCAGAAAGACCCTGGTCTGCTGGGTCGCCGGAGCCCCGTCCGACGGGACCTGCTGAATGAAGGTGCCGATCTCGACCAGATCCGGCGCCGTCTCGTCCGGCGCCATGCCCCGGAATTGTCCGAGAGAAGGCGGATGTGAGATATACGGAAGGTCGACGACAGGCGGGGAGGCGCCGACTGTTGCCGGGGATGGCGCCTGGGCGGCGCTCGGGGATCCCACGGCGGCTGAGACGCTGAGAAGCCAGATGGCCGACCGCATCGCCCACCGGTGAATGGGGCATCGACGACGCGGAAGGAAGATGTCCGTTGTCATGGCGCCCCGAGTATTCGATCCGCTCGATCACGCCGTCCAATGGATTGAATCTGAAACGTGTCTGACTCAGTAAGGCAAGTATTTACCTATAGTTACCGATCGATCTGACAAGACGTGAGCGCCAAATGATGCTGGGCCCGTAATCCGCCGGCCTCACAGACCCGCGCACGGAAAAAGGGGTCGCGGATGTTCTGTGGTCTGTTCGTAGTTCCGCCTTTAGGCGGGCTTTTGAGAGCTAAACTATAGCAAAATCTGCGGTTCTTGAAAGCCCGCCTAAAGGCGGAACTACGAACAGACCGCAGAAGAAACAGCATGGGTGCTGGTGCGTCCGGCGCGCGGCCCGATGCTATACTTACGCTTTCGAGAGGCTCCAACAGTGGGTTCCCAAGCTCCTTCCATCTACCGCTTCGGACTCTTCGAGGTCGATTCGCGGTCCGGCGAGGTCCGAAAGAGCGGTGTCAGAATTAAGCTCCAGGATCAGCCATTCCAGGTGCTGCTAAAGCTCCTGGAGCAACCCGGGAGTATCGTCAGCCGCGAAGATCTTCACGTGGCCCTGTGGCAGGGTGACACTTTCGTCGACTTTGACGCGGGACTCAATACCGTGATGAGGCGTCTTCGAGACGGGCTGGGCGACTTAGCCGAGAACCCTACGCTCATCGAAACCGTCCCCCGTCGTGGTTACCGCTTCATCGCGCCTGTCGAAAAGATAGAGGCGCCGGTCGAAACGGGGATACCCGGAGCGCCCGCCATTCACTCGAGTCCGGTGACTGTTCCTCCTCTCGGCCACAGCTCCAGGCAAGAGCCGGGCGATTCCTCCGCCGGGAGGAATCGCCCGGCTTTTTTATTGCGGGGGCGCGTCTGGCTTTTGCTCGCCGTTTTCGGCGCTGTGCTCCTTATCCTGGTCGTACTCGTCAGCGTCCAGACCTCGCCGGTGAGTGACAGCCCGTTGCGTTTCAAGCAGATCACGCATGATGGGGTCGCCAAATCCGGGCCTCTCTTGTCAGACGGCACACGTATTTATTTTTCAGAGCTGACTCCCTCAGGGAGAGCGCTCGTCCAGGTGGCGGCGACGGGCGGGGAAGTCATTCCGCTTCCGACCGTCCTCCAGAATCCGCGCTTGTGCAGCATGTCTCCTGAGGGCAATGAGATGCTGACGCTGGCAGGAAAAGGCGAACCACCTCTTCCCTTGTGGATGCTGCCGGTTGCGGGAGATTCTCCCCGTCGCATCGGGGCCATCCTCGCCAGCGACGCCGCCTGGTGCCCCGATCCCGAGCTCCTGGTTTACTCCGCGGGGCACGATATTTTTGTCGTCCGAAAGGACGGGACCCGACCGCAAAAGCTTCTCACGGCGGAAGGCTTTCCCACCGGCTTGTGCTGGTCCCCGGACGGTCAGAGACTTCGTTTTCATACCTGGGATCCAGCCCCTTCCTCGCTCACGCTCTGGGAACTGCGGAAGGATGGCACGGATTTGCGTCCCCTGCTTCCCTCGTCCTCCGCGCTGAAGTTCTCGTCCGGCGGCGTCTGGAACGGGGCGACCGGCGCTTTCTTTTTTCAGGCGCAGGCGGGCTCTGAGGATCGCACTGACGTCTGGTCCATTCCGCCCATTGGGCGAAGGGTGCTCTGGACTTCCGCTACGCCGGTCCGGCTAACCTCGGGCCCGCTGAGTTTTTCGTCGCCCGCGGTAAATTCCGACAACCCGAAAGAGCTGTTCGTGCTCGGAACGGCACCGCGAGCCGAGCTGGTTCGCTTGGATTCGTCAAGCGGTCGTTTCCTTCCCTATCTGGGTGGGATCTCGGCGGAAGGGGTGGATTTTTCGAGGGATGGGCGCTGGATTGCCTACATCGCCTATCCGGGCGGGGATTTGTGGCGTTGCCGTGTTGACGGGACCGAGCGCCGCCGGCTCACCTTTCCTCCTGTGAGGGCCTTTCTGCCTCGCTGGTCTCCCGATGGCCGGTCGATCGCTTTCGTGGACGTGTCGAAAAGAACCTGGACGATTCAGTTGATCTCCAGTGAAGGCACGGGGCTGAAGCAGCTTTCACCGGCGGGCCAATCAGCCTCGGACCCGACCTGGTCGCCGGACGGAGATCGCTTGGCTTTCGGCGGTGTCGATCTTACCCATGCCGACAACCCGTCGGAATTCTTCATCCAGGTGCTTCATCTCGCGTCCGGTCAAGTGACGCGAGTGACAACGCTTCCCGGCTCAAACGGGCTGTTTTCTCCCCGGTGGTCGCCCAGCGGGCGGCATATGGCAGCCATCAACGCGGCGTCTGAACTAACAGTTCTGAATCTCTCCAACGGCCGGGACACCTTCACTCTGACAGGGTACAAGGCGGGCTTCCCGAGTTGGTCCCGGGACGGGGATTTCATTTACTTCCAAGACAGGACCAATCCCGAGGTTCCGTCACAGATCCTTCGGCTATTTCTGCCCAGTCGAGAGGTGGAGACAGTCATCGAACTGGAGGGCATCGGCCGCTTGCCGCTGGGCACCTTCGCCTCCTGGAGCGGCCTGACGCCCGATGACGCGCCCCTCCTGTGCCGTGACATAAGCGTTCAAGAGGTCTACTCGGTCCGCTGGTGAAGAGCGGAGGGCTGCAGTCGCAAGACCTGCGAGGTAGCAGTTCGCCTCGAAAAACGCACCTAAAGAAGGTCCGGCGTCACACTCCCAGCGAATCCCAGTTGAATGCCGGCCCTATGTCCCATTTGTCGGCGCGAAAATTAGCATGAGTCGCGATACCCCGAAAATTCGAAAAGAAGGAAGGATCAAATTCGAGCCTCTTTTGAGCCGGAGCGAGATTCCGAGGTATGGAGAAGGCACTCGTCAACTGCCTCACAAGTTGAGCGACTGATCGCAACTGCGGCTCAGGAAAGGTGGCAAAATGGTGTATGCCGCGATACTCGGACTCAACATAGCACCTGCTCTCGTCCCGCCCGCACCACCGAGTTTGGTATTGCTCCTGTGGCGGCCACCAATTAAGGGCTCCATCGGGTTGAAGTTTGAGCGGGCCGACGTTTGCGATTTCGATACCAATTGACCTTACGTCATGCATCTTGGTCCCCCTAATGCCCAAGTGATAGGCCCAGTTCCGCGGATCAAATGCTTCGAAAATCGTCCCGTCCATGTCCACGACATATGCGGTTGCCACATGCTGTGGATCTGCCTTCCATGTCTGTATCGCGCTCATAGCCGACCTTCCCGCGGTGAAATGGAGAACAATCAAGTCTTTGCGAGTGGCCACCGAATAGTAGTCCTTGACTCCGAGGGCAAGGCGACGGTCAACGATCAATTCGCCCAACCCCGTAAAGTGGGCAGGCGATTGTGGCTGTTCGACTGCTTCCATCGAGTCAGAGGAGCGTTGTTGATCATCGTCCCTTTGGCCATCGTTTTCGATCGGGTGAGGCCTATCCGTAGCCCCCGCCCAGATGTAATTGTCCTCCTCGTCGACATACCAAAAGGAATTGTTACAGACCAACTCGCCCTGGACGAATGCTACTGCGGCGAAGTGGCTGCCAGCTTCTAGTGTCTGTACGATTCTGGATGCTCGACTAGGCGCCAGGCGGCGATTGCAGCGCGATGTTATTCGCAGGAATGGTTGAGCCGGAGATGTTCGCCTCATGAAATGCTCCTGCGCCCGCGTTATCAGCTTTGCCACCTTGCATCCTGCTCCCGGACAATCCGCAGAGGCTCTGATTGCCTGGTGGGAGATCACACGGGCATCGTCGAGGGGAATTCGCCACCGTCGTCCAATATCGGCGATCAACCGCGAACTCGCCTCCACCTGCGACTCGGTCCACGCCTCATTGGGCGCGCCTTCGTGCTCCACTCCTATGGAGTAGAAATTTGGATTCACCCGTCCCTGACTCACCACTAGTCTTGAGGTTGGGTTCACGATCAGACCGGCGTGAAACGCCGTATCTGACTCAGATACAAACTGTTGTATCGTGCCGTCCTTGCCGATCGCATAGTGACATGACATCAAGGAGCCGACGGCATGAAACCGCCGGGTTGCGAGCGCTATTGGGCCCCCAAGCGAGTGGAGCACGATCACTTTCGGCTCGTTTCCTGCCGGTCTACCCACGCGGAAGTTTCCGTCAACACAACCGATCCACTTTGACTCCATGGCTCCCTCCTTCTAGACGACGGCCGCCAAATCCCCGCGCTCCCCGGCTGCGCCGGTCGGCGAAACCGGAGCCGGCCCTACAGGCGTTGTGACAGTCGCCTGGGTTGACTCCCGGTCTTGCCTGTCGACGTCTTCTTTACGAGCCAGGATAGATCTGAGCTGCAGTAACCGGCTGAGGGCGTAGTACCAGAACGGGGCCCCAAGGCTGAGTAACAGAACAGAGATCAATAGGCCCACAGGATTGACTGAGGCCCAGTTGTCCTTCCAGTCTTGCCATCCGGCGGGCATTTTCAGCAACCCGACCTCGGAGAGAATCGAGAAGTAAGCCCTGATCTGGGGAAGATTCGGGTTGCCACCACCCGGATCGCCTGGAGGGGTACTGCCCGTAAACCCCGAAGCCCTTTCTACCAATTTGTTTCGCATCTCCGTGTCGATGCTCAATCGGTTAATCAAAGACACGGTGTCGAGTTGGATCAGACAAGTGATAGCAAGCGCAGTGATAAGCGTCAGGATGCGGGCACTAACCGTAAAGCGTTCGCTGACCCGATCCATGGTTTGATCGAACCAGGCATTTATCTTCGCCAAGAAATCACTCCCGGCGCCGTGTAGCAACGCGAGGCTACGTCTCGCGGTGTTTGCGAGCTCCGGGTTAGTCCGCTCCAGTTCTAGAGCCAAGCTTCGGACACTGGAGAGAGTGGCGTCTGGGTTAGAGATACCGTTCCTCTCCAGGGCGAGCCGAAGAGTCCCTCGCTCCTGTTGACCCAGTTCCGGGGAATCATCGGACGCAAACTGCAGCAGCAGGTGTGTAAGCTCCTCACGCTTGACCACATCACCGTAGCGCAACCTCGAGCCCCGGATAAGGGGATGCTTGAGAACGGCCTTAGCGATCTCTTCGGCCATCCCGCGAGTAAATTCGGGATAAACCTGCTGAAGAAGGTCAGCGATTCCCCTGAATAGATGAGCGCCACGTTTCCCGAGAAGCACTATCAATGCCTGAGTCAGCATCGTTACGGCCATACTCACGAGGAGCATAACCAGGGCAAGACCAATGAGAATGTCTAGAGACTGAAGCATACGTCCTCCTTCCTTTCTTTAGCGGGCTGTCGTCTGTTCACTGTTTCGATGACCCGGCGAATCGTTGGCACCTGAGGTGAGTGGTTTTAACGGTTCGGGCCGGGTCGCTCCGCTGAAAAACGCTGCGCTCACGGCTCTGTGTTCCACCCTGAGGCGCATGAATCTACCGAGCCGAATCGAAAAGGCATTGTTCAACAAGAACCTCTCCCTGCTCCGGGACGTCGCCGGCCAGGAAGTTTTCCATAGGAAATTCATGGCTTTGCCTTAGGACTATCAGCTCAAAAATCGCCACGGGTGAGGCATCGACTGCAAACGGATCAAAAACCTTGGCTGCCTCGAGGAACAGTAGCGAGCCAAGCGGCCGAAAAGCGTCTCCGCCGTAAAGGCTCCTGAACTCGGCATTGAAAGCGGAAGACACTTTCGCGCCGAACTCTTCGAGGCTCCGCAGAGCTTCGTGAGACTGGGATTTAGCTAGAAATTTAGCCAACGTTCTGGCCGCCCCGACGACGGCATGGACGATTGCCGCTTCGGTCCGGAACAGCGCGTTTAGCTGCCATTCTCCGTCCCTCAGTACTTCTCCGCAGATCTTGGCAGCGTCGTTTGGCTTGTAGTACCGAGCCGATCCCGCCATCTTGGGGTTTCCGGCGAGGAGAGGCTGTATATCAGCCAGCAGTGCCGCCAGACGCGGCGGAGAGACGCTGGAAAGGAAGTCCTCTGTGATCGTGTCGAGGTCCAAGGGATTTCCGTGCGGGGTATACCAATGCAGCTTGTCGAGCGATTCCTGCCATTTACCGTTTACCTGTTTGACGTTATTGGCCGGTGGAGTTGAGGCGTAGACGAGCAATGCCTGTGCGGGGATCAGGTCGCCGTACCGCCCCAGGTCCTGAAAGTAGTAGAAGGGAATCAGCTCTTTGAGTTTCCTCTGAATCTCTTTGGAGAGCTTGAAATAGACGGACGATCTCTCCTCTTGCGGGACCTTCAGCCAGGCCGCAAGAGCTGATGGCGAAGCGCCTATCTGAAGTGACAACAAAGTGTCGCCGAAATTGTCCGTCCCGTTGTACTCGAGCTGATCGATCACCTTGTCGAGATCCCCGATCCAAGTGCGAATCGACCCTTCGCCAGTGAAGAGTCGGCCGAAGTACTTGGTCAGGTACGGTCTTATCTGATATTCGAGCTCCGCTCCCTTCATGTTCTTCTTCGCTGAGCGGTAAGTGTACGAATACTTGAAAGAAGGGTTCGCAAAGACCAGTAGATCGGTGTTCAGTCGGACCGGAAGCTGCGCTGCTATTGCCAGGCGGCTTAAGGTCTTGTTCTTTCTTAAGATCGTATCTTCGGCACTCAAATCCCAAATCAGAAGCTGGCCCTCCACGCTCTGCAGCCATTGGGATTTTCCAAGGCTTTGATTCAGATGCTCAAGGTCCAGCTTGTAGAAGGGGAGGGAGAGACTCAGCCGAGACTCTCGTTTGACGCCGTGCGTGAGGCTGGCCTGATTCAGCGTGACCCCCGGCGTTGGCTTTGCCAGAACCTGGCCAAACTCGCCGGCGATCGCCGCACGAACGACTTCTCGCAGATCGCTCTTATCAAAATCGAAAGTCACATCGAGGAGGGCCTCTTCCGTTGTGGTCTTCTGGTATTGCGATTTCAGTCCGAGGCTCCACTGGTGGTTCGCCGCTTTCCGCACCTCCTCGTAAAACGATTTGGGCTTGCTCAGGAGAAAATTGATTGTTCTTTGCAGTTCGGCGAGCTTTTTGAGGTCGACCGCTCCTTCAAGGAAGGCCTCCAGCCTGTCTTTTAGCCAGTCGTCAAGCACCTGGAGGTTAGCCTGCTCGACCGCCGCTTTGATCTGGCTGATCTTAAAATGCTTGTCAACGAACCCGAGGTATCGACCGAGAGTATCTTCCAGGAGACTTCCATCAATGATCTTTCTCAAGATCTTCGCTTGATCACGGAATCTTTGGAATCCGAGGGACCCGGTCAGAATCGGCATCAGATCCTGGTCGGCCATGTTCATGATCAGCCGGCCGAGAGGCGTCCGGAAGAATTCCACCTCCCCGATGATTGGCCGCAGTACTCTCTGGATCGATCTTTCGTCCGCTTCGATGATCGAGTCGAGGATCTCGCGGACAGGTGAGAGGGGTACCTTGTCCTCAACCAGTCGAAGGACCTCACCTGCTACCTGGTGGTCCAGGCCCTGCCAGGTTTCGAGAAGATTTAGGACCCGTTCTCGGGCCAATTCGAAGGCACTTTCGGCATCGACCCCGGTCAGTTCGGTCAGCAGTTCAAAAGCTTTTCGTCTCCCCATCTTAGCCAGCATCGCGGGGAGATCTGCGCCCGGTGAAGTCCACTCTTCAATTGCCCGGACGTACTGGAGGAGTTGGGCGGCGTGGACTCCCAGAACCGCCTGCACCAAGGCATGCGGGTCCTCGGCGAGTCCCTCCGGGGTCACCAGGTGTGCTTCGGCCTTTGCGTTCAAAGCGAAGGACCACCCTTTTACCTTCTGCTTGAAAAGCTGAAGTCGGATCTTCCGGTCGGTTGGATCAAGAGATTCCCGGGACAGAATCAGAAGATAGCGACCGTTGAGTACGAATCCCAGTGCAACTGCCAGGTTTGCCTGCACTTTCATGCCGATGGCGCCCGAGAGCTGCCCGAGCTTCGTTTCCCTGACCCAGTTGAAGTCGTAGCCGACGACGGCGCCGATGGTGCCGGCCAGTCGTCCATCAACCTCGACTACCAGCCAGGTGCCAGGCTTTAACTCGTCCGGGGAAGAAACCAGGGAGGGGACGGTCACGGACGCGACCGTTTCTCCGAGAATCGTTTGCGCACCTGTATCTTGAGGAAAGCGCCTGATCAACGCGTACAGACCCTCCCGCTTCCCATCGATCGAGAATTTAACCTGGAATGGGGCTGAGAGTGCCATCGCGCCTTTTGCGGATGCTTCAACGTCGTAGCCCCAGGTGAACAACGAGTAGGTGGATTCATTGTCTCCGGCGATAGCGAGATTCAGCGGGTCGGACAACTGCAGATCCTTGACTAATTTGCCTGCGTCCCGGTAGGCGGCCAAGCCTGCGAAAGCTGACCCCTTACCGCGAAAGACAACTTCCCGTCCTTGGCCTCCCAGCGCGAAGTCCTGACCACCCTTGACGCCGATTTTGATCTGTCCGAGGCGAATATCTCTTGCAGGAAAAGGCTTGTTGCTAGCGAGGATCTTGATCAATTCGGCATCGGCTTCCGGAGGGGTGAACTCAAAACCAGGGGTCCCGACAGGAAGCGTCACCTTCGAATCAATGGGGGTAATCCGACTTGACATAGGCTTACTCCTCGCTGGGTCTAAATCTGCAGGCCCAGCAATCTGTATCCCGGATGGCGGGGGTCCGGAGAGAGCGACCATCGATCTCACAACGCGACCGAACCACGGCGCCTCATCGGTCTTGACTGTTGCTCTGATTCAGTGCCCAGGATGCTCGTCCTGGTCGCAACTGCTGTTTCTGTGTTTCTCCCGTTGGGCAACCATCATCAGGGAGTCGTTCCACGCCTTCTTGCCTTTCGGCTCTTGCGCCACGAAAGGGCGGCGGCTCCCACTAAGGCAACTCCTCCGGCAAAAGGCCAGGATGAAGACGGCACGGCTGACATTTGGTTGGTGAGCCAGGTCCCTGTTGCCGTCGCTGACCCGAGATGGACCAGGTATCCGAAACTCGCCAGGAAGCCGGCGAAAGCGACGTACCTGAGCGGACTGCGTGGACCAAACCAGATTGAAGGGAGAAGCAGGAGGCCGCACAGGAGAATGAGCGGAAGCCAAAAGAAGGGCCAGGCGGCCACCTGCAGGTCCTTCGGCGCGAGGGCGTAAATCAGCGGCAGGGCGACCGACAGGGTGAAAAGGATCAGCCACAGGATCGGGAAGCTACCGGACTCCAGGGACTTCAGCACCAGATGAATAGTCGTCATTCCCAAAGAAGCTTTATTCACGCCCTTTTTGAACACCTTGTGCAGACTCTTTTCCTGGTGCAGCAGTTGGTTGCTCATGTTGGTCAGGACCCGAGCGGCATGCACCCCCAGAACGGCACCTCGCAAGCGGCCAATCGACTCCAGAGTGCTTCGTCCAAAGCTCCAGCAATCGGAGCAGAAGAATTTCTTGTAGTCGACGCGTCCCGGGGCGGCAGCAAAGCGGGCCAGCGCTCTCAGGAAAGGATCACGGCAGACCAAAAGAGCGCCCAGGTTCGCCGCTTCCAGGCTCCCGGCACCCTTTGGCGCTTTCTGTTTTCCGGAATCGAACTCCTCTTCGAGCGCATCTCGCACGACGTTGGGCAGTTCCTGTTCAAGAATTGTTTCCTGGTGATGCTCCAGGATCGCTTTCTTGAAATCATCGGGAGTCTGCGTCGTGTTCGCGAACCGTCGAACCAGTTTGCGGCACCGCGCGTCGAGCGCCTTGAAGACCGGTGAGTTGATTAGTGCGGCGGCCCTCGCGCGGCTGGGGTTCGACTTATTCTGGAAAAGCACTTCCCAGATGATGCTGGCCGCATCCAGGCGTCCCCACATGATGTCGTTCGATCGCCATGGTTTCTTCAGGAAGGCCGCAAAATGGGCCAGACCGGTTCCGGTCACTTTCTTTTCCGGCTGATTAATCCAACGGTCCAGCCGCTTAGAATTTCCTTGCACTTTCGCCGCATCCAGCGGCGAAATCCTGTAGTACTCGATCCGGTCCATCTCGCCCAACCCGCTCATTAGACACATCGGATAACGCCACCTGTCGACGCAGTGGAACGCATCGATCGCGGACAGATTGCCCGGAAGGCGGCCAATCGTTTCGTTAAGAGTCTCAACAAAGGTAGGGAGCACGTCGTTGCTCAGGCTCTCGTCCTGTGCCTTTCCCCACATTTGAAGATAGGTTTTCTTGAACCACCCTGGAGAGGAGCCGTCCTCGTTGCCTTCTCGACCATTGTTCCGCGCGGTTGTTTGGCTCAGAGGTCGCGCGGATTTCCACGATCGAGTCACGGTTTCAAGCACGCGATCGCTCACCATGAGGCATTGGGACCAGACCAGAAGCAGCTCAGATAGGTTGAATTCCTCCGGGGACCGGAGCTTCGGGTGCAGGGCACAAATTCCGTTCACTACCGGGTCAGCATCAGCCTCCTGCCTCCCGAATTCGTCGGGCGCCAACAGAGCACCAAGCGTACGGAAGACAGCCGCTTCGAGGAAGAGCAGCATATCAATCCGCCTCGAGAGATGGCTGATCTTCCTCCGAAGCTCAAGAATATCGTCTTGACCGAGTAGATTGTTGGCTTCCGCCTCTTCATTGGGCGTGCTGCTCGACGAGACCCCGCACTTGGTTCTTTCTTCGTCGACCCGGGATTCCAGCCTCTCGTGTAGTCGGTAAACCCAATAGTAGTAAGCCCGGAGGACATAGCCGATGTCGAGGTAATCGAGCCGGTAACGAGTGGAGTCGTCAAAGCGGACTTCAAGAGTTACCCTGTCGATGGAGCGGTAAATGTGTTCAAAGAGGCAGGGGAAACCGGTCTGTTTCTGAGAGCCCTCGCTGCCAGCACCGGCTTCGAATGCTCTCGGCTCATTTTCCGCTCTCGCGATGATGGACTTGCGAATCCGCTCTAACGGCGCGTGTGGAAGTTCGCGTCCCAAAGCCTCGATCACCCGGTAGACTCGTGCGCGCAGGTATATTTCTTCTTGTTGGGGATCGGGCTCGCAGCTGGCCCCCCCCTTCGCGCCGCCCAGAAAGCTGTTCCCGTAAACCACGTTCAGCAGGTCAATTTTCCGGTTGTGCTCATTGAGTGCATGAATGTCTTCGGCAATGGTTTCGTGGCCGGGAATCGAGGCCAGGGAGGCCAGCCCAACCCGAAGAAAACTGGGTTTGCCGGCTGGTTCGGGAGTAGCGCCCGGCCGGACGGGATCCGGTTCCACGAAGAAGAGCAGCCGGTCAACCGGCCGATCGGCATGCCGCTCGTAAATTAACGGGAGCGCCAGCCCAAATGGTGCATTATCGAGGACTCCCCCGTCGATGAAGACCCGGTCTCTCTCGTCCCACACATAGTTACAGTTCGAAATCAGACGACCCCGCAAAGTTTCGCCGGAGATCTCGACCGGTTCAAAAGCGATCGGAAAGGCGGATGTCGCACAGGCCATCTTGGCAAGCACGTCGGCCTGGAGGGTTCTGAACGGATGCTTGCGTCCCTGCCGATGCTTGAGGTGCAGCGCTGCCTTATAGGATTTCAGGAGAACTGGAGCTTCCCGGAAATCACCCACTTGCTCGGTGCCGCCGAAGAAATCTGTAACAGACAGGAGGCAGTCGAGCTCGCGCGTGCAGGTTGGACATACATCAGCGGCATCCGGAGACATCGTCTTCATCTGGTTGAAGGCGCTAACCAGGCTTTTGCGCATGTGTTCGCTTTTAAGAAGCGACTGAGCATCTTTGGTTCCGGGCTCGTGGAGCAACCGTGCCAGCGCCCCTTCTTCCCGCCAAAGGTCGGCGAGCGGACGGAACTCGCCGTCCTCGCAGAGTGCGTACGAGAGAAACAGCGCATTGATTCCCCCGGCAGACGCCCCAGAAAGGACATCGACCGTGACATCGACGTCCGCCAGTTCCTTCAAAACGCCCCAGACTCCGCGTCCTCGGACCAGGTCAAAAAACTCTCTCGCCACTCCGTTCATGTAGACGGCCAGAGAGAGTCCTCCGTACATGACGAGACAAACGCGGACCTCTTTGGATCGTGTTTCGTTCATAGCGTGTACTCCAAGGTAGTCAGGCAACGGCTCACCTTAAACTCTGAAATAACGGCCCGATCCATGAGAACAGGTAGTGGCCGGCAGTCGGGAACTGCGAGGCAAGCAGGGCGAGCAGAGGTATCGTGCCGTAGTAGGCCAATTGAATGAAGAAGTTGCTGTCCAGTTTGCCCGGGTGTGTCCTGCGCAAACGGCTGAGCAGCGGATCTCGGTCGAGATTGGCCAGCACCAGCAGGGCCATGGCGCTGAGAATAACGAAGAGAATCGTTGACCACAGGACGAGCGTTCGGTGCGGATGAAGCGGGTAAACATTAATTGCGACCAGGAGACAAACGAAGCCCAGGCCGAGGAACCCGACTAACTCCTTCAGATGAAGAATCTGATAACGGATAAAAGCGACCAGCCGGGCGCCAATGAACTCCTCTTGCGCCTCTTTGAGGCTGATCGCTTTTCCGGTGTTCAGCCTGGGCGCGATAGCCGAAGCAATCTCGTTCATCGCGTGATTGATCTCCTTCAGTTGCGGGCCGACCGTTTCATATCGCTTCGTCGCCATCACCGCCGGGAGGTTGTGTTCGATGGGGCGGAGGAGCCGGGCGGGGCACTCGGGCGAAATGCAGTCAAGCCGCTCGAGAGATTGCAGTAGAGTCCGGTTCAAGGTGGCGCCCCCCGACCAGATGGTCTGGGAGTTGAAGTCACAAGCCAGACGTTCAAATACCTTACCCAAGCGACATCCGGCCAGCCGGGCTAGAATCGGCCGCAATGTGAGCCAGAGATCAAGCAAGCGGAAGCCGGTCAGCAGGAGGAGAGTGATGAGGAGACTGAACTCCGACGCCAGTACCCACTTGATCCCCGGGGGCTCGAGCGTATTTATCTTTACGGCAACCAGAAACAGGACGACACCAAGTAGAGCCGGCCAGTCCCTTTTTATATTGATCGCTCTTCGCTGGGCTTCCCTCAGTCCGGTCATGAACTCGGTCAGACTCCGCAGCGAGGCCATGCCACTCCCCTCAAGGTCCACGACCCCCGGATCCCAGTACTTGACCAGATTGTGCCGACGTACCTGCATATCAGCCCAGGAAGCAATTCCGAAGAGAAGAGCAATCACCGGAAAGACAGGTGAAACACCACTGGCTGGTATCACCGAGCGGAGGACCAGGAACCGTCCGTAGTGATCCTCATCGTTGAAAAACAGGCTGGCTACCCACCAGAAGCAGAGTGCTATGACCGCGGCAATGACGAGGAGCCCTGTGCCCGCATCCCGCAGGAATGAAGCGGGCGGCCGCCTTTCGGTGAGCATGGCAATAAGCACTTCGAAAAGCCCCCATACCAGAAGTACTGTCGACAGCAAACCGAGAACCGCCAGAATGCTCCGAAACCCCTGGTCGGCTTCTAAGCCGTATGCCACTTGAATAAAGAGCAAGGGCGCCATGATGGCGAGGCGGCAGGCCAATGCCAGAAAGCGATAGGGAAGGGCCGATTTGAAGCAGCCTCTTGCCTCCTGGAGTCCTCCCCGGAATCCCACGGCGTCTCTTTTCAGGAAAGGGGCGGCGACGTACCAGGCGCTCCAGAGGGAGAACCAAACGAGGATGACATCCCAGAGCCGCGAGGGAGAATCTGTTTCATGACCCGCCAGGGTCTGCGCCGCCTCCTGATCCGGTGTTACGCTTTCTTGGATGAAATTGAAGTCGATGGCTGTAACGGAGGATGACGATGCGGTATCCGATCGCTCGGCCGCGATTCGTGACTCGGAAAACCATGCGAGTGAGGAGGGGGCTTTGTCTCCACGCTTGAGTACCTGTACCGGCCACAGTCGGTCCCGACCGACAACCATCAGCCAGATTGGCGGCCCGTCCTGGCTTGCCGACCTGTTACCTTTGGAAACCAGGTGAAGGAGGGATGCCCTCGACGCGGCCGGGTTGTCCCGAAAGCAAGCCTGCTTTTGCTGGAAGCCCAAGGCTAGGCGACAGGCATTGAAAACTCCCTGTGTCGCGGCGCTCGAAAAATGGAGGGTCGTTTCTTTGCCCTGCAGGTGCCTGTGCGACCGTAAGAAGGGATAGTTCGTTACTACAAGGTTGCCGTAGAAGGATTTCCCTGGCGAGGAGTGCTGATAAAGAATATCGTTCGAAAAACTGACTTGCCGGACATCCCCCGCGTGGACACGCAGAAAGCTGGACACGAAGAGCGAATCGAGAACATCGGTGGCACCGATGGCGGCATAGAGAATATGACGCCTCCGTATTGACGTGGCGACGTTCCGCAACGTGATTTCCTGGGAGACGGAGGTGTGTTCAGGAGAATAAGTCGGAATTGCGTCCCCACCATCCCCCTTGTCCTTCAAGTTAAGTTCGAGAGTGGAGCGCGGAACCTGCGTGGTACTGAAATGTGACAGTTCGGGATCCTGTTGATACGCATTTCGCAGCCTCGCTATCTGTGATGGAAACGAGAGTCGAATGGCAGGCTGCGCCTCGGAGGCGAAGCTGGCCCCGAAGGCCGTACCCGCTTCGGCTACGACGGCGATGTCCTTCTCCTCCTCCCGGTGACTTTTTACGTAATTTACGAAAGCCTCAAAAGCGACGGAATCATTCTCAACTACCGAGTGGTATTCCACGCTTTTCACCGAAGACCTGTTCAGCTCTTCGATCTGACTCTCGTTGGTCGCGTCGGTCGCTGTTCCGGTCACGAGGCAGAAATGGTGTCCGTCTGGTTGATCCTCCTTTAGGAGGTCCTTTAACGAGGTGACTGAACCCGAAAAGGCGGGTCCCAGAATCCAGGCGTGCTGCAAGCTGCCTCCCTGGAAACGCCGAATGCACTCCAAGCTGGTACGAAAGGCGGTCTTGTTAAGGCCTACAACAGGGGACTCCGGGATCAGAAAGACGACCAGTCTAGTGTCCTGCGCGAGTACCTGACGAAAGAAGATCAACCCCGGTAGCGTCCCCTGTTCACGTTCCTTTCGTTCCCTCTCCCCACTCAGCCACGAGACGAGGAACTTTCCGTCCGACATTTCCTGGGTGGGTCGCCACGGTAACCAATGCCCCTCGATGGCGTAGCGTTCCTCGTTCGCGGCACGCACAATGCTGTCAAGAAACCCGTCAAGCAGCGATGCGAGGCGGGGCGCGGTCGGGTCCGGGACAGTTGCGACCAGGAACCGCAGCTTCTGCCCTCCTAAGCACGGCGTTCCAGATTTGTAGTCGCCGCAACCGATCTGGTCGGAGATTTTCTTAGTGATCGTGCCGGCCGGGTCGGTCTTAGTGACTGCGAGGGGCGTCAGAGTCAGGTTGACCGGGACCGACTCGGCCGCCTGTGTCGGCTTGTCTGACGGGGCCTCCGAATTGTTGATTGGAGGAGACAAGATAAGCCCGAGAACGCCAAGACCCAGAATCGACAGTGAGAACCTCGGTGCGGCCATCCGTCTTACTCCTTCGATTGCCCCCGCCGTTGTTGTTGTCTAAATCCCGGCCCGTCCAGCGCCAGCGAGGAATCGGGCAACTCCTCCTGGCAAGCCTGTGCCCGCGCCAGAACCCTTCTTCCCAAATGGTCGAGCTGATTACCTGGTTGACTATGGCGTAAACATTAGAGTAAATAAAAAAGATAAGTTAAAATCAGAGTAAATGAATCACCGGGGTACTTCTAGACCTAACTGTTGATGTTTTCTGCTGTTTTGAAATTGCCTATCTGCAAGCACGATGGAGAAGTCTGAGGGCGTGACACCGGCAGTTCAGACGGTCGTTGCTTAGCAGGTTCTGGTGGTGTGCATGGATAGACGAGTAGTGACGATACTGCAGGTCCTACTGGACAGATCGGATAGATCCGTCGGTGTGGAGACTCTTGCCAGAGCGGTTCGCCTGAGCGGTAGCAGGATTCAGCATCTGTTCAAGAAAGAAACCGGGCTTACGATAAAGCAGTTTCAGGCAGAAAGGAGGTTGACTCGCGCCGCCTACCTTCTTGAGCGGTCGCGGCTATCCGTAAAGGAGATCAGCTACGGAGTCGGATTCAGGCACATTGCCCATTTCAGCCGAACTTTCAAAAAACGCTTCGGGATTTGCCCTGCCATCTTCCGATCTTTGACGCGTGTAGCCGCCCACGTCGACAAAGATGATTGTGACTCAGCCGCTGACAATTAGTCATCGTCAGAATTCTTTCTCCCCTCCCCTGACTTGTCCTCTGGAGCGGTTTTTGAGAACCACTTTGACCTTTCTCCTTCCGGTCTTGGAGAGTGGTTGCGTGTAGTAGCCGGCGATATACTCCATGTTCTGCTCCCAGACAATGGTTTGGAGGATCGCCTGCAGCGTTTCACTGTTCAACACCAAAGGAGGCAGAGGCAGACGGCTGATGTATAGAGGCGTCCCATTTGCAGCCGCTAATGCTAGCATCACCAGCCGGTATTCGGCGAGCTTGTTCGCGACCGGGGCCTTGTCTAGAGCACGTGTTGCCCCAAATTGAGCGCTGGGCGGCAAATCTGCCCTGGGCAAACCGATGAGGCTAAGGGCCTGGCTACTTCCTCACGCCGGAGGCGTGAGAGGAGAGTAGCCGGGGGTGGAGCCGTTTTTCAGGCGACACCCCCGGAAAACGCCAGAAGCAAGAACGCACCCCGGCAGGCGGTGCGAGGAGTCCCTCCTCCCACTCCTGCCGGAGTGGGGGATTTTGCTGCCTGTTTTCCGGGGGTGTCGCCTGAAAAACGGCTCCACCCCCGGCTACTCTCCTCTCACGCCTCCGGCGTGAGGAAAGTAGCCAGCCCTAAGTCTCACCTTCCATCCAGGCGAGGCCGGGACAAAATAGTACTATTGATATGGTGTCACTGGAACAGATCCTCATCTATCTCTCGTTGCTGTTGATTCTGGCCACCATCGCTAGCAAAGTGTCAAGCAGCCTGGGTGTTCCGTCACTAGTCTTGTTCATCGTCATCGGCGCGCTGGCCGGGTCGGAGGGGCCAGGGAACATCGAGTTCTGGAACCCGCACCTGGCTCAGTCGGTCGGCACGGTTGCCCTGGCTTTCATTCTGTTCTCCGGAGGCCTGGATACTTCCTTGGAAAGCATCAAGCCCGTGCTTCTGCACGGCTTGGCCCTGTCCACGGTCGGCGTCGCCATTACGGCTTCCGCAGTGGCCCTGTTCGCAAACCTCGTGCTGGGCTTGACGCCTCTCGAAGGGCTTTTGCTCGGGTCAGTGGTCTCGTCGACGGATGCGGCCGCAGTCTTTTCGGTCCTGCGCTCCAGGGGGATCAGGCTGAAGGGTCACTTGAGGCCCCTGCTGGAACTGGAATCGGGCAGCAACGACCCGATGGCGGTCTTCCTGACAATCGGGTTCACCGGCTTGCTGGTAGATTCAAGCAGGAGCAGCCTGGCCCTGGTACCCTTCTTCTTGCAGCAAATGGCCGTCGGGGGTCTGTTCGGCTATCTGTCAGGCCGACTGCTGCCCATTGTGTTGAACCGGCTCCGTCTGGACTATGAGGGTTTGTACCCGGTTTTAACGACGTCCGTTGTCCTTCTCACTTACGGCGGTACTTCCGCCCTTGGCGGAAACGGGTTTTTGGCGGTCTACATCTGTGGGATTGTGACGGGGAACCGTCCGTTCATTCACCGGGGGAGCCTGATGCGTTTTCACGACGGGCTTGCCTGGCTGGTCCAGATCGCGATGTTCCTCACCTTGGGACTCCTGGTTTTTCCCTCCGAGCTCGTTCCCGTCATTGGACCTGGAACGCTT
>Ga0105092_10000417_pt1 | contig 21975 bp, 21 predicted proteins | sample PPLLak2March2015_FD_87021 | JGI IMG/M metagenome (GOLD analysis project Ga0105092, IMG submission 87021) | Freshwater sediment microbial communities from Prairie Pothole Lake near Jamestown, North Dakota, USA - PPLs Lake P7 Core (1) Depth... | ecosystem: Environmental > Aquatic > Freshwater >... | reverse complement strand
GCATGCTCTGCGCCCTTTACTGCCCTGAAAACTGCATTCCGACAAAAGGCGGCAAAAGGGAAGAAACTAATCTGAATTATTGCAAGGGCTGTGGAATTTGTTCAGTCGAGTGCCCGGTTAAAGCCATAAAGATGGAGAGGAAATAAGTCCACTCCAAACCTGAAAATATAATAAATACTCCCTTGGATAGTGAACTTATGATAAGCCCAAAGCTTTTCATTTTTGATGTTGACGGGACATTCCGTGATTCTTCGAGGGAGCTTAATGAAGGGCTTTGCAGCGGATTTGCGTCTTTAGGCCAGCATTATCCCTTCTCTGGCAGGCAGGCTTGGAACTTAAGCGGAATAGGAAACTATAGCTCAAGGCTTAAGCTTGCCGAAGCTCTATATGCGATAAACCTTGCAAAGAGGGATATTGGCAGCTACCTTACAAATCCCGATGCTGACGAAAAAATTGACCTGCTAATAAGCCAAAGCCTCAATGATGCTGACCGGCTCCGGACAGGAAAAATATGCAAAATAAGCCATGAATTTTCAAACTCTGCAGCCGCACACAGATTGATAGAAGTCTTTCCTTATACTGGCGGGGCAATTGACCTTCTCAAAAGCAAAAACCATGAAGTGGCGCTGCTTACCAACTCCAGCATCCATACTGTAAAAAGGGACTTCTCGCATATTGACCTTGAGAAGTTTTCTGCAATTATTGGCAGGGAAAGCCTTCAGTCAGAAAAGCCCTCTGGAGAAGGCATAAGAAAAATCATGTCCCTAACGGGTTTTAAGAAAGAAGAAACAATTCATGTGGGAGATTCGGTCGCCGACATTCGGGCTGCAAGAAGCGCTGGGTGCAAAAGCATAAGCCTCCTTAGCGGCAGCGGCCTTAAGGTTCATATTGAAAATGAAAAGCCGGACCACATGTTCAAAAATCTATGGGACCTGAGCCTGCACTTTAGCTAGCCTTAGGTGAAGACTATAGTATACTTATATATATTCCGCAACTATAGATTATGGACCATAACCATGAAAAGGTCTTTGATGTGATTCTGATAATTGGCCTAATTATACTAATAGTTGCTTACATCCAGATGAATTCTGCAACCTCCCTAGTGAGCAAGGATAGGATATCTCAATGTACCCAGGACTCAGATTGCATACTTGTAAATTCAGGCTGTTGCGGGTGCAGCTATGGGGGAGGAAAAACTGCTGTGAATAAATATTATATTGGATACTGGAATGAAAATCTCTCAATCTCATGCAAGGATATTTCCTGCCCGGCAGTCATCTCCACAGATATGAGCTGCTTCTCAGAAGCAAAGTGCGTAAATAACATCTGCAAAACCGTATCCCTGCTGTAACCCATTAAGATAAACAATTAGCATCTACTATCATTTATGATACTAATCGACACAAACATCGCCCTGGAATACAAAAAAATCCCTATTTTTTTCTATAAGAGAGAGTTGGTTTTTACGGAATCGGTCATAAAGGAAATAAATGAGCAAGCAAAAATAAAGAATGAAAAAGTCCTGCTTAAGCTCATAGAGGGCGTTAGGGTAGTTAAGACAAACGAGAAGATTGCTGATAATTCCATAATTGAAGCTGCAGTCTCGAATAATTACAAGGTCGCCACATTTGACAAACTCCTGATGGACCGGCTCAAGAAAGCTGGAGTCTGCGTCATCGCTTCACGGGGGGAACTGATTAGGGCACTTGACCACTCAGAGTAAAAATAGATAATAAACCGCTCTGTCAATATATTATGGGCTACATTATTGGAGTCAGTTCCGGAATGTTTGGAATGGCTCAGCCCCAGGAAAAAATCGGGATGATTGACCTAGCACAGAAAGGCTTTTATTCAGCTTTCAAAGGAGTGAATTTTACCCAGATAGACCTTGAAACAGCGTCCGAATTTATTTCGCCTAATGTACAAGAAAAGCTTCGAAGGCTCCGTAATGAAATGAATGTGAATTATGGCATACATGGTCTTTCCGCAGCTATGGGAGCAAGAGGTATTTTCCTTGACTCTGCCCTTAAAGACGACTGGCAGAGAACGCAGTCTGCCCTCTATAGGGATATAGACAACAGCGGGGAGGTAGGGGCAAGATATTACCTGCAGCATGCGTCTGAAACAAGCCCCTATGGTTGGCTTGGAAAAGACATGCAGCCGTCAAATGTTGTTGATGCCTGGGGAAGACCTCTTCATATATTTCTGGAAGAAAATCCATCTGTGCTGTATTGGCTCATAGAACAGAGCGAGATTAGAGGCATGCGCGTGCATGGGACAGTAAACGAGGTCATCGATAGTGGACTTCTCAGAGGGCAATTAGAAAAAATAGCCGGACAAGAGGCCATTACTGAAATGTTCAAGGAAGGGCTAATAAAGACGAGGGAAGATCTGGACAAGGACCCCGAAAAATACAAGGAATTTGCCAAGAGAGTTGAAAAGAAAGTGGGGGAAAAAATGAGACCTGCTGCCCAGGAACATGTAAAAGAAGAGCTCTTTAGTTCCCTAAGAAGGTCTGAACTCGTCTATGGAGCTGAAAGAGTGGCCTATGTTGCCATGGCAAAATGGATGTCTGATAAAAACGACCCCCTATGGGAGGGGATAGTGGGAAAGAAAAAAATAGATGATGTAAAAGATGATTTTGACACATGGGTTCCAGCAGTTTCCCTTAAATATATTTATGGCCACTTTTTCCCAGAAGAAGTTAAAGGCGAAGACAAATACAAAGACCCAAAAGTCCCGATAAATAAGCACAAAATCTATTTTGTAATTGAAACTGAGACTATGAAAGCTGGCTCTGAAGATTCACCAAGAGTTGCAAACCCCAAGCACTTTGTAGTCCTTTGCAGAGAGATGGAAAAAAAAGGCCTGTCTTATTTCAAAGCCGCGATTGACTTTGAGCACTGCCTAGGCGCATTTCTTAAGCCCATGGGAGATAAAGAAGGCGAAACTGGCTTTCTCCAAGAAATGGGTCGTGATGGAGGGAAATATGTTGGCGTTCTTCATGTCGGCTGGCCTACTCCAATTGGCCCTGCCCATGTCCCAATTTATTTAGGCTCAGAAGAGCAGGAAAATCTTTACAAATGGATGTTTGAGCTTAGAAAAAATGGCTTTAGCGAAAATGAAGACAGGTTTATAATTTTCGAGAGAGCGGGTGGAGTCGGAGGTGACCCTGTAGACCAGAGCACAATGGCCCTCAAAAAGATAGTTGAATTTCTGAGAATGGATGTTAGGCCTGATGACCTCACCAAGGAAGAAAATCTGCACTTCTATGGCATTGATGATTCAAGCCTAAAAATGCAGCAAACAGAGATAATAGACCACATGATGGACCCAATCAAGGGACTGCTTCAGATTCCTGAAGAGCAGCACGGCTTTATTGGCGGCTCAGCAGTACAGAAAGGAAAGGCCAAGGAATGGGAAGCAGGCAAGATGAGATAATTTCTTTTTCTAAACTGCCCCACACTTGCCTTCTCGGTTAAAACGCATCAAAATTCAGCTTTAAATCACTTTAAACATATTTGATTATGTTGCGGTAAAATGGATAAGATAACTCTTGGTGCTGGTGAAGACGCTGGCAAAAAAAGTCAGGCGCAACTAAATGAAACTTCTGGTGATAATGAATACAAAGGCTGGCCTCACCTAATGGTAAGCGGATTTAGCTGCAAAGATAAAAGAGCGCTGAATAATCTGGCTTTGATCTATGACTTCTTAAAAGCGCTTCCTGAAAAAATCGGCATGCATGCGCTTGGAGGGCCGATTGTATATAGGGTGACAAAAAAAGACCATCCTGATATTGGAGTAACTGGCATACAGATAATCGCAACCAGCCACATAGCAATCCATACTTTTCCTTTGGGACAGCATGACGGCAAAAGAAAACCTCGCGGCGTAGACAGGAAAACCTTTGGCGCATTTTTCACGTTTGATATTTACAGCTGCAAGGATTTCGATCCCGATGAAGTTGTAAAAGAGCTAAAAAAAACATTCAAGCCAAAGTTTATAGAAACTGCATTGGTCTATAGGCTTAGGGAAGATGAAGAGCAAATTGAAGTGGAGGATTATTAGATTAAGATTTAGCTGATTATGGATAAAAAATTAGGTGATAGGGACTTATCAAATAGGTTTCTTGGTCTGGTAGAAAGCTTAGATCTTGACCCATATAATGTTAGCACAGCCATTATGATGGAACTAGGAAACCACAAAAACCTCAGCAAGGAGATGAAAGAAATTGAAGACCTGGCTTGAGATGTGGCCTCCTTATGGATTCCTGAAAACGAGAAAAACCGCGAAAAAGCAAAGAAGCTTTTTATAGAAATGGCCGAGAAATTAGTCAAAATTTCCCGGTAAGGTCACTCCTGAGATAAATTCACTTCTTCTGCTTCGGCAATCAGTTTGTCAAGCCTTGAAGACAACTTTGGAGACATATTGGGGGCAAGTTTTCCAGTAAGCGCATCATAGACCGGCGCTATTATTTTAATATCCTGCTCCATCTTACGCTTAAGGTCGAGCAGGTATTGCGGGTCGCCACAATTGCCGGGCCACTCGCTGACTCTGTCCAAAAATTTCATATATTCATTGTGCCTTACAGACATTGCAAAAACATCCAGAACTTTCTTTTCAGTATCGGTCAAGTTAAGCCCTTTACTCTCAACTTCTTCAGATAGTCCCTCATAGCCATAGTTCTTGAAGTGTTCCCAATCAGAGTTTTCACAGTAAGGAGTTAATCTTTGAAGCAAAATCGTGGCATAAGTCGCAATATCATTTGGGCTTGCGGTGCCAGAAAAGCAGTTCGTATAAGACGTGAATGACTCTGAATCAGGAACGATTATCTCCCAAGTCACTTTAGAAGGATGACCCATTTTTAAAGATTGCTTTGTCATAATAGTGCAACTTTAAATAAATAGTTAATTTGTCCTAATTATACTTCTTAAACCCAAGTCTCCTGGCAACTTCCCTAAAGCACCTTCTGCAGTAAAGCAAGTGGTATTTAGATATCACTCCGCTTGTTGTGCCGCATCTTCTGCACTGGGCAGGCAATTCCTGGGTTTTTTCTGTCATAAGTATGGTTCTTTTAAAAATTAATATGCCTTTTTGAGCCAAAATAACGTTATTTCTGAGGTGTTATGTGGCAGAAAAGAATCTGTCCCTAAACCTGCACTGTGTTTGCCTCTGTATGGCTATCCTGTTCAAGCTTCAAAAGAGCATCCCATTTACTATCGATATCCTTCTGGATATCATCGACAATAGAGCGGTTTTGCTCTGTCAAAAGGTGCCTGAACCTTCCCTGCATCCTCAGGAAATTATCTACCGGCAGGGCCTTTTTTGGCTTGTAATTGATTGTATACTTGCCGTTTTTGCACTCGTAAAGCGGCCAGAAATTAGTTTCTACGGCGAGCCTTGAAAGCTCAATTGTCCGGCTTGTGTCAAATTTCCAATTTGTCGGGCAAGGCTGGAGAACTACAATTACTGCCGGCGTATTCTGAAAAGCCTCCTGCACTTTGCGGGTTAAGTCATTATAAGCATGAACTGCTGTCTGGGCGACAAACGGAATATTGTGGGCAATCGCAATCTTTGCAAAGTCCTTTTTTGCCTGCATTTTTCCCGCGCTTATGGTTCCAACTGGAGTTGTGGAAGAAGCCGCGCCAAAAGGCGTCGCTGAGCTTCTCTGGCTTCCGGTATTTTGGTAAGCCTGGTTATCATAAACTATGTAAACGCAGTCGTGGCCTCTCTCTAAAGCGCCTGATAATGACTGAAGGCCAATATCATAAAATCCTCCATCGCCGCCAATTGCCAAGAATTTAATGTCTTTCTCGATTTTCCCCTTCTTTTTCAGGACTTTGTAGGCAGTCTCAACTCCAGATAATGTCGCTGCGGTGTTTTCAAAAGCATTGTGAATCCAGGGTACTCTCCAGGAAGAATATGGAAACGCTGTTGTGGCGACTTCAAGGCATCCAGTAGCATTCGCAACAACCACATTATCTACAGCAGACAAAACCTGCTTAACTACAATAGGCACGCCGCAGCCTGCGCACATGCTGTGCCCCGGCTCAAGCCCTTTATTTTTTGCCACGATTTCCTTGGCGTTCATAAATATAGTAGAAGGTTAAAAGATAATACTTTAGTTAGCTAGACCTTGCACCTAATAAATTGCTTGCTTAGACACTTGCCACTACTGTCCAAATTCCCGCAGTCCCGGAAGTATGGTACCCCATCACAGAAGGTTCCAATTTCTTAAGATCCTCCCAATCCTCATCGCTAATGGTCTTTCCTTCCGAAATCACAGTCAATTCCGGGGTTTTACTCTGCAAGTCACTTCGAATTTCCCCTATACCTAACCTATCTACTGAATCTATGCAAGCATATTCCTTGTTTGGCCCAACATTGCCTTTGCCCGGAGGACACTTTATGCCAACAATACCATGGCCACCATCACCATAATAATAGTTAACAAGGACCGCTCCGTAGCCCATGTGGCGAAGTATTTCTCCAAGTAGGCCAGACTTTCCTCCACATATGCCCTTTCCAGACTCGAGAATTTCATAAGGCGTTTTTAGCTCGTTGGGAAAATCAATATAACCGTAATGCACATCCTGAACAAACCTTATTGCGGCATCCACTCTCCCCGCCTCGCTATCAGGAGAAATTTTATCTATCTGCCGGACAATATCATCTATTATTGCATCATCTCGCGGATCACTAATCATTTTCCTAGAATAATCTCCTGTGCTTTCCTGAATTATCTGATAATTCTTAACCGATTCTGTGAGGTTTGAAGAAAGCGGAACAGTTATCTTATGCTCCTTTCCGTCAGAAGTACTAAATGAATATTCTCTTGATCCATCTATTCTATAATCCTTTTTTGGTAGATCAGATAAATGATAGAACTGCGGGTAGGTATGCTCAGCATAAAAGGTAATATTCTCTGGGCCAACCATTGCCTTTCCATAGGTCAAGTGGTCGCCTAGATTATCATGCCCAATACAACCGGCGCCAGCAATTGCCACAAGAGCAACTAAACCCAGAGCAAAATATAGCTCTTCACGGCTAATCTTAGGGTCATCCCCTCCATGCATTTCAGCAGCTTCTCTTATGAAATGTGTTCCCTGAGGGCTGTTTAATATCTGAGCAAATCTGCCTCCATGTCCAATCTCTTTATCTCCTTTAGCCAAATAATCATCAATTCTCTTGAAAGTAGGATTTTTGTACCCAAAGTCATGACGTTTTGACATTTTTACCACTATATGATAACTATTATATATTTAAATACTTTCTATATTCTAACAGGGATTCAAAAACTCATTATATTCTACGTCTTCTTCGTCTCTATCAAAGTCTCAATTATCGAGCTTCATTTGCGTGAATATTCCTCAAAAGCCTTCTTGTAATCTTCAAGGGTCCGGTTGTGTCTTTCCACCAGATTCTCATGCTCACCCACCAGACTCCTTTGCTCAGCTGCCTTGAGATTATAGTTATCTATATGGGCACTATATCTTTTATGACAATCAAAATATTCTTGCATAATCCTGTTTTTTTCTTCAGGTTTTAATCTATTCCCTAGGGAAGGGGATTGAGCCTTATCAAAATCATTCTTCAAAACGTCCAATCTTTCCTTTTCTAGATTAAGTTTCTCATTCTCATTTTTCAAATCACCATTGATTTCGTCAATTTTAGAACCAATTTGGGAAAGTTCCGATTTTAATTCGGCCATCTTAACCAGATATGGCCTCAGTTCATTTGGATGATTTAGGTATTCCCGTCCATACTTAGAACGGGTATTCTCATAAGACTTACGAAGCTCTGATATGCCTTCAAAGGCCTTGCCGCCAGGGTTTATCGAAATTACGGTGGGCTTACGGTCTAGTTCTTGTCCCTCCACCTTATTTACATCCCCCAGGGGGGAATTTTTTACGGTCTCAATATAACAGTAAGAAGTTCCAAAACTGCCCTTTCCATCAGGTATCCTTATGCCAACACCTGAATGCCGTGCCTTTTCAAAATCAAAAATTGCCACATCATAACCCAACCCGGTCTTGCCAAGAAGGCTTGCCAGAAGCAATGACTTGGCGCTACATACGCCTTTGCCCCTATACAAAGTTACGGATGGAAGAATAGACTGGCTTGCATGTCGCTCCAAAATGGCCTTTCTCTCATCATTATCATAGCTTATTCCCTCCTGCACAAATGAAACTATGTGTTGAACAATACCTGCTTCGGTTTTGACTGGCGCAGAAGATTTTAGTTCTCGCAAAAGCCTTTGCACAATTGCTACATCATCGGGATTACTAGTCAGATCCTGATACATATTGCTCCATTGCTTAGGGGTAATCTCCTCTACAGACTTAACGCCTTTAAATGAAAATTCCAATTTTGAAAGGTCGTTCATCTCCCCATGTGAAAATTTCTGATCTATGAGAAAAGTTTGCCTGTCACCTCCAAAGGTATATGTTCTTGAAACATCATCAGACGTAGTTCTTGAGGCATCATTTGGCAGATTTATTGAAACCGACTCTGGAATACTTCTAGAGGAATCATCAATCGGGGTTCTCGATATATTCTCAGAATTGGAAACCGAATCATTCTTAGGTAGATCGGATTTCTGTTTAGAAAGGAAGTCAAGCCAACCCATATACTTATAGGTCAGTATTTTATTTCTTCCTTGTCTCTATCAGCGTCCCAGCCTTCTCGAACTCCAGGCTTCTATTCAAAAGCGCCTTCAAAATCTCCTTTAGCTTTGCGATTGGAACCCTAATCTGCCTTGTTGAATCCCTGTCTCTCAAGGTGACGGTTCCATCAGACATAGTATCATAGTCGATAGCCATGCAATAAGGAATGCCCACTTCATCACTCCTTGCATATCTCTTGCCGATGCTGCCCTTCTCGTCATACATGCAGGTAAACTCCTTCTTCAGGTCTTCGAAAATCTCCCTTCCTTTCTCGGCCAAACCATCCTTCTTGACAAGCGGGAAAATCCCAAGCTTATATGGAGCAAGGATTGGGTGAAGCTTCAGGACAATCCGCTCATTTTCCTTATCCTCAACATAAGCGTCAATCAGGAATGACAAAAAGGCTCTGTCAAGGCCCTGTGAAGGCTCGATAACATGAGGCACAATCTTTTCGTGGGTATCTTCATCAAAGTAAGACAAGTCTTTTCCGCTGAATTTTATGTGCTGCCTTAAGTCAAAATCTGTCCGGTTTGACATTCCATGGATTTCCTTCCAGCCAAATGGGAATTTGTATTCAATGTCCCAGCAGTCGACTGCGTAGTGCGCCCTCTCATCTGCCAAGTGCTGCCTTAGCCGGAGTTTCTCGCGGTTGATTCCAAGGTCAATAAACCACCTTAAAACCTCATAAAGCCAATAAGCATGCCATTTTGTGCTGATTATTTTTCTGTCTATCGCAGATCCGATTTTCATTTTCTCAGGCTCTTTATCAGCCTTTTGGTTTTCTGCGCTTAAGATGAGAACTTCATAGTCCAAAACGGTTTTTGTAAGATATGGGCAGTCATTTAATTTTGTTGGGTGGATAAAATACTCGATCTCCATCTGCTCAAATTCCCTTAATCTGAAAAGAAAGTCTCTTGGGGAAATCTCATTTCTATAAGCCCTGCCCATCTGCGCGATTCCAAATGGAAGCTTGACTCTGGAAGTTTCAACAATCGCCTTAAAGTTTGTAAATATCATCTGTGCGGTTTCGGGGCGAAGGTAAGCGATATGCGCCTCATCCTCGATTGGACCCACATGCGTGTTAAACATAAGGTTAAATTTCCGGGCCTGGCTTAAGTCGCCCTTGCATTTTGGGCATACAAGCTTATTTTCCGTTATCTTTGCATTGAACTGCTCAAGGGTCCAGCCATCAGCAGAAACCCCCAAAACATCTTCAATCAAATGGTCCGCCCTAATCCGGTAGCCGCACTTTTTGCAGTCAACAAGAGGGTCAGAAAATCCGTCAACGTGGCCAGAAGCAGTCCAAACCATCGGGTGGTTTATCGTGCAGGCGTCAACCCCAACAACATCCTCCCTTTGGCGAACAAACCTTGACCACCAGGAGTCCTTAAGGTTTAGCTTCATCTCCGAGCCCAAAGGGCCATAATCATAAAACCCGGCAAAACCACCGTAAATCTCGCAGGAAGGGAAAATAAATGCTCTTCTCTTGCACAAATTCGCAATATTCTGAAGTGTCTCGACCTTCTCTTTTTCGACCTTTGCCATAATATATTAAGAATTACTCTTTTTTATCCTTCTATACAAGAACGCCCCAATGCAGGCAAAAAGCAGACTAATGAGCAAAAACACGAAAATAGAATAACTTCCCTCACCAAAAGCCTCAGTTTTTGAGGTTTTGTTCGGTTCAGGGATAGAGTCATAAATTTGGAAATTTACGGGCAGGTTAATTGTTCTATTTTCAGGGTCATTGCTCTCTATAATAATCTCCCCAGAGAAATTTCCTATTTTACGAGTATTAATCTCAAAAAAGAAATCTTTTCCTGATTCTATAGGTGCAAGCCTGAAAGATGTTTCATTCGTATTAACAAAATCGGGAACTTTTATTGTTCCAATTAGCTCTCCCGTGCCTTCGCTAAAAATTGTTATTCGTTTAACAATTTTTTTATTTTGAAGGGAAACTCCAGTTAAATTTTCAGAAATTATCTCTATATGAGAGGTATTTGGAGGCAATGAGGTGTATTTTGGCGGGATATAATTGGGGTCATGAAGATTTCCTAAATCAAGCAGCCAGAAATAAAAGCCCCCCCTGTCTAAATAGTAATTTCTTTTGCCATCGCTCAACTCTAATATTACCCCACCATTTCCAGCATAAAGCGTACAGAACTTAACTCTTTGCGAGCAATTTTGGTTTGAAATAACCCCCTTTCCCAGGTCAGATATTTCTAAATTTTCTGATGGGATGAAATCATTCATTTTCGCAATTAATGAGGCAACCTCTGAATCGTTCATTACCCAAGCGGGATTTGTACGCCCAGAATAATATATCTCTGCAGTTATTTCTTCTGCAAAAACCATTTGGTATGCAAGAGCGGCCAGTACAGACAAAGCCAAAAAGAATAGTTTATATCTCATTCTAATACCACCTTGCGTTTATCAACAGCAAAATATCCACAAAAACTGGGATATCCAAACTCGGCTTTTTCTGGATTGACGATCTTATTCTTCGCGTTATCTACCTCGCTAGCCCTACTCGATCCCTGCTTGTGAGACCAGAAACCAGAATTGTCTTGCCTAATCCAGTGGAAATCATACCCATTCACAACAAGCGCAACTAGATGCAAACAATCTTCAATTGCTGAGGGTTTATTTAAACCCAGATACACCAGCCCATCCTGCTCGGCAGCGGGGATAATCTCTGAACAAGATACGGATGCAAATTCTGCGCCAGAAGCCCTCCCAGGTACAGCAAAGGAATAGGTCATGATATCTGTGGCATAGTTATAACAATTATTCTTCACACAGTTTTCAACACCAAGATTCCATTTATCGGGCTCATAATAGGGAATTTGTGGGCATGATTCTAACTCAACGCAGTTTTTGCCATCGATATTGCAATTTATATCTAAGCAAGGATTTCTAACGCACTCATCAAGGTATTCTTTAGAATAGTCCTCGCAATGGCTTATACCTTCATCCACGCAGGATTTGCAATCACCCCCGATAAATTCACCTAACCTTGGAGTATATATACATTTTCCAAGGCCTTGACACTCTTCCCGGTCGCAGATATCCACGCCCAAATATCCACTTCCGCATTTTGAGCAGTCTTCCGCGGACTTTGTGGTGAGCTTGACATCTGGCTTATATGTGTCTTTCGTCCTTAAAAGTCCACTACCAGACCTTACCTCTGCGAATATTTCAAGCGGCTTTGACGAGCCTGGTATATCCAGGCTAGTGAGAGTGCAATCTACGTTTAAGGGAGGGCTTGTTGTGACGGTTACTTGCTTTGATTCAAAGCCGCAGTAGCTGTTTATATTTATCTGTCCGTTAGGGGATACTGCATACCAATCTAGGTTTCCTGTTATTGGATATTTTCCTTGGTCAAGGCTGAATGTTAAAGTTATAACTGACGCATGAACTGGGAGAATTATTAAGAACAAAGCAAAAATCAGGAATATTCTCATAATTATTGATGCTCTGAATAAGTAGAAGTTACTCCATAACATTCCTTATCCTGGGTGCATTCGCATGTGTGGATTGATGTATCGCAGCCCCAGACATTTTCCGGAGTTAGTGGAGACCAGCAGTCAGTATCATCCTCACAAGGTGAGCCTTCAAAAACTCTTTTTGGACAAGTTTGGCAGGCAAACTTGCACTTTAACTCTGACATTGTTGGGTTATTGAAGCTCATTCGGCATACGTCGAGCAGAGTTTTGGCTTGGTCATTTGCAACTAGAGAAGTTTTGATTTCGGATAGTTTTGTTTCGTCGCATAAGTAGATGGATGATAATTGCGAGCAGCCCTGATTAAATGCGGTGTTGACTTGGGTTTTATCAAGCTCTCCAGAGCTTTTGCTAAAAAAGGCAGCAATCATTAGAAGGACAAAGATTGCAAGGGCAATAACGATTACAGAGTTTACTGGAAGTGCTATGCCTTTGGTCATAATTTACAGAATATCTTATAAAATTGAGCTTTAAATTTATGTCCCCTGTCCTTTGCAACTACTATGTTACACTCCGTTGTAATTCTAAATGCTGCTTTTGCGATATCTGGCAGAAGAAACCCTCAAAGAAAGAGCCCTCTATTGAGGAGATAAAAGATAACCTTCAAGACCTCAAAAAGCTTGGCGTTAAAGTCATTGATTTTACCGGCGGCGAGCCTCTTCTATATCCTCACCTGATTGAAGCCCTAAAAGAAGCTAAGAAGCTTGGGTTTTACACAACAGTCACCACAAATACATTGCTTTATCCGGTTTTTGCTGAAAGGCTTAAAGGGCTTGTTGATATTTTGCAGTTTTCCGTACAGTCAATCAATGAAAAAGAGCATGACAGAATCTGCGGCGTCAAATCCTTCAAAAGCGTTATGAAAAGCATAATCCTTGCAAAAAAGATAAGGCAAAAAATTGTCCTGATTCATACAGTCACAAATGATAATGCCGATAAAGTTGGAGAACTGGTAGAGTTCGCCCAAAAGACTAAGTGCCTGCTCTTCCTTAACCCCTGCTTTGAATTCTTCGGCAACGATGGGATCATAAAAGAAAATGCTTCAAAAATATCAAAATTCTTTGGAAAGCCCTATGTAACTTTAGATCTGGCGCACCTTGAGCTAATCAAACGCGGCGGAAATGACACCAAAAAGCCGCTATGCAAGGCTATCAGTTCGACAATTGTCATTTCACCGGATAATTACCTTCTCCTTCCATGCTACCACCACACAACCAAAAGGCTGAAGATTGAAAGTAATCTCTTTGAAGTCTATAATTCTGAAGAAGTCAGGAAGATAAAAAAATCAGATGGAAAAATGCCATTTTGCAAAAACTGCTCAATCTATTGTTACATGAGAAGCTCATTTTACAGAAAGCCACTTTCAAAATATCCTTATCTCTACCTTTTGTCATGCGTAAATTACCTTGGAGAAAGAAGGAGAAAACAATTTTGAAGTTCTAAAGAAAACCACCTTTAATCAAATCCGGAATCACCTGGTAAAATGAAGGCGCCAAGGGATATTTTTTCGCCTTAAACTCCTCTTTTGAAATCCAGGCAATTACTTCAATTTCTGATGAAGGCTTTGGCTCGCCAGTTATCTCAACAAGGTACAGCTCCAGTTTAAGGGGCAGATTGCTGGTTGCAGCCTTTCCAATCTCATAGGTCTTGTAAGGCTTGAAGGATTTCATTTTGACAGAAAGCTCTTCCATCAATTCACGCCTGATGCACTCTTCTGCGGTTTCGCTGCCTTCGTATTTTCCGCCAGGGCTCAAAAAGAAAGGCCTCTCCTTTGGGCGGACAATCATCATTCTTTTATCTGAAAAAATCAATGCCCCGGCTTTGTGGATTTGGTCCATAAAATATATACCTATAAAAACCAACTTAATTATGATCTCTGCAAAAGAGAAGGAAATCGTGCTTGTGAAATTGTCCGATAATGAAACCCTTAATGACCTGCAAAATGTCCTGGAGACTTATGAGATAAAATCCGCAATTGTCCGTGGATTTGGAAACCTGAAAGTAATCGAGTGCGAGGACAGGATTGTTGATGCCGGGGAATCAATTATTGAAGGGACTGTTTCAGAGCTTGATGGAAAGCCCTATCTGGATATTTACTGCCACACGCAAGGAGTCACTGGAAAAATCAGGAATTTCGTGGCAAATAATTTTCTCCTGACCATAAAACTCTTCCACGAGATACAGCTTATTTCTATGAAGGACGAGAGGGGGGAGGTTAAGATGACTATTTCTAATGAAACCGTTAAAATGGATAAAAAACCGTCTCAACCATCAGTTCCGGCAAAATTTCCTCAAGAAACAAAATAACTATTGACCATCAACTTCCGATTAGGTCTATTTGGCTCCATAGAATTCCTGCCAAAAGTCAGAAGTTCATTAATTCAGATCCTCATAAACCCACGCAATCGACATTTTCGACAAAGCAAAAGTTTCACATTCGCCTAAAAATTCGGGTTTTCTACGGAGCGGTCTATTTATAATTCAAATATGAAGACTACTTTTAGGTATTTAATTTATTATGGAACTTTCAGAGCTTGACGAGGGTGAATATAAGCAACTCCTTATTAACTCCTACAAAGGCACTATCCCAGACCAAACAAAGACGCCTCTTGCTGGGCCTACAGATAAAGCAACTTCCCTTTTCGAAGATTATGTAAAAATTGAATATGATCCGCAGGAGCTAGAAAATGTCCTAACCCTATGGAAATGGTACTCTATTTCAACTTCTCCATTAAGAGAGGTGTACAATACTGCCCTAAAAAACAAAAAAGGGCTAGATAATGAAGATCTCTCTGAAATGCTCAATAAGATTTTTAATGCGGGGCTGTCTGGAAAAGGAACGTTTACCTGCGGCAATCCAGGATATCTTACCTTATTGGACCTTGGGCTGGTTATAAAAGACAATCGATACAGAGGATTACACCTCGTCCAAACCAACAAAGAAAAGGCGCATGAACTCTGGAAATCAAAAATTTACCAATCTAAGCGCCTTGAAAAAACAGCTGATTCTAGACTGGAAGAATTGCGGAAAATATGTGAGCCTGCTGATGGGAAAACCAAAACTCCCCATATTTATGAGCCCTCTCCAGAAATAGAAACAAGTGCACTTCTTTTCCGGAAATATGGGGATCCGGGCAAAACACCCATAAGTCAATCGAGGATATTATCTCACCCTTGGAATAGAGAGTCTTTATATCAGAACAGGATAACTTTTGAGGATATTGAGATGCTTAAAGAATATCTTCCTAGGGGCGGGTTAACTAATGAAAACGTTACTGAAGCCAAAAAAAGAGTGACTGAAGAAAAAATGCGAAAATATCAAACCCAGATAGAATTAAATGGATATGTTAGCCTTGGACCCGCAAAAGATAGTATGGCAAAAAGGTCGGTTCAGCCAAAAACAAAGCAAAGACAAACTGATGATTGCTATTTGCATTTACTTGAGATTGAAAGAAACACAAAAAAATCCGGATTTCATAATGGATATAGAACAGAGGCAATTATAAATCCCAAGAAATATAACTCTCTTCAAAACAGCTCCTCAGAATTTCCAGAATTATACGAAGACTTGCTACGGGTAGCTTATATGGTAAGCTGCGCAGAAGAATTCATAAATCCGGAAAGAAGGCTTAAATCTTTTGAGATATCGGACATAAAATTTAAGGCTCGAATCAAAGATCCTTCGAGGGTGAAGGCAGCAACTATTTATTATCTGAAAAGCATTATCCAGTCAGCAGAGAAAAATACTTATAAAACCTCAGGGACTTATGGATGGGTTTTTAATACACTGGGAGGACAGGGATTCATTAAATCTTACTTAAGTCAGCTATTGACCGCTGCTAACTTATCCAACGATCTGGTCTGGGAAAAAATAAGACTAGATATTTCAGAAGGCAACTTTCCAGAAGTATACCCTTAGAACCAAACCAAAGCCTTAAATCAATTTCGGGAGGATTATCTTATGGAAAAACGCTACCAGGAAAACCGAGAATTAGTAAAAAAATGGGATGAGCTTAGGATATCCGCTTTCAAAGGAATTGGCAAAAAATATATAATTGACACGCCTCCTCCATACCCCTCAGGCGACCTTCATCTGGGAAATACCCTTAACTGGACTTGGATGGACGCAATTGCCAGGTTTCAGAGAATGTCTGGAAAGGATGTTTTCTTTCCCCAAGGATGGGATGTTCATGGCCTGCCAACCGAAAGCAAGGTAGAAAAAGCCTCAGGCAAAAAGTGCCACCAGGTTGAAAGAAAAGAATGGGTCAGAATGTGCGAGGAATGGTCTGAAAAGCACATCAAAGCCATGAAAGAGATGATTAAGCTTCTTGGAACTTCTACTGACTGGTCTGGGGAATTCAGGACTTCAGACCCAAATTACATTAAGCTTGTCCAAAAGTCATTTATCGACCTTTACAAAAAAGGCCTTGTCTATAAGGCAAAGCACCCGGTTAATTTCTGCACAACCTGTGGGACTGCCATTTCTGACGCTGAGGTAGAATATGCTGAAAGAAGCACAAAACTAAATTACATTTTATTCGAGCTTGAAGATGGAAAGAAAATTGAGATTGCCACGACAAGGCCAGAGCTCTTGGCTGCCTGCGTTGCAGTAGCGGTTAATCCAGAGGATCGTCCTGCGCTTGTCGGCAAAAAAATCAAAGTCCCAATGTTTGGGCGTGAAGTAAAGATTCTTGGCTCAAAAGAGGTTGACCCAAAATTCGGCACAGGGGTTGCTATGATTTGCTCATTTGGCGCTGAGAAGGATGTTGAGTGGATTTTATCAAATAACCTTCCGGTAATCGAATGCCTTGATGAAGAGGGAAAAATAACACTTGCGCCTTACAACGGATTATTGGCAAATGAAGCCAAGGAAAAAATAGTTTCTGACCTGAAAGAAAAAGGTCTTTTGACAAAAGTTGAAGACCTGCAGCAAAAGGTAGGAACCTGCTGGAGGTGCCACAAATCCATTGAGATTTTAAGCAGGGAGCAGTGGTTTGTCGCTGCGACCAAATTCAAGGCAAAAGTCATCGAAGAGACAAAGAAAGTAAACTGGATTCCTGATTACATGCAGCACCGCCAGATTGACTGGACAAACAACATGAACTGGGACTGGTGCGTCTCAAGAAAGAAAGTCTATGGCACTCCAATTCCAATCTGGACGTGCGAAAAATGCGGCGAGATTCTCCTTCCTGATGAGAGTTCTCTTCCAGTTGACCCTGCCACACAAGCGCACCACCGCGAATGCAAATGTGGTGGAAAAGTTAAAGGCGAAACAAACACCTTGGACACATGGATGGACTCATCAATTACAATTGCTTATATATGCTCACTTAAGGGAGAGTTTGACAAGATGTACCCAGCAGACCTCCAGCCAAACGGAAGCGATATTATTAGAACCTGGGACTACTACCTGATGCTTCGCCACCTCATGTGGTTCAACAAAAAGCCTTATGAAAGCTGCCTGATTAATGGCATGGTTCTTGGAGCGGATGGAAAGAAAATGAGCAAGTCTCTAGGAAACTATGTTACCGCTAAAGAGCTTCTTGAAAAATATCCTGCTGACGCTGTAAGATACTGGACCTATCTGGCAACGCCGGGCTCAAATATAATCTACTCTGAAGACCAGATTAAGAGAGGCGAATACTTGCTTACGAAATTGTGGAACTCATCGAGGTTTGCTTCAGAGTCCATGGAAAAAATAGATGACCCAAAACTGACTGTTGTCGACAAATGGATTTTATCAAGGCTGGCGCAAACAATCGAAAAGTCCAGAAATTATATGGAATCCTACGAGATTTCAAAAGCCATGCTTGAAGCTGAGCAGTTCTTTGTCGGCGAATTCTGCGACTATTACCTTGAGTTTGTAAAATACCGGATTTACCAGGATATTGACGCAAAAGGCGCTAAGGCAACGCTTTACACAACGCTGCTTGGAATAATAGAGCTATTTGCCCCATTCTTCCCATACATAGCAGATTCGATCTATTCAGAGATTTTTGCAAAGACTGAAGGAAAGGCGAGCATTCACCAGCTGAGTTATCCAAAATTGCCAAAACTTGATGAAGATGCCCTTGCAACCGGAGAGCTTCTTAAGAAAGTCATAAGCGAGGTAAGAAAATGGAAGATTTCAAATAAGCTTTCGCTTGGAAAAGAGATTGAAAAAATTGAGATATCTGCCACTAAAGAGGAATTTGAAAAGCTCAAGGCAATAGAGACAGATATTTTGAAAATCGGCCGAGCAAATGCAGTAATTATTAAGGCGGGAGAATTTAATGTAAATTGCGTTGCCTAAAAAATAGCCCGACTTTTTATCCAAAATACTGTTCTGACCCAATTGAATACGTTGGCTCAGAGGACACTCTTTTTCGTATGAAAAGCCAGTATAAGGTCACACTATTTGGATTTCTTCCTCCGCTCGTGCGAGGGCCAATAGTGATACTTGAAACTGAACCTGAAGGATATGCTCCTGCGTAAGAGGTATGGGCTCCGTTTATATATACATGGGTTGTTGAGCCATCGCCATAGAAAATCCATCGCCCAGGGCTTGTAGTATACCCGGAGATGGCTCCAGAGACACCATAGGAGCCAGGCCATACCTGATTGGCAATGTTGAGTCCATTTGAATACCCAAAGTTGCTGATACCTATATATCCCGTAGCCGGGGTGACGGCAAAGACTGCAAAGCCAAATGGCATCGACACTCCAGAATTAACCAGGCCTCCATAGAACTCCATTGATTTTGAGCCGCCTATCAGGTTATAATTCGCCGCATTGATTATGCCTATGAGGGCAGTGTCTGTATTCTTGTTTGGATTATTGCATGTGACTGCCCCGCCGCTGACTGTGACGGTCCCAGCTCCGCTTGTGCTCACATACCATTTCGCGGCATTTAGAGAAGTTCCATCAAAATCATCAAAGAAATCAAACGTTGCGTCCCCGTTGCCTGCAGAAGACGCCGCTGAATTTCCATAATACATATAGATAGTCGAGCTTCCTGCAGGAATTGAATTTATTTCGACCCAAACCGTTGCGCTTGAAGACGCGGTATAAGACTCAACCCAATAGTCCAGCAGAGTTGTGCCATCGCCCCCGGTAAATCTTAAGTCGCCAAAATCCGATTTCATATGGGCATTGTAAGGAACAACAATTTTGACGGGATAGCCGGACAAAGCAGCACCCGAATAAGAAATGGTTATTGGGACCCTATATGGCCAACCCGGCAGAGGGCTGCAACCAGCACAATCCGCACCACCGCAATCAACACCCCCCTCATCGCAGTCCTTTACTCCATCAGAACAGTGATTAGCATACCAGCTTCCGCCTGCGCATGCGCCGCCAGAGCTAGCATAGCACCAGTTATCGGCGGCAGTGTTGCAGCAGGCGCTTTTTGAAGAATCCCAATGTTTGCCATGACAATTTGCGCAGACAACCGAACTGACATCAGGGTCCACGCAGTTTCCGCCCAAGGCATCGCATCGTGCGATTCCGCTGCATTCAGTTGCATCGCATTGAGGGCGGTTTGCATATACGCATTGGCTGGAGGAGTTGCATATTTCAGCTATACAATCATCCTGGACACAGTTCGCAGCTGAGCCGCAGCATCGAATTCCTTTTGGCCCCGCTCTTCCCCAGCAGTCTGAATCCGCGCAGTCAGCAAAACCATCATGGTCATCATCAAAAGTGTTATTGCAGGTTTCTACAAGGCTGCAATCGCTGGTATCATTATAGTCAGTTTCACTGTCGCAGTCATTATTCTTTCCATCATCGCAGTAGCCGTATTCACTAGACAGGCCATAGTTGCTGCAATAGCATGAACAATCAGAACAATCATCTGCTTTAAGTTCCAGGCAACTATCTCCATTTGCGTCTTTGCAGGTTTGGTTTATACTTCCGACACATTGCTGCGACGGCCCAACGCATTCATCAGAGCATCCAAAATTCTGGAAAGTCCCAGTCCGGATATTCTCGCCAGAAATTTCAAGCTGGGATATATTCATAGATCCGCCCTTGCGGGAAGTATTATACTTTAAGAGTATGCCCTTTCCCATAAGGTTTCCCTGGGCCATTGCCAGATAATCTTTCAGGTCCCCCTCAATATTATCACTGGACGAGCTTTTTGAAATATTCTGGACATTCTGAAAGACGTTGTAATAAATGATATCCTCATCTTTTTTGACAATAGAGGTATAATCTATCTGTGAATAGCTGTTGAAGATATCAAAAAAAGTCAGAAGAGAATATGAAAATAGTACTGCCGCTACAATGTACCATTGGCCCTTGAACTTTTTGCCCTTCATCCAACGCCTAAATTTTGTATATCTGGACGTGAGAAACCCCATCTATTAATTTAACACTATTCCTATTTACAAGCCCTTTCTCGATACAGTGGCTAATTAGTTTATCTCCAACCAGATTTACAATATGGGCTTCCTCCACTAACTTTACAAGCTCATCGCAATCGATAAGTTTCTCAAAGTAAAAGCTCTCCCTGATTTCAAAATCGACTTCGCCAAATTTCAATTTCTTGCCCAGGAGTTCCCTGTCGCAGGCAGCGAGAAGAGTTTCATTTCCGCGGTAAATTTTGCAGGCTATTTCCATAAAGCCTCTTATCAATTTAATTGCTTAAGCCTTGACTTTATTCCTTCACGCCAGCTCTGGTTAAAGCCAATGCTTTCGCAGAACTCTTTGGTCTGGCAGCTTACTGAAGAGCAGACTTCGCAAGGTGGGCAGACCACACATTTTTCCGGGCACTTATAATAGGAGAAAGATTTGCAGTAATTTGCCTCGTTTTGGCTGGATAGGGCAAATAATGTCAGAAACACTCCTATCGCAACAATCGCGAGAATTATCCAAAATTTATCTTTCATAATCTTTGGATACAGCGCAAGTAAATATATACAGCAAATGTCAGTCAGATATCTCCATAAATTTATCGATTTAAACATCTATTATGGGCCTGTAGCTCAGTTGGTAGAGCGCCGCGTTTGCAACGCGGAGGCCATGGGTTCGAAGTCATCCCTTTTTTTAAAAAAGAAGGTCTAACAACCCCAAGAAACCTGGGGAAAGATGAACGAGCATCCCATCGGGTCCATTTAGTCTTATTGATGAATCTAGCCCAACGCCTTGGCAGAGGTTCTGGAAGGCTTCATCCCACCCAAGTGAACGAGCACCTGAAACTCTGAAGGAGTTTTAGGCCTTGTTCGAGCGATAGCGAAGAACACAGGTCCCATCGGGTCCATTTATTCTTAAAATAGCCGGATTTTCGATTTTTTACCTTCTGGGTAGGATTTATCCTTTTGCTGCCAAAAATGGCCTTCTTGGCGACTATTAAAATTTTCGCCTAGTCTAGTAATGGAAGTAAAAATTAAAAAACAAAAAGGTTGCACAGAATTGGAGCTTACAGATGCTTCGCCAAGCTTTGCAAATGCTCTAAGGAGAGTGATGCTTACAGAGATACCAGTGACAGCAATAGACGCGGTTGATATTGTGGAGAACAACTCAGCTCTTCAGGACGAGCTTTTAGCCCACAGATTGGGGCTTATCCCGGTAGAAGGCGACGGAACCTTCAAGCTTAAGGTAGAAGGACCTTTGACTGTAACTTCAGCAAATTTGCAGCCAGTGGACGGAAACGTAAAAATCGATAACCTTGAGATTCCAATTGTAGAGCTTTTGGAGAACCAAAAAGTCGAACTGACAGCAAAAACAGCCACAGGAACCGGAAAAGACCATGCCAAGTGGCAGGTTGCCGTAGTAGCCTATGAATACAAGAACCCTTCAAAGATCAAGCTTTGCGTTGAAAGCTGCTC
>Ga0105092_10000416_pt1 | contig 21980 bp, 16 predicted proteins | sample PPLLak2March2015_FD_87021 | JGI IMG/M metagenome (GOLD analysis project Ga0105092, IMG submission 87021) | Freshwater sediment microbial communities from Prairie Pothole Lake near Jamestown, North Dakota, USA - PPLs Lake P7 Core (1) Depth... | ecosystem: Environmental > Aquatic > Freshwater >... | reverse complement strand
TTCCCTTGTCAACAAAATATATGTACTGTCCGATGATTTCAACCGTGGAGGCCGAAGGAGTTACTTCTACCTTTTCAGGGTTATTCAAAATTGTACCCGCCAGCTTTACAATTTCGGGTTGCATGGTAGCGGAGAAAAACAGGGACTGGCGTTTTGCAGGCAGGTAGTGCAGTATGCGCCTGATATCATGGATAAAACCCATGTCCAGCATACGATCCGCTTCATCCAGCACGAATATTTCGATATCTTTCAGGGATATGAAACCCTGGTTGATCAGGTCGAGCAACCGTCCGGGTGTGGCCACAAGAATATCCACACCTTCCTGCAGGGCTTTCGTCTGATTATATTGGTTTACCCCTCCATAAACGACAGTTTGTCTGAGACCGGTATAACGTCCATAAGCTTTAAAACTTTCGCCGATCTGAATTGCCAGTTCACGGGTCGGTGTGACGATCAGACTGCGGATTCTTCTTTTTCTATCGTTGATTTTACGTATTGTCAGTAATTGTAAAATAGGAATGGCAAAGGCTGCGGTTTTGCCGGTGCCGGTCTGTGCACAGCCCATCAGATCCTTTCCCTGCATAATAATGGGAATAGCTTCGTGCTGAATGGGTGTAGGAACAGAATAGCCTTCATCTCTTAAAGAATCGAGAATAGGCTGAATAAGATTTAATGATTGAAAGGACATGAATTGTTTTTAGATAAATAATAAGGGATATAAAATTGCCTGATCAGTGTCGGGCAGAATAAAATGTTGGGCTTAACATGCGGCAAAGTTAATCTTTTAATTCAATGAAACTATTTATTTTTACCATGCAAATTCATATTAAATTTATCACTGCAAATTCAGGACAGTCCATAAATTCAATTAATAAACCCGGGGTTTCATGAAATTCATACTTGTTTACCTGATCTTTCACCTGTCCTTTTTTGTAAATGGACAGGACCACGATTTCTTCGAACGATTTTTCAGGGATCAGACCTTACGGATAGACTATTACCATACCGGAGATGCCAAATCGGAATTAATTACTCCCGATAAGATTTACCAGGAAGGCCCATGGGCAGGAAATCCTGAAAAATGCATCGATCCGTTACAACTTGGAATTTACAGGATAGATATTTATGATATAGCCACCAACCGGCTGATCTATTCAAACGGGTACAGCACAATTTTCGCGGAATATCAGATCACCGCACCGGCTCTGCAGGGGATCAGGAAAACTTACCATGAGTCGGTGCTAATTCCCGGTCCGCGCAAGCCTTTCCTGCTTATAATCCAGAAACGGGACAAACAGAATATCCCGGTTCCCCTTTATTCGCAAACCATAGATCCGGAAGACTTTCATATCGTAACTTCAAAATTCCGGAATAGGAATGATGAGGTCATCCCGGTTGTCAGCAATGGAAATTCACATATTTGTGTCGATCTGGTAATCCTCGCCGAAGGATACCAGATCAGTGAACGGGAAAAATTCAGAAATGACCTGAAATATTATTCCGAATTGTTGTTCAGTGTGGAACCTTATAAAAGCCGTAAAAAACTGTTCAATGTAAAAGGCATTTTTGGCCCTTCGGAGGAAAGCGGCACCGATGAGCCCCGTCAGGGAATCTATAAAAATACCCGGTTGGGCAGCTCATTCAATGCCCTTGATCTTGACCGGTATTGCCTGGATGAAGAAAATAAGAGTATCAGGGATATGGCCGGTCAGGTCCCTTATGATGCCATTCTGATCATGGTAAACAGGGACCGCTATGGCGGAGGGGGGATTTATAACTGGCAAACGGTTTTTTGCACCGGATCGCCCTGGCATGATTACGTTTTTCTGCATGAATTTGGTCATGCATTTGCAGGGCTTGGCGATGAATATTTCTCCTCACCCGTTTCATACCAGGATTTTGTCACCCCCGGAGTGGAACCGCTCGATCCCAATATCACCATACTTCCGGATACAGCAAACGTAAAATGGAAAAAGTATCTTTCACCCGGAATTCAGGTACCCACCGAATGGGGCAAATCCACCTACGACAGTCTGAACAATCTGATCACTGCCCTTTCAGCTGAACAGGACATGGTAACAGGACAATTGGCAAAAGGCGGTGAACCACCGGAAAAAATTGAAAAGACCAGGATGGAGTTCCAGAAAAAGCTGAACCGGTTAAACATGGATCTGGACGACTTTATCAATCATCATCCGTTAAAAGACAAGGTTGGTGTTTTTGAAGGTGCCAATTACACTTCAAAGGGATTTTACCGCCCCACAATCATGTCATTGATGCATAAATTCAATGCGCATGATAAATCGTACGGGATAGTGAATGAGGAAGCGATTATCAATGCTATTCACTATTATACCGGAAATGGAAATCGGCCATGATTCCCCCCACCTCACCCCCTGCCCCCTCTCCTAAAAAGAGAGGGGAAGAATGATATAGTTGACATTTTGGATTCGACTGACATTTTTACCCCTCTCCTCCGAGGAGAGGGGGCAGGGGGTGAGGTCATCATTTCCTCACCGAAAATGTATAGGAATACTTCACCAGGATTGTCCGGTCACTCAGGGATGGCATTCGTGGGATTTCCCGGTCCGGTGCAGTGTTTCGCCCTTCATTGTATACAATGTAAAAGTCATTCCCCTCTTTCGGGTTAAATCTCAGCCTTATATTTCCCAGTACATGGTTGTCCTCACTGTTGTACTGGATAAAGGCACTCATCGACAAGCGGGTAGACATCATTAGCATTGTCCTGATCCGCATAATATGTCCGTCAAACTGCTGCCTGCGTTCACTGAAGCGTAAACGGTCATAATTATATTCCGCACTCAGCTGTAGCGAGGGACTTATACTCCATTTGGGCCTGAGGGTAATTGAAAAGCGCATGCCATCATAAAAAGTTCCGGCAAACATATCCATGCCGACATAAAAGGACTTTGTTTCCGGGGTTTGCCCATGGTATTCGAACTGATAAAAACGGTATGCTCCGGGGGGCACGGCTGCATCATCGGAAAATGAAAAGCTGTCTGTCACATTTTCATACTGGTGATTAAGCCCTGCATAGGAAAACATATTGGATTTCGCAACCAGGTAATATCCGCCATTAAATATAAGAGACTCTGTTTCACCGGTTTCAAAGGAATAATACTTCCTCGCATTCAGTTCAATCCCATCATTAAAGAGCCTGGATGATTCGCCGCGGATCCATCCGTAGCCAATCATGCCGCTGTAAACAGCATAATTATCCCTCATCCTGAATCCGGCTTCAGGATTATAATCCGTTCCACTGCGTGATAAAGTGAAACTATAATTAATCCCTTCATTGGTAAATCGTTTCCAGTTGAGGTATGCCTGGGTGGGATTTACGGACCAGACTTTATTCTGTGCTGAATCATCCATTACCTGGGCGATCTTCACATTCAGATAATCGTCTCCAAACATTTTAATGGTGGCATCAGTACCGTATGCAACATTATAATGACCGTCGGTGGTGATCCTTGAAACTGCCATTCCTCCCACATAGCTATTCTGATTAATGATATTCCTTCTCACCCGCAGTATTCCAAAATTTTCTGAGGATAGATTATTATTGCTGTCTGCCTCCGATACAAATTTGCGGGTTTGCATGTCAAGGATACCCAGGTCCCATTTGCCTGCCATCCCGGTAATGCGTGCGCCCCCGTAAATGGGTACCGGTTCACCTCCCGATAGTCCGATCCTCCTGCTGTAAAAAAGATTGTTTCCCTGTTCAAAATCAAAACTGAATATGCTGGATCTTTCCTGGAAAAAGCTTCTTTTTTCAGGAAAAAACAGGGAAAACCTTGTAAGGTTGATCTGCTGGTCATCAGCTTCCACCTGGGCAAAATCAGTATTCAGCGTAACATCCAGGGTCAGATTATTTGTAAGTCCGTATTTGACATCAATTCCCGCATTCAGGGTAGGTTTCACCAGCTCGTCGTACTCCGTTTCAGCATCGTTCAGTTGATTTTCCTGCTGAATACCTCCTATAACAAATGGAGCGATATAAAAAGGCTTCCGGGTATGAATACCCCGGAAAATGACCTCATGGGATTGAGATGGACGGTAAATGCCAAAAATTCCCCTGTCCGGTGAAATGGCCGGGAAAATAATAATTTCATTCTTGTGTGCGATCTGCCTGATGCAGGTGAGTCCCATCACAGCGTCCCCGCCGTGATCCTTAAATCGCAGGCTTGTAAGCGGAATGCGCATTTCCACGTACCAACCCTGATCGTCGCGGCTTGTCATTACATCCCAGAATGTGTTCCAGTCCAGGTTGAAAGGCATTTCAGGCAATTGAACAATGCCGTCTTTGAAAACGGTATAATCGGAACGCAATCCTGAAGGTGTAGTAGCAAAAGCCAGGGCATTCTCTTTATCGTTGAATGAATCAAGAATAATTGTAAACCAGTCGTTCCCGGCTGATATTTCATCTCTTTTCTTTGAAGTGGACATGATCTTTGAAGGTTCCGTATCAAACAGCCTTGCGGAAACATATATATTTTCATTATCATACGTAACCCTGACCTCTGTTCTTTCCGAAGGCTCTTTGCCAAAAACGGGAGCATGCTGCACCATGGGGAAAGGCTGTATTTCATTCCAGGCTATTTCATTCACAATCCCGTTAAATACAAGCTCACCTGAAAGTCTGGGAATTACGAGACGATCCTGTGAAGTGATTGGCGGAGTAATGGCAAAAATCAAAAGCAAAGTCGCCAGTGATCTGAACCATGAAGTATGTGGCAAAAGAATTGGTTTAATTAAGAAATTACAATGAGATTGATAGCAGCAAAATAGCATTAGGGGTATTTTTTCGTAAAGATAAAAAAGAGAAGTTCATATGAAAAACCATAACCTCGTTTTACTTAAATCAATAAATAATCCGGAACTCGGGGGAGGATTTATTCGTATAACGATGTAACAAAACGAACCAGGTTAATGGCATACAATTTGAATTGACTGTTATAAAGCACAAAAACCTGGAAACCATGAAGAAAATTATTCATATCCTTCCTTTGCTGTTTCTGATTGCAGCAGCCTGTGAACGGGAAAGGGAACCGTTCGCTGATTTTATTGTATCATCGCGACAGGTCGGAGTCTTTGAAACTGTATATTTTACCAATACATCGTCCGGCAATGCGGATTATTTTGAATGGGATTTTGGTGACGGTACCTGGTCCGATGCATTGAATGCCTCGCATTTTTACGAGGAGGCGGGAATATATCAGGTATCACTGAAGGCATACAGCGGCTCAAGGATGGTTGACCAGGTCACCACAGAGATTGAAGTGCTGACCACAGCCCTTACGGTAATTGTGGAGGAATATTCTGAGCATTACCGGGTTCCGGATGCAAGCGTGATCCTTTATCCGACGCTCGAGGACTGGGATTTCGAAACCAATTCCGTTGTGGAAGGGACCACAGATCACAATGGAGAGGTACGGTTTGTGAACCTTAATCCGGTGATTTACTATGCGGATGTGTGGCATCCAAACCACAATAATTATCTCCTTGCCGATGATGATGTGAGCTGGATTACTACAGACCCCCTTGTAATATATGGTGAGAATGAATTTGTGGCGTATGTTGACCGTGTAGGGACAGTAACCCGGAAGGACGGAAAAAACGTGGACCAGTACAGGATTTTGAAAATTGAACGACGAACAAAGAACATGACAAAATAAATGAAGACATTGCTCAGATAGAGCGTTATTGTAAATCGACCCACGCAAGCAAAGGACCGGTTGTATGACCGGTCTTTTTGTTTAATATTTTGTCGATTATTCGTATTAATTTATATATTTGCAATCCTGTTTTCGGGGGAGTATATTGCCTGGATGGCGGAATTGGTAGACGCGCTAGTTTCAGGGACTAGTGTTCGTTAGGACGTGCAGGTTCGAGTCCTGTTCCAGGCACGCCTTCGCTAAAGCTTCGGCGTTCGAAGCATAGACTGCCCAGGTGGTGGAATTGGTAGACACACCAGCTTGAGGGGCTGGCGCCTGTTACAGGGCGTGCAAGTTCGAGTCTTGTCCTGGGCACCGTTAGTGCCTCCATTTTTACATGACGCTGAACAGAGTAACCGCTTTTTCATATTCGAAAGTGAGCAAACTCCGTTTAGCGTTTGTAATTTTGTTTTATGTCATATGAATATCAATTTCCTGATCCACGAACTGCAGATCCTGACGGTCTCCTCGCTGTCGGCGGAGATCTGAGCACAGAATCACTTGTAACAGCCTATTCACAGGGGATTTTTCCATGGTACAACCAGGATCCCATTCTCTGGTGGTCACCTGACCCAAGGCTTGTATTGTTCCCCGCCCGATTCAGGATGACCTCAAGCCTCAGACAAAGGATCGACAGGGGACAATACACCCTCAAAACGGATTGTGATTTTGAATCCGTAATAAGCAACTGTGCAGGGGTAAACCGCAAAGATCAGGATGGTACCTGGATCAACAATGAAATGAAGAAAGCCTATATAATGCTTCATCAGATAGGACTGGCACATTCATTTGAAACATATTATGAGGGAATGCTGGTTGGAGGATTGTACGGTGTTTCCCTGGGACGGGCGTTTTTCGGTGAATCCATGTTTTACCTTATGACCGATGCATCCAAGGTAGCCCTTGCGGGCCTGGTAAAATGGACCCTTCGTCATAATTTTCACTTTATTGATGCCCAGCAATCTACATCGCATCTTAAATCCATGGGCGCGGAAGAAATTAACAGGGATTCTTTCCTTGAGATGCTGGCGCTTGCACTTGAGTATCCTACCCTTAAGGGAATATGGAAGGGTGACCAGTGACGAGTAACGAGTAACGAGTGACGAGTGACGAGTGAAGTGCAAATCGTCACTGGTCACTGGTCACTCGTCACTATTAATATCCGATCACCCAAAGCACCCTTTCGTCAAATGCGCATTTTTCGACCAGTTCAATCAGGTCTTTGTTTACGGCAATAATTCCTTCATTATACTTATGCCAGTTTTGCTGCCACAGGTTATCACAGGTTTCAAGATCTCCAAGGAATTCTTTGCCCATAAACCGGCTTTCAATCAGGTCATTGAACCCCTGGACTGAGGTAAGTGCTTCAAACTCTCGCTTGTTGGCTATAAGGTCATTCCGGAGTACAATAATCTTTCTTGCGTTATATTTGGTACCCGAAAAATAATCATAGGTCGGGTTGGCGTTTTCAAAGGAAGGCTGGAAAAGATAAAAAACGACACTATCCATATACCTTGATTCCACATCACATCGGTTATAGTTATCATTATCGCCGGTAATGTTGAATTCGACAAAATTTAGAAAATCAGCGTTATACAATTCAAGATGCATAATAAAACCCTGTGAGACTTATGGTCATAAAAATATTAAATATACCGCTTAATTCAAAATATTGGGGCTTGCAGCCGATATTTTCATTATTTTTAGCCGGTTTCAATAATATGCTTAAACAATGGATTCAGTAGAAATATTCCGGCATGAGGCACATAAAATGGTTGACTGGATCGCGGATTATTATACTGGTATTGAAAAATATCCCGTAAAGGCAGCCATAAAGCCCGGATCGGTTTATGCCATGATACCTGACAGTCCCCCGCAGGAACCTGAAGAAATGAGCCGGATTTTCGGGGATTTTGAAAAAATAATTTTGCCGGGCATCACTCACTGGCAGAGTCCGGGGTTTTTTGCCTATTTTCCATCCAATACAAGTTTCCCGTCGCTCCTTGCGGAAATCCTCTCGTCTGCGCTGGGTGCACAATGCATGAAATGGGAGACTTCTCCGGCGGCAACTGAACTCGAAGAAGCTGTGATGAACTGGCTTAAAAAAATGACCGGCCTGCCGGATAACTTCGAAGGGGTCATTCAGGATACGGCATCCACATCCACACTTTGTGCTATTCTAACTGCAAGGGAAAAGGCCGCGGCATTCAGGGTAAACGACAAAGGAGCCGCCATATTTCCGGGCATGCGAGTGTATTGCTCATCCGAGGCACATTCTTCCGTTGAAAAGGCGGTGAAAATTTCCGGTATTGGCAGGGAGAACCTGGTAAAAATAGGTACTGACAAGGCATTCAGGATGGTTCCTTCATTGCTGGAGGAAGCCATCAGAATGGATTTGAAAAACGGACTCAAACCTGTTTGCGTGGTTGCAGCCATGGGAACAACCGGGTCAACGGCCGTGGATCCGCTGGATAAAATTGCTGTCATTTGTGAAAAATACAAGGTATGGCTTCATGTGGATGCCGCATTTTCAGGTTCTGCACTCATTTTGCCCGAGTATCGTAAAATGCTCAGTGGAATTGACAAGGCCGACAGTTTTGTATTCAACCCCCACAAATGGCTCTTTACAAACTTTGATTGTTCAGCTTATTTTGTTAAAGACAGCGAAAGCCTGATCAATACATTCAAACTGGTACCGGAATATCTTAAATCACAAATTCCCGGGCATGTAAATGATTTTTCGAACTGGGGAATTCAGCTTGGACGGAGATTCCGGGCGCTGAAACTGTGGTTTGTGATCCGGTCCTTTGGTATACAGGGATTGCAGGAAAAGTTAAGGAATCATATCGCCATAGCCCAACAACTGAAATCCTGGATTGAAAATCATAAAGCCTTTGAAGTACTGGCTCCTGTTGAATTCAACCTGGTTTGTTTTCGTTTTCATCCTGAGGGAGTAAACGATCCGGCCGGACTTGACCGGATCAACGAACAGCTTCTTTTGGCTGTCAACGGCACCGGCCGGATGTATATTACCCATACGAGGCTGAATGGTCATTATACGCTGAGGATGGTGACCGGCCAAACAAATATTGGACTTGCACATGTTGAGAAAGCCTGGAACCTGATATTGGAGAAGGCATTTCTGATCTGCAAATTTTAAAACCGGATGTATGCCAGAACAGAATAATCCTGTTGCCCTGCTGGGTGACCTTTATAAAAAATGGACCGGTAAAACAGCTACCGGCATTGTACCTCTTCCGGAATCCGGATCGTATAGGCGTTATTTCCGGATATCGGATGAAGAAAAAACCGTTATGGGGGTTTATAATACCGACAACCGGGAGAATGATGCCTTTATTTATCTCAACCAGCACCTTTTGAAATCAGGTACCCGGGTTCCTATGGTGTTTTGCAAGGATCTGAATAAATACATTTACCTGGAACAGGACCTGGGCGACACCACCCTTCTCGATTACCTGGAACAGCTGAAAGGAAGTGGTGACCGGAATGAGATGATCAGAGTAATTTATAAGAAGGTGATCGAAGCTATGCCTGCCTTGCAGGTGTCGGCTGCGGAAGGCCTTGATTATTCCATATGCTATCCTAGGGCCGAATTCGACATTCAAAGCATGATGTGGGATATGAACTATTTCAAATACTGCCTGCTGAAGCCCCTTAAAATCGACTTTTTCGAACAGGACCTGGAGGATGATTTTAGGAAAATAGTAGACTGGCTTGCCGAGGCTGAAAGGCACTCTTTTATGTTCCGCGATTTCCAATCGAGGAACATCATGTTGTTTGATCAGGAGCTATACTTCATTGATTTCCAGGGCGGTAGAAAGGGACCGCTGCAATATGATCTGGCATCCCTTCTTTATGAAGCCAAGACACATCTTCCTGAAGAAATTCGCGAGTCGCTCCTGGAATATTATCTCGCCCTGTTTGAAGAAACCTTTGCCTGGTTCAACAGGGAAAAATTCCTTAAGTATTACTATGGCTTCGTATACCTCAGATTAATGCAAGCTATGGGGGCCTATGGTTTCAGGGGTTACATTGAACGCAAGCCCCTGTTTCTTCAAAGTCTGCCCCATGCTGTGAGAACCCTTTCCTGGCTGATTAAAAACAAACCCATACCCCTGGAACTGGTTTGTCTCCCCGGAGTTTTTGAAAAACTTGCCGGGCTGTCGAAAATCCAGGAGTATGATGTGAAATATGAGAAATTTACCGTAACAATTTGCAGCTTTGCCTATAAGAACGGCGTTCCCCAGGACACATCCGGTAACGGGGGAGGATTTGTTTTCGATTGCAGGTACCTGATCAATCCGGGCAGATTGGAGGAATACCGGGATCTTACAGGCCGTGATGAACCTGTTATCCGGTTTCTTGAAAAGGAATCCGGCGTGACGGATTATTTTACCCATTCCCGCTATCTTGTGGAACAGGCTATTGATGTGTATATGAAGCGCGGTTTTACCAGTCTTATGGTCAGTTTTGGCTGCACAGGCGGCCAGCATCGCTCGGTTTATCTGGCTGAGAGGCTCGCTGCCGCATTAAAGGATAAATATCCCGTTAACATTGTGGTAAATCACCAGGAACTGGGAAAAAATACCGCATCATGAAAAGAAAACAGGCAGGAATCCCATGAAGGCAATGTTACTGGCAGCAGGGATTGGGACGCGACTGCGTCCTTTAACGAATGATAAACCCAAAGCACTTATTGAGATCCGGGGAGTTCCGCTTCTTGAGCATTCGATCCGTTATCTTAAATTTCACGGTGTGAATGAGATCATTGTCAACGTTCACCACCATGCATCCCAGATAATAGATTTCATTAGGAAGAACAATTCCTTCGGGGTACATATCACGATATCAGATGAACAGGAAGCCCTCCTCGACACCGGTGGCGGCCTGTTTAAAGCCAGGTGGTTCTTTGATGACAGCAAGCCTTTTTTCCTTATGGCATCGGATGTGATCACCGATCTGGATCTGAACCTGATGTACCGGTACCACATGGAGCATAGACCACTCGTTACCCTGGCAGTGAAACAACGGGAATCGTCGCGGGAATTTCTGTTTGACAAAGATCACCGGCTTTGCGGATGGCATAATAACATCACAGGTGAGACCCGATGGGCAAGGGAAACCAATAATCCACACAAAATAGCCTTCAGCACCATTCATGTATTGGATCCCGGGCTGTTCAGCCTTGTGACTGAATCAGGTTCATTTTCCGTTATCGACCTGTATCTTCGCCTTGCGCGTGATCATTCCATTCTGGGTTTTGAACACAATGATACGGAATGGTTTGAGTTCGGCCGGATTGAAAACCTGGACCGTCTCAATACATCCCCTGAAATACTCAGGATCTTTAACCAGTTTCACAATTAGCCGGAAAACCGTATTTTTGTACTTTAAAATAATATCCGGGCAGAGCCGGGATTAAGGCAGGAGGAAGCATGAGTATGGATTTGAAAATTTCGGCTTGGAACGATCAGTTTGTCAATGCACAGGCCACGGATGTTCTGACATTTTTTGCCCGGGAATTTGGCAATAAGATATGCCTTTCATCCAGCATGGGAGCGGAAGATATGGTGCTAATCCACATGCTGGTGAATATAGATCCGCAATTCAGGATAATTACCCTGGATACAGGCAGACTCTTTCCTGAAACCCTTGACCTGATCCAGGAAACGCGCCGGCAGTACAACGCCAACCTTGAAGTGTATTTTCCTGATTATCACGGCGTACAGAAAATGGTTGCAGAAAAGGGGATCAACCTGTTTTATGAAAGCATTGACAACAGGAAACTATGTTGTCATGTGCGCAAGGTCGAACCTTTAAAAAGGGCGCTCGACGGCATGCAGGCATGGATAACCGGCATACGGAAAGACCAGACCCTGAACCGCTTTGATACCAGGATGGTGGAATGGGATGACAGCTATGGCATCGTAAAAATAAATCCGCTTTTCCGTTGGACCGAAAAGAGGGTTTGGGAATATATTCGCGAAAACAACATACCCTATAATAAATTGCATGACAGGGGATTTCCAAGCATTGGGTGTCAGCCCTGCACCAGGGCAGTAAACCCCGGGGAGGATTCCAGGGCAGGGCGCTGGTGGTGGGAAGACCAGGGCCCCAAAGAATGCGGCCTTCACACATGATTCCGGAAAGACAAGCAATACAGGGGCATTATTCAGGTAAAAAACTTTGACTATTAGCCATTAATGTATATTTTCGTAGATTGTTTAAAGAAGGAGTTTCTTTTATCAAAGTAACTGGAGATGAGTGATTTGAATAGTACTGTTCGTAAAGAACAAATCGACAACAACAATGATGTTGCCGATAATACGGAGCCTGTGAAACCTGTCGCTGAGGAAGCAGATAGTACTCAGCCGGAAGTGATCCCCGGACTTTCCGAACACGAATCCGAAGACTTTCAGGAGTTTTTCAAGGAAGATGATGTCAGGCATGAGGTTCCCGCCCAGTCTGTGTTAGCTGTCCCTGCTGAAATCCCGAATGATCCTGCCGGTGCGCAGGTAAACTACAGTGTCCTGGGCAAGGAAGAATTGATTGCCTTACTCCGGGAAATACTGAACAGCAGGCCTGTGGAGAATATAATCAATGATGTTGAAAATATTAAGATCAACTATTATAAGAAACACAAAGCTGAAGTAGAAAAGAAACGTAAGGCATTTGTCGAACAGGGTGGTGAACTTGAGGATTTCCAGGTAGAAGACGATCCCTATGAGAATGAGATTAAGGAACAGCTAAGGAAATACCGTGATCTGAAGGCAGATTACAACAAATCCCAGGATGAACACAAGCATGTTAACCTGGATGAAAAATATAAGATCATAGAGGAAATAAAAGAACTTGTCAGGAATAAGGAATCAATAAACCGTACATTCCAGGAATTCCGGGAACTGCAGAAAAGGTGGCGCTTAATAGGACCCGTTCCCCAGCAAAATGTAAAGGACCTGTGGGAGACATATCACCATCACGTTGAGGCGTTTTATGATTATATCCGCATTAACCAGGAACTTCGTGACCTGGACCTGAAAAAAAACCTGGAGGCAAAGATCCGTCTTTGCGAAAAAGCAGAGGAGCTATTGCTGGAACCCAATATAGTAAATGCATTTAAGGTACTCCAGGAGTTACACGATCAATGGCGCGAGATAGGGCCGGTCCCGGCAGAAATGCGTGTGGAAATCTGGAACCGTTTTAAGGAAGCGACTTCAAAGATCAATAAAAAACACCAGGAATACTTCGTAGGTTTAAAGAACGAACAAAAAAGCAACCTGGAGGCAAAGTTGGCCCTTTGCGAAAAGGCCGAGGAGCTGACCAGCCTTGAGATACATTCCAATAAAGATTGGTCCGGCCGTTCGCATGAGCTGATGGAACTGCAAAAGGTTTGGAAAACCATTGGATTCGCTCCCAAAAAGGATAATGCCAGGATCTATAAACGTTTTCGGGATGCATGCGATGCTTTTTTTAACCGTAAGCGTGAATTTTATGGTGTTTTTAAGGAAGAACAAAGCAACAACCTTCAGTTAAAGACTGATCTTTGCGTCCAGGCTGAATCCCTCCGCGAAAGTACGGAATGGAAAAAAACCACCGAAGAGCTTATATCCCTCCAGCAAAGGTGGAAAGAGATAGGCCCCGTTCCCCATAAACAGTCTGACCGGGTCTGGAAGCGGTTCAGGACCGCATGTGACTCATTTTTTGAAAGAAAAAGCAAGCACTTCTCCGAGATCGACAGTTCCTTCGGAAATAACCTTGAGAAAAAACTTGAGCTGATCAAACAGATTGAAGAATTTCAAATAGGTGAGAACGCATCTGAAAGCCTGGATCAGCTTAAAAATTTTCAGCGTCAGTGGTCTGAAATCGGATTTGTTCCCCTGAAAGACAAGGATGATGTGCATGACAAATACCGGGAAGCCATCAACAAAAAATTCGATGAACTGCGAATAGACGACAGCCACAGGAACATGCTCAAGTTCAAGAATAAGCTGGAAAGTTACCTCGAAAAGCCAAATGGGATTCAGCGTATCAGGCAGGAGCGGGAAAAATACATAATCCGGCTGAAACAAATGGAAAGTGACATCCTTCTGTGGGAAAATAACATAGGCTTTTTCACGCGTTCAAGGAATGCCGAGACCATGATCCAGGAGGTTGAACAGAAAATTGAAAGCACCAGGAAAAGCATTGAACTGCTCAACCACAAAATCAGCATGATCGATGATCTGGATGATTAGCTGCCTGACCTCTGTTAAAAAGACTGTCTTCACAGAAAAAATAAACAGGTTTATTCATGAATAATTAAACTGGTTAAGTTGAACCCGAAATATATTTTTGTATCCGGAGGTGTTACATCTTCACTTGGAAAAGGGATTATTTCAGCCTCTCTTGCAAAATTGCTCCAGGCAAGAGGATATATGGTTACCATTCAGAAACTTGACCCTTATATTAACGTAGATCCCGGCACACTTAATCCATATGAACACGGTGAATGCTATGTCACGGAAGACGGGGCAGAAACTGACCTTGACCTGGGCCATTATGAGCGGTTCCTGGGTGTCCCCACCTCACAGGCCAACAATGTCACAACCGGCCGGATATACCAGTCGGTGATCAACAAGGAACGCCGTGGTGATTATCTCGGGAAAACAGTCCAGGTGATCCCGCATATCACCGATGAGATCAAACGAAGGATAAAGCTTTTGGGAGGCCGTGGAAAATTTGACTTTGTAATTACCGAGATCGGCGGCACGGTCGGCGATATTGAATCCCTGCCCTACATTGAGGCGGTGAGGCAGCTGAAATGGGAAATGGGTGACCAGAATGTGTTGAACATTCATCTTACCCTGGTTCCCTACCTGAAATCTTCCGGGGAGCTAAAAACCAAACCGACCCAGCATTCGGTAAAAATGCTCCTTGAAAACGGGGTGCAACCAAACATATTGGTTCTGAGAACTGAACACGACCTGAGCGAGGATCTGCGACGTAAAGTTGCCCTGTTCTGCAATGTGGATTCAGATTCGGTTATCCAGTCGATTGACGTGAATACCATCTACGAGGTTCCCATCCTGATGCAGAAAGAAAAACTCGACATTACCGTTCTTAAGAAACTAGGGATGAATTATTCCGGAACGCCTGATCTGGGCCCCTGGAACAAATTTCTGAAAAGACTGCAAAACCCAAAAAAACAATCCAAAATAGCCCTGGTCGGTAAATATGTTGAACTGCCCGATGCCTACATTTCAATCAATGAATCTTTTAAGCATGCCGGTGCCATGAATGACTGCAGGGTGGATGTCCAGTTTATCCATTCAGAGGATATTGATGAAAACAATTACGTCCAGCTGCTGACCGGTTATGACGGTATTCTGGTCGCACCCGGTTTCGGTGACAGGGGCATTGATGGCAAGATCCTGGCTGCCCGCTTTGCCCGCGAAAACAATATTTCATTCTTTGGCATTTGCCTGGGTCTTCAATGCGCCGTGGTGGAATTTGCCAGGAATGTGCTGGGACTCGAAAAGGCACATTCCACGGAAATGTCATTAAAAACACCGGACCCTGTCATCGATCTTATGGAAGCCCAGAAAGGGGTTACCGAGAAAGGGGGAACCATGAGGCTTGGTGCTTATCCCTGCGTGATACGACAGGAAACACGGACCGGCGAAGCATATGGAGTGCCTGAAGTAAACGAAAGGCACCGTCACAGGTATGAATTCAACAACCGTTACCTGGAAGCCTTTGAAAAAAACGGGATGATTGCAACAGGTGTGAATCCCGAGACTTCCCTGGTTGAGATCATGGAAATATCGGCTCATAAATGGTTTATTGGCGTACAGTTCCATCCCGAATACAGCAGTACGGTACTGAAACCGCATCCCCTTTTTGTAAGCTTCATTAAATCCACCATCTGCTGATGATTTAACTATTTAGACTAATCTCTTTAAAAACTTAATGATTTCGCATGGATAAAAATTCAATTTTTGGTATTATACTGATAGCAGGTATTTTAATTATCTGGGGTGTTATACAGGCTCCCAATAAAAAAGAAATGGAAGCCAGAAAAAGAATGATGGATTCGCTTGCGGTGGTACAATCGCAGAAGCAATCCGATTCTGTCGCCACTGATAAACCTGCCTTCCAAACCATTCCTGTGGTCACATCCCCTGATTCAGTCAGTACAAAAAAATTACAGGATGAACTGGGTGACTTTTCTGCATCGGCAATAGGTGAAAACAGATTTTTCTCAATTGAAAACGACCTGATCAGGCTGGTGATATCTACCCGGGGCGGACGGCCATACTCGGTGGAACTCAAAAAATACAAGACATTTGACCGAAAGCCAGTTATCCTTTTTAATGGGGATTCCACCCAATTTGGCATTGCTTTTTACAGTCAGAATAAAGCCATTTCAACCAACCAGCTTTATTTCCGGCCCGGTGATACAATACCCGGCAAAACAATCGGATCGATCAGCGACTCCCTGACAATGAGATTGGTTGTGGATGATAGCCGGTATATCGAATACCGGTACGTGCTGGAACCTGAAAGTTACATGGTTAATTTCAGAATGCAGCTGGTGGGAATGAAGGACATTGTTACCCGCGATCCATCATCACTGGATCTGAACTGGGAGATCAATGTTCCTCAGCATGAACAGCTGAAGAAAAATGAAATGCAGTATACCTCCCTGTATTACAGACATTTTAAAGAGGATGTGGAGTATTTCAGGGCCAGCAAGTCGGAACAAACAGAAAATATCCCGACACAGGTGGAATGGGTTGGTTTTAAAAACCAGTTCTTTTCCTCGGTTATCCTCGCTGACTATGCCTTTTCGAATGCAATGCTGAAATCAGCAGATCTTCCCGAAACCAGCAAATACCTGAAAAACTTCAGGGCAGAAGTGGGATTGCCATTTGAACGGCTGGATAATGAAACCATAAAAATGAAGATGTTCTTCGGACCGAACAAATTCAAGTTGCTGAAGAAATACAAGATTTATAAACTCGAGAACCTGGTTTCAGTCGGAAAAGGTGTGATCCGGTGGATAAACCAGTTGGTGATCATTCCCATATTCGACTGGCTGAGCCGGTTTATAGGCAATTACGGGATCATTATCCTGCTCCTGACAATCATAATTAAAATAGGACTTTTACCGCTTACTTATAAATCCTATTTGTCACAGGCCCGGATGAAGGTATTAAAACCACAGGTGGATGAATTGAGCCATAAGTTTCCCAAAGGCAAGGAACTTGAAAAACAACAGGCTACAATGGCTCTTTACAAAAAAGCCGGCGTAAGCCCGATGGGAGGATGTCTACCCATGCTGCTCCAGTTCCCCATCCTCTTTGCCATGTTCAGGTTCTTTCCGACATCTATTGAATTGCGGCAGGAGGGATTTTTATGGGCTAAAGACCTTTCAACCTACGACGCTATTATTTCATGGCATCAGGCTATACCCGTATTGGGAAATCACATCAGCCTCTTCACCCTTCTCATGACGATTTCGACCATCGTCAGCATGAAAATGAGCGATACTTCATCTTCCACCCAACAGATCCCCGGCATGAAAACCATGATGTACATTATGCCCGTCATGTTTATGTTCATGCTGAATAATTTCTCAGCCGGACTTACTTATTACTATTTTCTGGCCAACATGATCACCATCGGTCAGAATTATTTGTTTAAACAATTCGTGGATGAAAAGGAAATCCTGAGAAAGATGGAGGAAAAGAAGGCCAAACCGGTCAAAAAATCAAAGTTTCAGCAGCGACTGGAAGATATGGCCAAACAAAGCGGATACAGGACAACAAAACCGGCAAAGAGAAAATAATTCAATAAAACCCTTTCAATCCCTATAATATGAAACTGGTCCACAGCCGCTACCTGATTGACGGTCTGGATGTTGTTGAACTTGTTGAGAAATACGGATCGCCCGTGTATGTCTACCAGACATCCAGAATGAAGCAGCAATATGATAAGATGCTGCTGGCGTTCAAGGATATCAAGGTAAAGATCAACTTTGCCTGCAAAGCCCTGAACAATCTGAGCATATTGAAATTCTTCAGGAGTATCGGAAGTGGTCTCGATGCCGTTTCGATCCAGGAGGTGCAATTGGGCATCAGGGCAGGATTTCAGCCACAGGATATCATTTTTACTCCCAATTGCGTATCAATCGAAGAAATTATCGAAGGTGTAAAGCTGGGTGTAAGGATAAACATTGATAACATATCCATACTTGAACAATTCGGGAATTTATATGGTGGAAAGATACCCATTTGTATCCGGATAAATCCCCACATCATGGCCGGTGGTCATGATAAGATCTCCACAGGACATATTGATTCTAAATTTGGAATATCAATCTACCAGATGCCTCATGTACACAGGGTTGTAGAGGCAACAAATCTTAAGGTTGAAGGACTGCATATGCATACGGGTTCCGATATCCTTGATGTGGAAGTCTTCCTGAGGGGTGCCGAGGTGATGCTGGATGTGGCCAAATCCTTTCCTGACCTCAATTACGTTGATTTCGGGAGCGGTTTTAAAGTACCCTATAAACCTGACGATTATTATACGGATATTGAAAGCCTGGGAAAGGATCTTACCAGGCATTTTAAAAAGTTTTGCAAACAATACGGGCGTGAACTTACCCTCGTTTTTGAACCGGGCAAATTCCTTGTAAGCGAAGCAGGATATTTCTTTGCCCGGGTTAACGTAGTCAAGCAGACATTGTCCACAGTTTTTGCCGGACTGGATACGGGACTAAACCATTTCATCCGCCCCATGTTCTATGAAGCGCACCATCAGATCATCAATATGTCCAATCCAAAGGGAAAGATGAGGATCTATACGGTTGTAGGTTATATTTGCGAAACGGATACATTCGGCTGGAACCGTAAGATAAATGATATCCGCGAAGGGGATTACCTGGCCTTTCTGAATGCCGGCGCCTATTGCTTTACCATGGCATCGAACTACAACTCCAGGCTGAGACCTCCCGAAGTGCTAATTCATGAAGGAAAAGATTACCTGATCCGGCAACGCGAAACACTGGATGATCTGCTGAAAAACCAGGTAATGCTTGAAATCTGATTTACACCGATTGTATGAAAAGACCGGGAATTGTTTTTCTCGATGCCGATACCCTGGGAAATGTAACCGGATACTTTCAGCTGACACGGCTTGGCAACCTCACGGTTTATCAGTCTACCAGTCCCGGCCAGCGGATTGAACGTATCCAGGGCAGGGAGATTATCATCACAAACAAGGTGATCATTGACAGGGAGGTTATGCAGGCATGTCCGTCCATAAGACTGATCTGCATTGCGGCAACCGGCATGAACAACATTGACCTGGATTGTGCATCGGAAATGAATATCCGGGTAAGGAACGTGGCGGGTTATTCCACTGAAAGTGTCGTGCAGCATACATTTTCCATGCTATTTTATTTGATGGAACGTATGCCGTATTATGACCGGTATGTAAAAAGCGGGGATTATGCAGCCAGCGGTCTGTTCACACACCACGGAGAACCTTTCAATGAACTGTCAGATAAAAACTATGGAATAATCGGCATGGGAACCATCGGCAAAAGGGTCGCAGCCGTGGCCGGCGCCTTTGGTGCAAAAATAAAATACTATTCTACGACAGGAAAAAATCACGATGCAGGGTATCCTTCCGTTCCGCTACGGGAATTACTTTCCGAAAGTGATATTGTTTCCGTGCATTGCCCGCTTACTGATCTGACCAGAAACCTGATCGGATATGAGCAATTCAGGATTATGAAGAAAAATGCCCTGTTGCTGAATGCCGGCCGGGGCGGGATTGTCAATGAAGCTGATCTGGCACATGCCCTGGATGAAGATCTGATTGCAGGTGCCGCCCTGGATGTCCTGGAAAAGGAACCGCCGGATAAATCCAATCCGTTGTTTCGAATCAGCAAACCCGGCAAACTGTTAATCACCCCACACATCGCCTGGGCCAGCATCGAATCACGCGAAAGGCTGATGGAGGGGATCCTTGGCAATATTTCAGACTATCTGAATGATAAGTAAAACCTCACGCGCCCGATTTAAATCGAGCTTTTTTCTATTTTTGTAGAAAAAAGGTGGAAAGCAAAACAGTCAATATTGGCCTGGTGCAGATGTCATGCCCTGGCCCTGTTGCTGAAAACAGGGCGAAAGCGGCCGGTTTAATAAGGGAGGCAGCCTCCAAAGGTGCGAGGATAGTTTGTCTGCCTGAGCTGTATTCCACACCCTATTTTTGCCATGAGGAAAATTATGATTATTTCATGTTGGCTGAGAGTATTCCGGGAACAGCCACCTCCGAACTTCAGCTGCTGGCCGCTGAACTTGAAGTAGTAATCGTCGCATCCCTTTTCGAAAAAGTGGATGCCGGGATCTATTTCAATACCGCAGCGGTAATTGATGCAGATGGCACCTATCTTGGAAAATACCGGAAAAATCATATTCCGGATGATCCGGGATACTATGAAAAATTCTATTTCTCCCCCGGAGATACCGGATACCGGATCTTCAACACGAGGTATGCACGGATCGGAGTACTGATCTGCTGGGACCAGTGGTATCCGGAGGCAGCCCGTATTACCGCATTGATGGGAGCCGAAATTCTTCTTTTTCCTACGACAATTGGATGGTCATCATCCCAGACTGAAGAGGTAAACAGGGAACAGTTTCACGCCTGGCAGACGATTCAATGCGCCCATGCCATCGCCAATGGAGTTTATGTTGTTGCCGTTAACCGTACAGGACAAGAAAGGGAAATGAAGTTCTGGGGAGGATCATTTGTGTGCAATCCTTTTGGTAGCATGTTGTACCAGGCACCCAATCATGAAGACACGGTAAAGGTTATTGAACTTGATCTCAGTGCATCCGATTTTTACAGGACCCACTGGCCTTTTATGCGCGACCGCAGGGTGGAGACATACGATCCCATCACAGCCCGGTACATAAAAAGCCATTAATTCATGATCCGATCAGAAAAAAAGACCCCTTCCGAACTGGGTTACCGTTTCCCGGCCGAATGGGAAAAACACGAAGGTACATGGTTAAGCTATCCGCATAATGAAAAATCCTGGCCGGGTAAGTTGCATACCATTTTCTCCTCTTATCATGAGTTCATCCGTTACCTCGCCAAAGGGGAAACAGTAAATATCAATGTCACGGGACACGAAATGCTCAATTCCGTGACGAGCGCCCTGGCTGGGGAGAATGTAGATATGTCCCGTATTTCCTTTCATATTTTCCCCACCAACGATGCCTGGTGCCGCGACCATGGACCGTCATTCGTTGTGAATCCTGATTCTGAGGACCCTCTGGCTGTTGTAAACTGGGATTATAACGGCTGGGGCGGCAAATACCCTGCCGGACTGGATACCAAAATCCCGTCCATGATCGGAGAGATGCTTGGTCTGCCTATGTTTCATCCGGGGATTGTAATGGAGGGCGGAGCAGTGGATTTCAATGGACAGGGAACCCTTATCACAACTACTTCATGTTTGTTAAATCCCAACCGGAATCCCGGACTAAAACGGGAACAGATCGAAGGATACCTGATGGATTATTACGGTGTTGAACAGGTGCTCTGGCTCGGTGACGGTATCGAGGGTGACGATACCGACGGCCATGTGGATGACATTGCAAGGTTCGTAAATGAGGATACCGTTATATCAATGGTTGAACACAACAGGAAAGATGCCAATTTCAGTCCCCTGAAAAAGAACCTGAGAACCCTGAATTCCTTCCGGATAAAGGACGGCAGGCAGCTGAATGTTGTGGAACTGCCAATGCCTGAGCCGCTGTACTATGAGGGACAGCGGCTTCCTGCTTCGTATGCGAATTTCTATATTGCCAATGCAGGTGTTATGGTTCCCATATTTAATTGCAGGCAGGATCAGCCCGCGATGGATATTTTATCCTCCTGTTTCAGGGACCGGCCTGTGATCGGCATCGATTCCACGGAAATAATCTGGGGCCTTGGGAGCTGGCATTGTCTGAGCCAGCAGCAGCCGTTGGTGAATTGATGATTGGAAAATTGCAGGTGATCCGGAAATGAGGCCTGAAGGGACGAACATCAACAGCACAGGGTATAGCCCTGTGCTATTGATGACGCCCATTCTGGGCTGGTATTGGGTTGATTATTGCAATATATAATTGATACACAGGGCTGTACCCTGTGCTATTGATCTTTGCCACTTCAGGGCCC